>Ga0209702_10001564_pt1 | contig 43456 bp, 41 predicted proteins | sample FRY01_FD_187210 | JGI IMG/M metagenome (GOLD analysis project Ga0209702, IMG submission 187210) | Freshwater microbial communities from Lake Fryxell liftoff mats and glacier meltwater in Antarctica - FRY-01 (SPAdes) (version 2) | ecosystem: Environmental > Aquatic > Freshwater > Ice > Glacier...
TCCGGCGTTTCTCTTTCAGCCCGGACGCATTGTTGCGAATGGAATTCAGTTCTGATTCCAGTGGTTCTGCAGCCGCCCCGTTTGCATCACGACGCGAAGGAAACAGCCGCCACCAGTGCAGAGCCACTTCTTCATCCGACCATGATTTCACAATATCCGGCCGAGTTCTCACGACCACATGCAGATGATTGCTGAGCACGGCGAAGCTCATCACATCCAGTGCGAAGATGCCCGCCAGTTCTTCGAGCCTGCTGCGAATCCATTCTTTGCGATGTGAATAATCCTTGCCGGTAGTCACATCTTCGCCACACAGGTACGTGCGTCTGACGCAGCGATTAATCAAATGAAACGCCTGGATCTCGTCCGTCGCACATATTTCCGTTCGATTTACCCTTGGCATCGCAATCACCCCCAAACAAGAAACCGTTGACATATCGACGGGCGAACAATATCGTTTCCCCAAACCCCTGTCAAGGTGGGTGGCTCGATTTCACTGTCAAGGTGGGTGGCTCGATTTGATTCTCAAAGTAGCATTTCTTGAGGCATGTCCCTCCCTTGAAGAGCCATAAATCTTGAATCGCGGCGTGCTGGTTGATACCGGCCAGCAGCCAGCCAAGCACGTAATCCTTCTCGATGACGTGCGTTTGCAGATTGGCACGCGTTGCCAGTTCAATGATCTCCTGCTTTTGGATCACGCTGTCTGCTCCGTTCCAAAAGAGAACATTGACGGAACGAACAACCGCCAGCGCGTTATCAGCTTATCGCCTTTCAGTGCTGGATCGAGCTGTGCATTACCTTTGCTCATTCTTGATTTGCAGGCAGTGACGAGGAAATCATCCTCGCCCAGCAGTTGCTCCGCTAGAAAGCCCAGCCGCTTGAACACCGCCGCGTTTCCAAGACGCTCGGCGTACTCGACAAGCTGCCTGGAATTGAAGTGCGGGCTTTTGATGTAGTTCTTGAAACAGTCAACCATATGCTCAATCCCACCTCCGGCCCACGGGTTGGAGAGGATGTCCACGATTGTCCGCGTTGGGTCAGACACTGACAGTTTCTTTTCCTTCCTCCATACGGTCTTCGTTCCGAATTGTCGTTCGGGAGCAACGTGCGTCACCACAAACGGGATGTTATGGATGACCTGGTTGCGTTTGGCGACCGGCCGTTCGGTAAAGACGCAGATGTCTCTGAAAATCTGCTCCGTCAGATCCCAATGCTCGGCTGCCGACCAGCCACCGACATACGCAGGTCCGAATAGGTCAGGAATAACAATCCAAGCATCCTCCAGGGCACGATCCTCACTAATGGACTCCACCGGCACGGGAACATAAACGCCCCGCTTGATACGGCTTAGCCAACCCTGCTTGCACCAACGAGCAAGCGTCTTCGCTGCGTCCTCATTGCCGATTCCCAAAATGCGGGCGGAGTTTTCGACCGTCAGAACATCTCCCCCCTCGCGCATCAGCTTGCCCAAACGCTTCCGCGTCTGCGAACGGCCATTGTTTGCGCTACTGAGCATACGACATCCCATCACTCGAAGTTCACCACAATAATGAATTAGTCAAGCGTCAGTGTACCTATTGCCGAACCGAAAGTACAGAAGAAATCGCAAAACCGACGTTTACAGTGAAAATCAAGCGTTTGAGTGTACTTTTGCTGACCAGCATCCGGTCATGTTGTGGATTTGCCTCGAAACGCTTTATCGACAAAGGGTTACAGCACCTATCTCGCTGCCCATTCCTCTGAAAGAGGCATATCAAAAGCAAATAAAAAAGAGGGACGAATCCCCCTTTTTCGCCTGCCCAGTTTTCGAATGACTATTACCACCTCGATGCGACCCGCGCTGGTGCGACCAGTTTGCTGCCAGCCCGCTGGAGGATGGCACCTTCTGGCGCCACTGGGTTTGTTTTGCATTGTCCCGACTGAATGCTGGTGTCAATGCAACGGGTTTCGCAGTGACCGCCGTCTGCCGATTAGCAAATGTTTGGCTGATCGCATCAGCTAAACTTGCACCATCAAAGCTGAATTGCCTTGATAGTATCCAGATGTCGTAAAAGTCTTTCATTCGACTGTTGAAAGTGCCAAGTTTCGTCATGGCCTCGAACTTTTCAGCAACAACCGTCTCTCGTGGATAGCTCAGCAATTCCGGCGCTGGAAAGTCAAGCAACACTGGATACGTCGTTGCGTTTACGGATGGAGTAACGACATCACCAAACCCGCTATCTCTGCATCGAAATGCGTGCATTTTGCAGCGTGACCAGAAAGGTGACACGAACACCGGAATAGTCTGCATCTTCTTTGATGGCTTCCCCGGAAACACTTTCCAGGTCGAATACTAAACCGTCAGGTTGCACCTTCAGGCTGCACACTTCCTTTATCACCGCCGTTACCGCATCCACTGCGTTGTCCATTCGGGCCAGTAAGTCGATATCCTTCGTTGGTCGTGACGCAGGTCCGCCCCAGGCCGTGAAAAGCAAAGCGACCTTGAGCACGAACGTATTTGCATGCGGCGATTGAGAAAGACGGTAAAGAAAACGCTCCATCGCAAAGTATTGGAGCACTTCCTGAAATGGACGCCCGGTCAAACGAGCATTGTCCAGCAGTCGCTGGCGAACCGATGCAGGAAGGTCGCGGATCACAGCACGGCCTCCAGGTACGGTCGTGCAACCTGGGCAACCCGGCAAATGGAGGCATAACGGAGCAGTTCGTCTGCGTTGACCTGACCTTGAGCCTTATAGCGACGCACTGCCTCAAGAACAGAGTCCATGCCAACCTCGCTGCGATATTTGAAGCAATCAGCGAGTGTTTTCTCACGGCAATACATCTTGATTGGGACGCCATCGAGAGTATGCGTCTCGATTCCGGCCTCATACGCTGTCGCTCCCATGCGGAAGATGCGGACCGGCGGATATTCAAGTCGGGGAGGTTCGCTATTTCGTGGGATAGCGATCCAAACTTCATGCGGTATCTGCGTGGTGAGATCGTGGAATGCAAGTGCGGAGACGAGACAGACCACCGCCCGGGGAATTTTGGCGCAGACGGTAACTAGGTCAGGGTGCCCAAGCGGTTGAGCGTCCGACAGTCGGTACAGGCCGCGTGCGAGTACCTCGATCTGGCCAGAGTCGCGCATGGCATACAGGGTACGGCGATGGACGCCAGCGCGGAGCGCGTCGGACATCTTCAGCACCCCGCCGTGCTGCTCAAAAGCCTGCCTTGCCTGTCGCTCTGCTTCTTTCATTTCCGTCCTGTTACAAAAGCCCACCATAAAACAACTTATGGAGGTATTATGTACCATTTGGAAGGAACAATCAAGCACGAACTGCGTTGAGCAACCCGCTTGCCGATAGACGGCTTACTCCTTGAGTCTCGCGAGCACCTGTGTCACCCGTGCTCTGCTGACGCCGAGGTGACGGGCACTATCAATTGCATCGAAAAACCAGCCGCTAGCGCAGATTTGCTTGTGCTGATCCAAATCTTCAAGGCTCGGAAGCGAAATGCCCTTAAATTCAGTTTCCAGCAAAGCCGTGAAGGGCAGCAATTTCGATCTAATCTGGCCGGTTGGTACGCTAGGGGGCAGTTCAGCGAACGTGACGGTTCCGCAACATTCGCGTGTCAGGCCAGGCCTCAATTAAAAGAAGAGTGATCTACTAAATCTGCCGCCGGAATTCTCGATTCCAGCTACCCAGATATTCCGTCACATTTTCATTCCGTGCATCATCTTCATTTCTCCCGGCTCGTATGTGGCGGGATTTCCGAAGCGACGGACGATCTCATGGAAGACTTCGCCTTTGGGAATGTCGTCGTCGGTTTCCATGACACGATGATAAAGATCCTCCGGCAGCACACGCAGCGCCGTCATCAGCCCCATGATCGACATCGGCCACATCGCCCGCATCCCCTGGACCTCGCGACGATTCCAAATCACCTTCATCATCGCGTCGGACATATTCATGCCCTTCATCTCCTGCGGATAGCCGGGGGTCGCGAATCCACGATCCTCACGAACAGCATCCACCTGCGGCCGTGTGTCGACATTGGCCAGAAATTGGTCGATCGATACGTTTTGGCGAATTCTTGGACCAACTTGTCGCGTCATGTGATTCATCATGTGGTGAACCATATGACAATGAAACATCCAGTCACCGGGATTGTTTGCAATGAACTCAAACTCAGTCGCCTGTGCAATTCCGACGAGTACATTATTTCTCGGAATCCAGGCTGATTTGGGCGCTCGGGAACCTTCATGACCGGTGACCCAAAATGTATGTCCATGCAGGTGAATCGGATGGTGTTGCATGGGAGCGAAATTCATCAATCGGACGCGCACTCGCTCGCCGTGTTTGCAAAGCAACGGCGTCGTGTACGGGCCGCTGCGACCGTTGATGGTGTGCCAGTTCCAATCCATTCGCCAGCTATCGGCGATCGTTTGGTTGTTGTCGATGAAAAAGTTCTGGAAGATCAAACCGAAATCACGATCGACCGGTGGATCGAACACCACTTTCGGATGCACGATGAACCAGCCCACACTGCCGAAGGCTTCCTGCATTGCGACGTGCGAGTGGTAAAAAAAAGTGCCTGACTCATGCACATCAAACTCATAGACAAAGGACTTGCCTGGCTCGATGGGATTTTGCGTTAACGTGTGGCTGCCATCATATTGAACCGGCAGTTCGAATCCGTGCCAGTGAACCGTCGTCGCTTCAGGCAACTGGTTGTCCACGATAATGCGAACGCGATCACCTTGTGTGACCTCAATCGTGGGGCCCGGCATACTTCCGTTGTAGCCGTAGACATTCATCTGGTAGCCGGGCAGGAATTCCCGCTGCACCGACATTGGCACAAGATGGAACTCCTTGGCTCCATTGACCAGCTTCCACGGCAGCTTCTCTAAATCCGGAGCGATGAATGGGGCAGGTCCGGCCTCAGCGCTTCGAAAACCTGGCATTCGCTTTCCGAGGTAGTAATCCGAATCAGGATCAGTGCCGCGAGTCGGCTTGAATCGCGAAAATCCATCGATCTCAACTTGCACATCGGAGTTCGGTGGGATCGTCGGTTTCGGGTGTTCGCCATGCTTGTGCGCATGCTCCTGGGACGCGGCATCCGACTTTGTCGCCTGCGAATCCGGGGCTTGCGTGCCGCGACTGAGTACGCCGCTCAGGACAGTCCCAGCGGCTGCGACTGTCCCGGCTTTCAGAAATTGTCGTCGCTGATTTGAGTGTGTCATAGTATCCGTATCTTGTTTAATTCGTGACTGGATTGACTACCTTGGCTTGGGTATGGCGTCAATGTGTCCTGGTGGAGTTGGATCCTGCGCAGCCATCAACCCGCCTTCGAGGAGAAATCCATCGATCAACACTTCTTGAACGCGGACATCGCGGAACTGACTGATTTGCTCAAGCCTTGCCGTGAAGAACTCCTGCTGGGCGTGCAAGACATCTTCCCAGTCAACTCGGTTGTCCTGGTAACTTTGAAGCAATTCCGTATACGCGGCCTTCCGCTCGGGAATGAACACCCGTTCGTATTCGGTCGCATGTTGCAAGGCGGTCGCGTACTTGCGGTAGGCCATCGCCAGCCGCTCGCGCAAGTTCAATTCCGTGCGTCGAATCTCCTCTTGTTGCCGTTGTAAGTCACGCTGAGCCTGCATAATCGTGCCTTGATTTCGATCGAAGATCGGCACCTCAAGTCGTACACTTGCATTGTAAACGGGATCGTTATTGGAGAAGTTGTAGCCGGGGCCAGCCTGTACAACGATATCTGGTATCCATTGGACCGATTCTCGCTGAACCGTTGTTTGATCGGCCGCGAGTTTGGCTTTCGCAGCGAGTACCTCTGGACTGGACCCGATCAGTTCAGCATACCGAGTTTCAAAATCAGGCAAGGCGACTTCCGGTCTCAACGATCCAGTCATCGAGCCCATTTCCATCGGGCAGCCAACCAGTGAAGTCAACTTACGAAACGCTTCCTGATACTCGTTTTCTGCATTGAGTACTTCCAAACGCTGGTGCTGCAACTTCACGTTGGCTTTCCGAACGTCGGGTAGATTGGCTTGGCCCTGATTGAACAGTTCACGCGAAGTGACCGCACCGTCCTCAGCCGTCTTAAGCAATTCATTTTGCAGTGTCACCCGTTCCATCGCCGCCAGCGCCATGTAGAACTGGCGTTGAACGTCGTTACTGACGCGATACTGTTGAGCAATCGCGAGATGCTCGGCGACGTGCGCCCGTTGCCGATACTTCAGACGGCTCAATTGCAACTTCCCGGCCGTCACGAATCTCTGCTGTAGCTCGAAACCCTGGAACTCTCCCGCTTTTCCGTCGCTATTCATTTTCTCGCCGACATACATCAACAACGGGTTCGGATAGAGACCCGCTTGCAAAGCCTTCGCCGTTTCCGCAGAAATTTGAAGCCCCGCCTGGCGGATCGTAGGATTGTTCTCGGCAGCTAAGGCCAACAAGCCGTCCAGCGTATAGGTCTGTGCGAATTCCGGATTCGAGTCCACCGAGGCGGCATCAAGAAAGCCCGATGGCATCTCAGGTAACGGCGGCAGATTGCTCTCCGGCAAGACCTGCCGATCAACCGCCAATGGGCGCAATTGCATCCGAGAATCCAGCGATTGGCTCAAGGCATGTTCAGTAACGATCATGGCCGCGAATATAGTCAGCCATTGCATAGAGCCTCGATTTCATCGTTCGTCATCCTGGACTTCAATGTGCCTGAGCGATCCCTCTTTCTGCATCTATCGGAATATGCTTCCAGCGGGAAATACGGCGAGTTCCGAGTTTCGGCCATTTTTGACGAGGACCGCCTGTTCGTTCCCCGGCAATTTTGGAGGAAAATCGCGCATCGACGACGGCTCCCGTGATTGATTTCTTTACCGGCCAAATCGAAACACCTCAACGTCGCCATTGGGCACTTACGACACCAACCACGACAATGTCGCAGGACTTATCGTTCCGCAGCGGCGGATACGTCGCGACCAGTCCATCTTTGACGGCACAGAACGGATTGTCAGAGTTTAAATCTATCGAAATACTTCTCGGCTTGTTGACTTCTCAACCTGGACTTCTTCCATCTCGACATCGGGAGGCCCGCCACCGACGCGTTTCATCCAGGAGGCAATGGCATCGGATTTCCAATGCACACAGCCAGCGGCAATCAACAACAGTATCGCGACGGCAGCAAAGACAAATGTCTTTGTGGGACTGGTCTTATCCGACTGCGTTTCTGCAGGTTGTTCGGTGTCCTTGACTTCCGTTTCATCCAGCTTCTTCTTTGCCAGTCGTGTGATGTAGAAGGTCACGACAATTGTGGCCAGCAAGCCGACGCCCAACAGTGCCCAGCGGGCCGTCGAAGCATCCTCTCCGCTGGCCGCCAATCCGGCGACGTGTCCGAGATAGACATACAGTATGGTGCCAGGTGCCATCGCGATCCAACTGACCAACACGTACGGCCAAAACTTTACCTGCGTCAAGCCATACAGATAGTTCTGCAGGTTGAATGGGATTGCGGGAGAGAGACGCAGCAGGCCGACGATCTTCCAGCCACCCTCGCGGATCGCTTCGTCGATCGCACCAAACTTCGAATTTGACCTGGCAATCGCTTCGATTTTTGATCGCGCCAGGTAGCGCGAGATCATGAACGCGCAGGCAGCACCGATCACACTGCTGATCGATACCGTGATGAAGCCCGTTAGTAAACCGAAGATCGCCCCGGCAGCGATAGTCAGGATAAGGCCGGGAACGAAACACACGGTCGCGACGACATAAATCAGGCCAAAGACCACCGGCCCCCAGATGCCGAGTGTTTCGATCCAAGCCTGCAAAGACTCCGTCAACTCCTTGGTCGGCAGCGCTCGCATCGCCCACATCACGCTACCCAGCATCACGACGACGCAGAACCATTTGATGATCGTTTGAGTTCGGTTGGTCATGTGCATCTCAGCATAAGTCATCGCGGAAATCTCACAGAGAAAGGAAGTCTGGCGAATTCCATCACGAAAGCAAATCATGTTCGGCTGTCTGTCGCTTCATTTCCACCATCAGCCAACACGCATTTCCGCTGATGTGACTGCATAGCATCCAGCAAGGACGCATATCGACCTTTCTTGAACAACTGCGGGGCCAAGAGACATGGTGAAGCGAGCGGCACAACAATTGCGACGAAAAAAAAACTATGCAAACGGAGAGCCTTCGTTGAACGACAGCATGCAAGCTATACAAAGAGGGGAATTTGAATCATGCACGGGCTCATTCAATCCATACCTGTGCTGATGTCGCTCCTCGCAGCCAGCCTAACGTCCGGATGCCAGCAGGAGTCAGTGATCACAGGGCAAATTCACGATGCTGTCGAAGGCGCGAATCAGGGCAATGCGGATGTCGCCGACAGTGCCACAGCAATTGTTGCTGGCGGCTGCTTAATCCGCAGACTACCCGGTGTTGAGGAAACACGCGTTGGTTACTCGGGCGGTGACGTTCCCCATGCGACGTACCAGAATCACGGCAATCACGCCGAAGCGATTGAGATTACGTTTGATCCGCAGGTCATGTCATATCGTAGGCTGCTGGAGTTCTTCTTTCAGATTCACGATCCGACGACCGCCAATCAACAAGGCAACGATCGCGGCCCGTCCTACCGCTCGGCAATTTTCTATACCAGCGACGAGCAACATCAAATCGCGTTAGACACGACGAAACCCAGGGAATCGCCAAAACGCCTGAATAATCATCGCGCGGACAACAGTCGGCGTAGTTTGGTCTGGCTATAAACCTTTGCTCGTTTCAGCAACAGTCTCGAAAGAACACGATCATGTTTCGAGCAACCTGTCTAAACACATGTGCGGACCAGCCTGATAGCCGGCGATTGAGCCTACGTTCAACACGCCGCCACGATTTCTCGCGATCATTCCGGGCAACAGCTTTCGAGTCAGCCGAGTCGGTGCAACCACGTTGACCATCAGCATGTCTGTTTGACGATCCGTATCCGACTCGGCAAAACTACCCAGCGCACCGAAACCCGCGTTGTTCACCACCGTATCAACGTCGATCGACAGTTCGCGTCTGTAGGGAATCAGCCCAAAGATCCGGCATCACGTGCCTAGTATTCGTTTCGACAATTTCGACCGTTGCGTCTGTTTCGACATTTTGGTGGAACTAAACTATAACCAAAAGAAGGAGACCTGCCATGTCGATACTGCTACCCAAGAATTTTGAGACGGTTGCACCGAGTGAGGCCGATGCAGTGCTTGCCCGTGAATGCAGCCGCCTGCTGGCGTCACACAAACTAGAACTTCACTCAAGCATTCGCCTTCAGTTATTTGACGACGGTGAGCCAGCAGAAACGATGACCGTCCCTGCCTCAGCGTTAAGGCTTTTTGTCCACCTCCTGACGGAAATGTCACAGGGCAACGCCGTCACACTGATCCCCACCCATGCAGAACTGACGACCCAGCAAGCCGCTGACTTATTGAATGTATCCCGGCCATACGTGGTCAAATTGCTCGATGAAGGCAAAATTCCATCCCGCACGGTCGGAAAATACCGCCGCGTCCGTTTCGACGACCTGATGGACTACAAGCGGAAGGATGACGAGGCAAGGGCAAAAGTGCTCAACCAACTGTCCGCTGATGCTCAGGAACTCGGAATGGGCTACTGATGGAGCATCCCGTCACTGCCGTCTACGACGCCAACATCCTCTATCCCGCTCCACTGCGGGTTCTATTTATTCGTTTGGCGCAGGCCGGGCTCATACAAGCTAAATGGACTGACACCATCCATAACGAGTGGATGCGAAACGTCCTGAAAAACAGGCCGGAACTTTCGCCTGCCCGGTTGGCGAGGACAAAGGCACTTATGGATGACGCCGTTCGTGATTGCCTCGTCAGCGGCCATGAAGCCCTGATTGGATCTTTGAGCCTACCTGACCCGGATGATCGCCATGTGCTAGCGGCTGCCATTCACGCTCGGGCCAGCGTAATTGTGACTTACAACCTGAAAGACTTTCCTGCCGAAATACTTTTCAGGCACGGTGTCGAAACGTCACACCCAGACGATTTCCTGAGTGAACTTTTCGATGCCGCCACTGCATTGGTCGTCGCCACGGTTAAGCGGCAACGCGAGGGTCTTCGTAACCCGCCCACAACAGCCGAAGAATTATTGGCCACCTTTGAAAACCAAGGGCTGACGCAATTCGTTGTACGGCTTCGCCCATTCACCGCACTGCTGGGATGAGGATTTTACGAAAATGTCGCATCCGCAAAGCCGTATAAGGCGAGCAACAACGAGCTGTCTAACATCTACGTTGCGCTGTGAATGAGCTTTTTATTGACGAATTCAAGAATGCCGAGATGTGACAGTTCGCGACCGTAGCCGGAATTCTTCACGCCGCCAAAGGGAAGTTCGGCCTGTGATTTGGTCGGTTGATTGATGAAGACCATTCCCGTTTCGATCTGCTCGGCGACGCGGCGACCACGTTCGATATCGGAGGTGAAGACGCTGCCGCCGAGACCGTACGAGGAGTTGTTGGCCAATGCGATCGCTGCGGCTTCGTCTTTTACGACGTACACACTGGCGACGGGACCAAACAATTCCTGATCAAACGTCGGCATGTCAGGGGTGATATCGGTCAGGATCGTGGGATTGAAGTAGGCGCCCTCGCGATCGGGTCGATCTCCGCCCAGTACGACAGTTGCTCCGGCGTTGATCGTCGCCTGGACCATCTCCAGCAAGTTAACGGCGGCCTCCTCCGTTGACAGCGGAGCCAACGTCGTCGCCTCATCCATCGGGTCTCCCATTTTGAACTGCGACATCTGTTTCTTGAAAGCCGACAGAAATTTTTCCGCCACTTCCTCGACCACGATGAAACGTTTCGAAGCGACACACGATTGTCCCGCGTTCACCATGCGGCCTTTCACAGCCAACTCGACTGTCTTTTCCAGATCTGCGTCTTCAAGCACAATGAACGCATCGTTGCCGCCAAGTTCTAAAACGGACTTCTTGATATTCTTTCCGGCGAGTGCCGCGACGGCTGCTCCCGCCTTTTCGCTGCCGGTGAGTGAAACTCCGCGAACCCGTTCATCGCCAATGATGACTTCTGTAAACTCGGTCGGAATAAACAGGTTGGTGTAGACTCCGTCGGGCAACCCGCATTGTGTAAACAGTTCCGCGATTGCTTCCGCGCACTGCGGCACATTACTGGCGTGCTTGACCATCACCGTATTGCCGGCCATGATGTTCGGCGTTGCGAAGCGAACGACTTGATAGAAGGGAAAATTCCACGGCATGATCCCGAGCAACACCCCCAGCGGTTCGTAGTGGATGCAGGCGTCGGCGTCCACATTGTCCAGCGGCTGGTCAGCCAAAAATGTCTGGGCACCGTTGGCGTAGAACTCAGCAATTTTGGCGCAATACTCAATCTCGTACTGGCTTTCCGAGATGCGTTTGCCCATATCGAGCGTAATCGTGCGAGCGAACTCGTCCGCACCGTCTCGCAGCAACTTCGCGAATTTCAAGATTGCCTTCTTCCGTTTGTCGAACGACGTCTTTCGCCAGTTTCGATACGCTTCATGAGCAATCCCGATGGCATCGACGACTTCGTCTTTCGTCAACGTCGAAAACGTTTCCAGAGTTTTATTGGTTGCGGGATTGATACTGGTGATGGTCATTGAATTTCCTTTTTTTTCGGCCGGGATGTCTAATCGGTAAGTTACGAATTATTTGAGCGTGACGATGACCTTCCCTCGATCAACGCCAGTCTCGATGCGTCGATGTGCTTCGGCCGCTTCATGAAGTGAATAGGTGCGATCGATCGTGACTTTCAACTGCTTTGCTTCGTACAGCCGAATCAGTTCGCGAAGATCATCGGCGTTTGCCTTGGCGAGCATGACCTTGCCCGATTTGGACAAGGGCCACGTCAAGACAGTCATCAGAATGCCTTTGACATCAGGTTCCGTTGAAACATAGCGTCCTCCGTCAAGCAGTACTGAACGTGCATCAAAGTAACCCGACTTGCCTGCAGCGTCGAACACCAGGTTCCATCGTTCACTGGACTTCGTAAAGTCAGTCTTCTCATAGTCGTAAAAGTGGTCGGCACCCAGTACACGGCAGAACTCTTCGTTATCTCCGCTGGCAACCGCATCGACATGACAGTCGAATGATTTTGCAATTTGCACGGCGAAAGCTCCAACTCCACCACTGGCACCATTGATCAGGACTCGAGCGCCCCGTTTCAGCTTGCCGTGATCCCGCAAGCTCTGTAGAGCCGTTGTACCAGCCAGCGGGATTGCCGCAGCCTCTTCCATTGGCATGTCGTCTGGAAGCGTGGCAGCCACATTGACCGAGCAAGTTGTGTACTCGGCCAATGCACCACCACGCAAATGATTAAGGAACGCCATCACGCGGTCACCTACCGAAAAGCCTGATTCCGGCGGACATTCTGTAACCACCCCAGCCACATCAAATCCGGGCACGCGAGGAAAACCGCCGGGAAGCAGTCCCTTCATCTCGCCGCTGCGTAGCCGGTAGTCGACCGGGTTGATGCTCGAAGCCCAGACTTCAATTAAGAGTTCATCATTCTTTCGCTGCGGGATCGCGCGTTCTGCCAAATGCAGCACATCGGCCGTGCCATAGTCGTCGAATTCGATTGCCTGCATTGTTTTTTTGTCTGTTGACGGCTGAGTCGTTGCATGAGTTTGCGATGTCATTCGTCGCGTTCTTTCTTGAAGTAGAAGTAGTCTGGGTCAAGCCCCGACGTTTTTCCGGTTTTCTTGACCTACCCTGCGTTGTTCTATCTCACCGCCGCGAATTCAATGATTACCAACACGATTGTAAGGATCGCGGCGCTACCGATTACGATCACCGCACGATTCATTGGCAGCACGTCGTGAAGCGTGATCTTGCCGTTGTCTCCGATGGGATCGATCTTTCGGCTGATCCAACCAGAGGCTTCCGCAAAGACATACGACCCAGCAATCATACCGACTACCATCGCCAATGCGTCGAAGTTGCCCTGACCCAATGCGGCGGCACCGGTTCCAGGACAGTAAGCGGACAACGCGAAGCCTGCTCCAAACATTAGGCCGCCGATGATGTTCGATGCGATTCGAGTGGGTTTGATATGCAGCGCAACCAGTTTCAGATGGTGCATCAAATGAATTCCCAACATGCCAACGACGACTGCCGACAACATGACCTTGACGACGGTAAAGTCCTTCAGCAGCAGTTGGCCAATCAGCACATGAAACTTGGCGACTCCGCCCTTCTGCAAAAGGAACCCGAAGACGATTCCAAAGACCAGGCCAAGAGCCAGCGTCCTGGCGGGGGAGGACGGCGTGATCGCTGGTGTTTCGTCAAGTGTCGTCTCTTTGAACGTCGAATCGTGTTGTGGCTTTTGGAGAGTTGCGGGCATGGGCGAAGTTCCTTTAATTGATCACGTGTACGGTTAAATCCCGAACATCAACATTGCGGTGATGATGCCGCCAATGAAGAAGCAGATAGCAGAAATCCATGATCCGATTGCCAGTTGCAAAGTTCCGCTGATGCCATGACCGCTCGTACATCCGCCCGCCATCCGAGCACCAAACGCCATCAGGCCACCGCCTGCAAATGCGACGATGATGCGGAGCAACGCGCTGTCAGGACCGAAACGTTCTTGCCACATGGCGGGCAGCAACTGACCGGTCAATTCACCACCTGACCATGCCGCGATAAACGCGCCGACAATCACTCCGAAGACCAGCAATAGTTCCCATCCAAATCTGGTAGGATTTTCCTTGAAATACTTCAGCGATTGGGTGTGCCCTGGTGCGACGACGTTTCCCAGCATTCCGGCAATACGTGCGTAAGCCGTCGAGGCACCGAGGGGTTTATTCGAGAAATAAAATGTGAACATCGACAGCACACCGATGAGCGCGCCGACAACATAGGGCGACCAGGCTGGCCCCGGATATTTCAGGGGATCAACTTTGGCCAGTAGCTGGATGCTTGTAAGATCAAGATTCATACAGTCACCTCCTCAGGTTTTTCTACGTCGTAACCGAGTGCCGTCCAGGCGCCCCAGCTTCCGGGGACAGTGCATACATCGGTAAATCCGCGAGATTGCATCAAACTTGCGGCAATGCTGGCGCGATAGCCGCTCGCACAGTAGGTTGCGTAGCGACCTGCTTTATCCAGCCCAGTAATTCGGTCGCGCATGTCGGCCAAAAAGTGATGCACAGCTCCTGGAACATGACCTGATTCCCATTCTTCCGGAGACCGGACATCCAGAATTGTCAAGTCGCCATCGCTGGCCTGTATTTCCGATAGCTGCTCGACGGTGACCTGTTCGGTGCGTTCCAGCGGCAACCCGGCGACTTCCCATGCCTTCATGCCGCCCGCCAGAAAGCCCGCAAAGTTCGCATGCCCGGTGCGTACGATCAGTCGTTGAATGCGTTCGACGTCTTTGTCGTCATCGACGATCAGCAACAGACGCTGCTCAAGATCGAACATTTGCCCGACCCATGCCGACATTTCCGGTCGGTCGCCGATATTGATCGCTCCCGATACGTGGCCGCCACCGAACGCCAACATCGATCGCGTGTCGATCGTTGTCACACGCGGCAGACGAATCGCCTTGCGAAAGTCCGCTGGCGGCAACGCAGGGATCGTTGGCATCCGATCCATAATGTCCGGGCCATCGGCGTTGATTTTTTTCAGTTCGGGATAATGCCACGGAACGGGCGGAGCATCGCCGATGACAAACTCCTGAAACGCTGGCAGGTCCGGAAATCTCAGGAAGGTATTCGTCCGCCGTTCGTATCCGATTGTACTTGTCAGTCGGTCACCGATATTCGCTCCGCAGGCAGAGCCGGCACCATGTCCAGGATAGATTGTGACGAAATCTTCCAGTTTCAGATAGTAGTCGTATAGCGTGCGGTAAAGCGCTTCACTGAGTATTTCCGTCTGATCGCCTCCCAGTAAATCCGGCCGTCCGGCGGAACCCACGAAGAGCGAGTCGCCTGTGAAGACCGCAAATGGCGTATCGGGGTTCTTCGCCTCGCAGATTTCGTAGGATATGTGTTCCGGCGTATGACCGGGCGTATGACGTGCCGTAAGTACGAATCCGCCGAACTCGAAGCTATCCCCATTGCAGACGAATTTTGAATGAAACCGGTAATCCGCATTTTCATGGCTGAGCCAGATATTGGCGGTGCCTAACCGTGCGGCGAGCGAACGACTTCCCGATACGAAGTCTGCGTGAATGTGAGTCTCAAAAATGTGAGTGATCGCGACGCCGTGTTTTCGCGCGAGCTGCTCGTAGATTTCGACGTTGGTTCGCGGGTCAATCACGGCGGCGCGACCGGTGTCAGTGTCACAGATTAAATAGGACAATTGCGAGATTCCTTCGGTCAATACTGTTTCCAAAACAAACATGTTAAACCTATTTCGCGATTTGTAAGAAGGAGACGCCATGTAGAGTCCTGTTGAATTGGCGTTGCAATTGGTGTGCCAATCGCAATGTTTGAATTGTGAAGGGTGCGTCGCGATCCTCCATAGCGTTCATCCACAAAAACCGTTGGTGGGATAGCGCAAACCGTGTTTTTGAATTGGATGATTCGTTTGCTGCGAAGCTTGCAGGTAATGGCGGATCCGCTTTTTTCTGGTTTGTTTTACAAACCGTGGGCAGAGTGACCGGCGACTGATCGCTGATCGACCACGCGGTTCGATTTGACGTCGCCGGGCTGCCTGAACCTGACTTCCGGACTCGTGAAAGTTCACGGATTCCGATGAAAACGTCTGCGGCACAGTCTTTGCAAAGAGGTCCGACGTGAATGAAACATTCGTCACATTCTCGAACCGACAATTGCCAATTGACACAATTCAGAGGGAGCGATTCATGCCACAACTCAGCGAACTTCAACAGACTGCTTCGAAGGATGCTTTTATGTTTCGAGCCGGACAGGACTTTGATGGCGTGGAACGCCTTGTGGTCGATGCGCGGTCTTCTCAGCGAACCACGGGAATGGTTGAGGAAAAGCTCTCTCGGCTGCTTCCCGCGGATTTCAATCGACTGGTCTTCGGTAAACCGCGTTGAAGGTTGACTCCACCATTGAATTGAGCAGTCAAAAGATCACTCTCACACAGTATCAAAACAACAGGCGGTTAAGTCGTGAGCAGCAGTGGAGAAATCAGCGTTGTTGAAAAGGTAGATCCAGAACCTTCGGATGCCAAAGCATCTGATGCCGTCACATCGAGAGACCCTTTTGGTACGGTGCAGTTGGATGCGTACGCACGGCATCTGGCGACGGAATTGCTGATCTCCTCGTGCCCCGCCAATCTCGCGAAGAAGTTTCGACAACGCTACAACGACAATGTGAAAACGATCCAGGCGGCATACGCTGCCTGTTTGAGTTTGGCGGATCAGGATCATCCTTCGTTGTCAGTGAATGACTGGCTTGTGGACAACTATTATGTCGTCCTTGAACAAATCAGGGACGTTCGAGATCACTTGCCGCCGTCGTTTTATCGTGAACTGCCAAAACTTGAAGGTGGCCGACCTCGCATTCATGCGCTCGCTTATGAACTCACGGCGCATTCAGATTCGGCGCTTGACGAAGATTTGCTCGTGCGTTTTATTGATCAGTTTCAGACAAATGCGGAATTGACAATTGGCGAACTTTGGGCGTTTCCCGTGATGCTTCGCCTGGTGCTCATTGAGAATCTTGCCCAGATCGCCGGACAGATTCAGGAAGAATTGAAATCCGCCAGCGATGCAAACGTCCTGCATAGCATTTGGAAATCTGAGCGTCGAATTCAACTGTTTCATCCGTCAAGTCTGCGAAGTGCCGCAACACTAATTGCGCTGCATGACAAATTGCGAAATGCAGAATCACCAAACGACGGCGGACTCACGGCGTTCAAGCGAAATCTGCATTCGCTCGGATGGGATCTTGTAGAACTTCGCCGCCTGGAACAGCATCGGCTTGCCAGCAATCAGGTCACGATTGGCAACATTATCACCAGCATGCGCCTTCTGACTGGACTTGACTGGGTCGTGTTCTTTGAACAGACAAATCGTACCGAACGCATCCTGAGACGTGACCCGGCGAAAGTTTACGCTCGCATGGATTTGGCGAGTCGCAACCGCTGTCGCACGGCGGTCGAACAATTGGCAAAGCGATCGGGGAAAACCGAGTCTGAGATCGCTGAAATCGTATTGAAGACGGCCGATGAAAATTCTATCGCACCTGCAACTGTAACAGTGGCTGCATCGGCGTCCAAAACATCGACTGAGGTTCAGGCCAGTGCAGAATTTGCGGCGGTAAAGAAACATGTCGGATACTGGCTGATTGATGATGGTCGATTGGATACAGAAGCGGCCATTCACTATCGCCCGACGGTCGGCGAACGATTTAAACGAATAGTTGGCTGTCGGCCAAACCTCGTCTACTTCGGCGGACTTTTGCTGCTGAACGCCATCCTCATCGCAGCGTTTGCTGCAGTGTGCTTCGTCACTGGAGTGGCATGGTTGCCGCTGGTACTTTTTACCCTTTTGGCCATTGTTCCGATCACCGATGTCGCCGTCCTGATTCTGAATACGATGATCACTCGCATCGCCACAGTACGGCTGCTCCCGAAACTGGATTACTCGGATGGCATCGACCCGCAGTTTCCTACCTTCATTGTTGTCCCCTCGATGCTGACCAGCCATCGAGAAGCGAAGGCATTGCTTGCCCGCCTGGAAAACCATTACCTTGCCAACACGGATTCGAATTTCTTCTACAGTCTGTTAACGGACTTTGCAGACGCTGATGCCAAACATGCCATCGGCGATGATGAGATCCTGCAAACTGAAATCGCCGGAATTCAGAGTCTCAACAAAAAATATCAGCGACAGGGCAAGCAACCTTTCTATTTCTTTCACCGTGAGCGTCGCTGGAATACGGCTCAGGAGAAATGGATGGGATGGGAGCGAAAGCGCGGCAAACTTCTGGAATTCGGACGTTTGCTGCGTGGTTCGACGGACACGTCTTACGATGTCATCGAGGGTGATGTTGCGTCATTGGATTCATTTCGGTCGTCGACCAATCGTCCGTTTGTGATCACGCTGGACGCCGACACTGTTCTACCACGAGGTGCAGCGCAGAAACTGGTCGGGACACTTGCTCATCCGCTCAATCGGCCCATTGTGTCACAAGGATCGCAGGCGAAAGTTGTCCGAGGATATTCTATTCTGCAACCAAGGGTCAGCATTCATTTGAACGAATCCCGGAAGACTCGCTACCTGCAGATTCACGCGGCCAATCCGGGAATTGATCCCTACGCTTCGGCAGCGTCCGATGTCTACCAGGATCTGTTTCGGGATGGCAGTTTCACGGGCAAAGGGATTTATGATCTGCGTGCATTTGATAGCACACTGGAACAAACATTTCCTGAGAACCAGATTCTTTCGCATGACCTGATTGAAGGTTGCCACGCACGAGTCGCGCTTGTCAGTGATATCGAAGTCTTCGACGGTTACCCAGGCCGCTATGATGTCGATGCAAAGCGAATGCATCGTTGGGTTCGCGGCGATTGGCAAATCAGCCCGTGGCTGTTGTGGCTCCAATTGTCGGCCAAATGATCAGCACTCCGCGTTCGAACCGCGAAAGAAAGCAACTTGTGATCGATGCTGCGTGGATTCGAGAACTCTCATCCGCCACGTGGGCGTTTTTCGAACATCACGTCAACGCGGCAGGAAACTGGTTACCCCCGGACAACATGCAGGAGTACCCAAAGCAGAAAGTTGCCACTCGGATTTCGCCCACAAATCAAGGACTGTTTCTTGTTTCCAGTATGGTGGCTCGACGTTTCGGATTCACCGGATTGGAGGTTCTGATTGCCCTGCTGGAAAAGAATCGCCGGGGATGGAACTCTCTGGAACAGCTCAGGGGACATCATTTCAACTGGTACGAAACGACAGAACTGCGGGCCTTGCATCCGAAGTATATCTCCACTGTTGACAGTGGTAATCTGTTAGCCTGCTATCTTACCGTCACGCAGGCAATTGCCGACATCGGACGCAGGCCAGTCGTCTCGAAGGAACAGGCCATCGGAGCGCGGACGTCCATCGCCTGGCTGCAGGGACGGATTGCGTTTGAGCACAGTCGCAATGGAGGAACTTCGGACGACCAACACCGCGATACGAAACCTCTCAATCTTTTGGACCAGAGTTTGCGCGTGATTCAGTCGACGATGCCTTCGGCTGTCGGCACGTTCGCGGATATCCAAACGCTTGTCGAACGATTGACTGCGGCAAGTGCGAGGTTATCTGAATGGTCTCAACAGTTTGCACGTCACGTCGATAAGTCCGCCAATTTCGGGTCAGACGGCCTGGCAACGTTGTCGATTCAAACTGAACTTGTCACGAAGCGATTTCAGGGAATCTGTCAGGATGTGCGAGACCTGATGCCCTGGCTGGCCAGCGCGGTAGAGCTTGAATCAAAGTTGGAATCGCAAGGCACGGCAGACCGATCTCTATTAGACTTGGTTTCGCCCACAACAAGCCTTCGTGAACTGTCGCAGTTCAACAATCTACTGTCAGTGCATGAACCAGTGACGCGGACTCTTGCTCCCGAATTCCTTGAGCAACTTCTGGAGTCATCGAACACGGCACAGTCGCTCTGGAAACGATTTTCGGATTTCGCCACCGAATGTGAACAATCGGCATCCAAAATTGATTTCAAGTTCCTTTACAACGAGCGACGCAAGCTGTTTTCCATCGGCTACAACGTCGATTCGGGCAAGTTGGATCGCGGACACTATGATATGCTGTGCAGCGAATGTCGCATTGCCAGCTATCTGGCCATTGCGAAGGGAGATGTCGAAACAGAGCATTGGTTTCGACTTGGACGTCAGGCAACGGAACTGAACGGTTCGTTTGCCCTGCTGTCATGGGGCGGCACGATGTTCGAGTTCCTCATGCCGCAGATCTTTCAGCGCACGTACGAAGATTCACTGATTCAAGTCAGTTGCAAGACCGCGATCGATCAACAGGTTCGCTACGGGCAGCAGCGCGGAGTGCCTTGGGGCGTGAGCGAATCTGCGATGAGCGTCATAGCGAAGAACATGGACTATCAATACAAGTCCTTTGGCGTGCCCGGCTTGGGTCTGAAGCGCGGACTTTCCAAAGACCTTGTCGTTTCCCCGTACTCCACCGCGCTCTCATTACCATTTGCACCACAGCGCGCCGTCGCGAACCTGAAGCGATTGGCGGAGACAGCTTTGGGGCCGTGGGGATTTTACGATGCCATCGATTTCACTCCCAGCCGTCTTGCGCGTAAGCAGACTCAGGTCGTCGTTCGTAACTATATGGCTCATCATCAGGCCATGAGCCTCCTGTCATTTGCAAACGCGCTCTACGACGACGTCGTAGTTAACTGGTTTCACGCACATCCATTGGCTCGCGCAAATGAGTTGTTGCTGCAGGAAAAGATCCCGGCCATTGTGGATGGAAATGTGCCGCATCCGGACGAAGTCGCCAGTGTCGAACGCCTTCCGGAAGACGCTCCTTTGGTCAGTCGCCGCGTCACTGGTGTTCAGGTCAATTCGCCCAGTGCGATGTTGATGTCGAACGGATCGTTCACAGCCATGCTGACGCATACGGGCGGAAGTTTTGCAAGTTTCGGCGAGACTCAGATCACTCGGTGGCGAAGTGACGCAACCCGCGATCACTGGGGTTTATTTTTGTATTTACGGGACAAAGAGACGCAAAATGTCTGGTCGGCAACTTATCAACCCACGCTTGTTGACCCGGATCAGTACGAGGCATTGCTGTCCGTCGATAAGGGCGAAATCCGTCGCCTTCAGGGGACGATTGAAACTCTGATGGAGGTCGTCGTCTGCCCTCAACACAACGTGGAAGTGCGACAACTACGCATCACGAATCATGGCAAAACGTCTCGAAGTATCGAGGTCACCAGCTATGCAGAAGTGTCTTTGTCGACGCAAGGCGCTGATATCGCTCATCCCGCATTTCAGAAGCTGTTTGTGGAGACAGAATTCGTGCGGGAGGACAACACACTCCTTGCCAGGCGTCGTCCTCGCGACGACAGGCACAGTCCTGTGTTCGCGGTACATACGATGGCTGTTCCTGCTGCGTTTCAGGCATCACTGGACTTTGAATCCGATCGCCAGAAATTTCTCGGCAGAGGCCGCAATGCGGAAGCTCCGATTGCTTTGAAATCCGATAGGCTGACACAAACCGTCGGTGCGGTGCTGGATCCTGTTTTTTCGTTGCGATGTGTACTCACTATTCCTGCCGCAGAATCGGTCACGATCGGGGTTACAACCGGTTTCGCAGCCAGCCGCGATGAAGCACTCAGCATCGCCGACCTGTTTCATGATCTGCGCGGTGTGCAACGCACATTTGAACTCGCGTGGGCGTTTGCTCAAGTTGAAATGCGACATCTGAATCTGACGGCGCGGCAGATTCACCTCTATCAGCGCTTGGGAGGTTTCCTGTTATTCCCGAATCAAGCGATGCGCGGTGCGGCAGAGAAGATCGCCGCGAATCGCCTGGGCCAAAAGGCATTGTGGCGATTCGGTATCTCCGGCGATCGTCCGATCTTGTTGCTTCGAATTGCCGAGACCAATCAGATCGACGTCTTTCGGGAGGTTGTCTCTGCACACTTTTTTTTGCTGTCGCGAGGATTTGTGTCGGACCTCGTTATATGCAATGACTTCCCCGGCAGTTACTTCGACGCGCTTCAGGAACAGTTACAGTCGATCATTGACGAACGTCGCATTGCCGAAAAGCCCGCCGAAAGAGTCTTTCTGTTGCGCGGTTCACAACTGACGGCTGAAGATCATACGTTGCTCGATACTGTCGCCACGGTCGTGCTGCGTGCGGCTGACGGTTCGCTGGCCCAGCAGCTTGAAAAGGCGAACGACAAAAAGTTACTCAAGGTGACTGACGGAACTTCGCAGCGCACCGTCCGTGGATTCCACAGAACTTTGCTGACTGCGGCTGATAAACGGAGCGACAAGGTTAGTGACTCTACTTCGGCGGCGGTAAATTCGACGACCGAGTTCGACAACGGATTCGGACACTTTGCCGAAGATGGGCAGACCTACGAAATGCGGCTGCTGCCGAATCGACCGACTCCTTTACCGTGGTCAAATGTCATTGCTAATCCGCAGTTCGGCTGCCTGATCACGGAATCCGGCGGTGGCTACTCATGGTTTGGCAATAGCCGCGAAAACAAACTCACGGACTGGTGCAACGATCCTGTGACGGACAGCCCGTCTGAGATTCTGTATTTTCGTGATGCGGACTCTGATGAAATCTGGACGCCGCTTTCCTTCCCGTCAGATACGTTGACTCGCACCGCGACTCACGGGCAGGGGTATTCGCGATTCACTGTCACAAAAGACGAAATCGAATCAGAGATTCTTGTGGCGATCCACAAGACTCAACCGATCAAATACATTCGCGTCCGATTGCACAATCGAGGCGCACGGTCACGACACTTGCAAGCCACTTACTTTGCAGAAACGGTTCTCGGTGTCAGTCGTGATGCGACGATATTGCATCAGGTGTCCGAATTTGATGAATCCACATCGTCGATCCTGATGCGCAACAGGTATCACCCTCAGTATGCGGATCTGCGAATGTTTCTCACTGTGCGCGGCGGTAAATTGCTGTCGTGGACCGGCGATCGCCGCAGCTTTTTGGGGCGCGATGGCTCCCACCACGATCCGGCAGGTCTTCATCAACCTCTTAACCGACGTGTTGGCGCGGGACTGGATCCCTGTCTGGCAGTTCAGGGGGAGATTCACATCCCACCGCAGCAGACGGAAGAATTGCTGTTCCTGCTGGGAACGACCGGCGACGCAGATGATTTGGCTGATGTGCTGCGCGCCACCGCTGACGCAGCAACGGCGACGGCTGAAATCACGGAATCCATCGAAGCCTGGAATGAGACCCTTTCCGCTTTGACGATCCAAACTCCCAATCGAGCAATGGACTTGATGGTCAATCGCTGGCTGGTCTACCAAGTCCTGAGTTGCCGCTATTGGGGGCGTCGGCATTTTATCAATCGGGAGGTGCCTACGGTTTTCGCGATCAGCTTCAGGATGTGCTGGCTTTGCTTTACAGCCGCCCGGACCTGGCCCGAGAACATATTCTGCGAGCGTCGTCTCGGCAATATATCGAAGGCGATGTGCAGCACTGGTGGCACCCGCCGATGGGGCAGGGAACACGCACGCGGTTTTCCGATGACTTTCTGTTTTTGCCGTATGCCGTTTTGCAATATCTCGCAGTGACCGGAGACCGAAGCATACTGCATGAAACGACGTCTTTCCTGCAGTCTTCGCCACTGCGTCCGGACGAGCACGAGCGATATGAAGAACCGACCGTTTCGTCAGAATCTGCCACGCTGCTGGAACACTGTCGTCGCACGTTTCAACATGCCATGCAATACGGTCGCCACGGCCTGCCATTGATGGGTTGCGGAGACTGGAACGATGGAATGAGCCGCGTCGGCGAAGGTGGTGAAGGGGAAAGCGTGTGGCTTGCGTGGTTCCAGATCGTGATTTTCGAACGCTTCGCAAAACTTCTTCATGAATTGAATGCGTCGGGAGCGGAAGAGTTGGAGGCTCAATCCGCGAAGTTGCGTGTGGCCGTGGAAGAACATGCGTGGGACGGTCATTGGTATCGTCGTGCATTTTTTGACGATGGCACGCCTCTGGGTTCTCAGCAAAATGACGAATGCAAAATCGATTCGTTGCCGCAGTCCTGGGCAGTCATCGCTGGCGCGCCGGCCGATCGAGCACGGGAAGCATTTCAGGCGGCGATGGATCAATTGGTTGACTACGAATCTGCGATGATCTGCTTATTCACTCCGGCATTTGATAAGACAAAGCTGGAACCCGGCTACATCAAGGGCTATCTGCCGGGCGTTCGAGAAAACGGAGGCCAGTACACTCACGCCGCACTGTGGATGGTTCAAGCTGCTGCGGAACTTGGAGACGGCAATCTCGCCGTGAGCCTCTTCGATCTTCTGAATCCAATCCGACACAGCGATACCGAAGAACTCGCACATCGGTACAAGGTTGAACCGTATGTCGTTGCGGCCGACGTCTATTTCAACGAACAGCACAAAGGACGAGGCGGATGGACGTGGTATACAGGCTCGGCGGCCTGGATGTATCGCGTCGCCATCGAAAACATCCTCGGCATTCAGGTCACAAAAGACAAACTCCTGGTTCATCCCGTTGTGCCAGACGACTGGCAGGAATTCCGCTTCACCTACCGCAGAAACTCAACGACCTGGAATGTGCATGTGAAACGGCGAACGACAACAGACGGCACCCTTCCCGTCAATGAATTGGTACTCGACGACGATGGTCAGCCACACGACGTAGAGCTTGAATTTGAGTAGGGCGTGTCTCGGCTGCGCAAAGGTCGTGGTTTTGCATTCACTGACGCCCCGTGCCGGCTTCTCCGGCTGGAACGCAAGATTTGAATTGAGACCGGGAATTGGGTGGCTCGTTTTGTTGCGACGAATTCGCCCAGTAGAGAATAGAGAGAACTCCAGGCCTCACGCGGCCATCACCAGCCGCACCACTAGGCGGCGTCGCGACCGACCATGTTCAGTAGGGCGATGACGTCCGGCAGGGCTTCCGTGATCCATTTGCTGGATGCGTGCTAAGTTTCATAGTCTGCGAGATTCACAGATCGGCCATGACCGGCAAGCCAGATTGCCGGCCAGCCTGCACACTCTCACCAACGACTCTTCGCCTTTCAACCTACTTATGACGCACATCGGCACGGAATCTGCTGGTTGAGTCTTCGTGTGGGTTGCCGCGCACTTTCGTCGGAACTCAATACTGCGGCGAGAAAACCTTTCGCTGATTCGCCAATCAATTCCATGCAGATTGCGTTCGTATCTGAAAATGAAAGCTGGTGTCAGACTATGAATTACAAACAAGTGCGGGATATTCTTGATGGAGTTCGAGATTGCCATCGGAGGTTTCGCGACGCATTAGCAGACGCATTGCAGCATATGAAGGCCGAAGACGCTGATGAAATTGTCGATGCTATGCGTCAACGTGAGCAACGTTGGCAGTTGACCCTCGCGGAGTATGAAAAAGACGGAGCGGATTCTGTGCTCGACACATGGGTCCAATTTGTGCCGGATGAAGCAATCAAACAACAGCTCGATGCGATCCACATCACTTCGGAGATAACGATTGATGAGATTGCTGAGATGGCAATGAATTTTCACAACGCCTTAATCGGTCTCTACACAGTGTTGGCTGGCGAAGTAACGGCACCACGCGTCCAGCAACTGTTTTCCAGCCTGCTTGAACTGGAACAGACTGTTGCTGCCGAACAAACCTGGTCCCTTCGCACGCTTTAGACAGGCAGGTAAGCTCCAGCGTCGCCATCAGGAGGTTGGAAACCTGGAAACAACGACAGTGGTCGTACATGGAAACGGTGGGGATTTGAATTGAAGCCGATGTTGATACAAAGGCCGCAATCGAAGATATTCTTTTTAACGATGCTCGTGTAAACATGTTCAGTATTGACGTGCATGTCGCGGGTGGCATCGCAACCCTGCGCGGCACAGTCAACAACCTGCCGGCCCAGCGGGCGGCGGTTCATGATGCCCGAAATACCTACGGCGTCCTGCATGTTAATAATCGTCTGAAAGTTCGTTCAAATAACGATCTCACTGACCGGAAGATCAAAAAGGCCATCGAAGATGCAATCGCGCGAGACCCTTACGTCGAAACCTGCGACGTCAGCATTGAAATGAACCATGGCGTCGAGGATCTCAATGGAACGGTCGATACACACTTCCAAAGATCGCACGCTGACCGGCGAAGTAGATTCCTGGAAGGAACGACTGCGCGCCTATGAAAACGCGATCGAAGGAGGAGCAACACGGGTTGTCAACAAACTGAAGATCAGGCAGGACCGAATTGCAGGACGAGGCGACCTTAATTTGTGACACCAATCGAGAGTTGCCCGTCAACTGCTGCGATCTCATTGCTGACCCGTCTGCCGGGCCACTGCGACAAATTGTCACGAAGCGCGGCAACTGGGGTACGATTGTCGCCCCAAAATTCAGTCTGACAACCCGTGAAAGAGGCCACACGCAACGTTTCAAACATCGTGATGTCAGAATGAAACCGCGTCGAGGCACATAGGCCATCGAGCCCGTCATCCGCGGTCAGGGGCCGGTTGCCGAGTGGAGGTGCCTGTTTTTACCGTGTCAATCCAAACACGCGACTGGGGGATTTTCGACTGATCGAAGTACTTGATCGTGTCCGTTGTGAAATGAAAAACAACCTCCTGTTGGCACGAGTCGATTCCTTTGAATGGTTGTGAGCCAGTGAATTGCGACTACGGCACCGTTTGGTTCACGACACTGGTTGCTCATCGACAGCGCTGACTGGTCGGCGACCAATCGATTCAACTTCAATGAATGTCACGTCACGGAGTAAGCGATCAATGACTTCTGTTTTCTATACTCTATCGGTCGATCCGACTGTCCGGCATATCATTTGCAGCTTCATCGCGGTCACTTAGGGTCAGAGCGGATTTGACCCGTCCACTAGCTCACGTGAAGAATGGAGATTGAAACGATGATGTTCAAACTGAGGCAAACAAAGGGAAGGCGAACGCTGATTGCGGTCGGCACATTTTGTTTACTGACGGGGTTCGCTGCAGATCAAACTCTTGCGCAGACAAATCCATCGGAACAGCGGGATGAAGTCGAAAACAATGACTCCGAAAACAACAAGGCAACGAACAAAGAATCGAAAGGCAGCAACAATCAGAGTGATGCCTGTTTGGATGACGAATGTCCTGAACTCGGCGTGATTGCTGGTTCATGTCCAGGAAAGGGTGTCTGCGTTTTGGGCACCATGCGGGGCGGGCCTGCGGACGAGGCTGGGCTTCAACATGGCGACTATATTTTGTCAATCGATGACAAAAAGACAGATACTCCGATGGCACTAGTCACCTGCGTCAAAGAACACAAGGCAGGAGACCAGGTCCAGGTGAAAATCTGGCGACAGGGAGAGGAACTGACTGAGTCCGTTGTCCTGGCGTGCGAAGCCAAAGAACGGCCGAAAGGAGACAGCGCATGGATCGGAGTGCATTTAACGCATTCGGGTGAAGAAAAGTCGCAGATTGTCATCGAAGATGTGCAGCGAAACAGCCCAGCTCAGAATGCTGGACTCCAGGCAGGAGACATCATCAAACAGGTCGATGGTAAGCAGCCCGGTTCATTTGAGGCATTTGTCGATGACGTTCAGGATGTGGGGGCCGGGCAAGAGTTGCCTTTAACGATTGAACGTAATGGACAAGTACAGGAAGTGACTGTCAAGGTAGGGCGATTGGAAGATGCGCCAGTAAGTTGGCAACGCCGTATACATGACCCCCAATATTCGCAATCCGGGAATGACTCGGAAACCAGTGAATTGAACAATGCCGATCAATCGATGGAGAGAATTCTTGATGACCTCCGTCAACGAATTCGTTCTCTCGAACAACAAATTCAACAGGGAAAACCTAAAGGCGACGCCACCAGTTTTATCCCATCCGGGCAGGCGAACCAGTCAAACGCAGTTGCGCAGCAGATACTTGCCGGTTCGCCGATTTTTGTCGTAGCGCAGAATGCTCGCAACCAACGATCCAATTCTCGCTGGGGGCGAAACTGGCAGCGCGGCTACTCGGGAAATAACTGGCACAATCGCGGATGGGATTCAAGTGGAAACAATCATTTGTATCGTAGTCCCCGCTATGGAAACTCGTACTATAACTACCGCGGGATGCCATACTACAACAACGGTGCCTATCGCAATCGATACCAGTCCGGCTTTCGGATTAGCCCCGGCGGAATCAGCTACTATTGGTAATCTGTTCGTCAGGTGAAGTTTGCGCCGACGTGTGGGAAGAAGCCCGGATTTTTCACAATCCGGGCTTCAATCCTTTTGATGACTGTCTCGCGTTCACGATTGTAACCAGATTCTAACGAAGCTTCCGTTGACGTTGAGTCTGCAAAAATAACACTGGGTCAGCAGAATCTCTTGTCGCTGCTTGTCATGCAGATGTTGTTAAATTGTATGGTGATCGCCATTCACGCGGGGCGGGGCCATGTGTCTGAAAGTGTAATGTCGTCACACGTCTACAATAGATCGGTCGCTCGCCGACCACTCCGATAGAAGTCCGACCGCCGCACTCGAGCGGGCTCCGGCATTTTCTCAATCCGTCGCGAAGCGTGGGAGAGTTCCTTTGCGGCGGATTCACAGTATTCGTTGAGAGGACGTCGTTAACAAAAAACGGCATGTCGTTTGCGGAGTTGCTTTCACCGGAGGCCAAGACGTTTTTCGTGCTGACAAACAGATGTAGGATTTGTTAGGAACCGAACAATTCAGGACGAACGGTTTGTTCTGAAGTCATGGCAATGCCCCAACTTTAAAGTGGTGTTTTTGTGAGGAGAGAGAAGATGATGTTAAGAAAAATCGTGAAGGATTCCGTTTCATGGGCGGCGATGGGATGTGCGCTTACTGGCGTCGCCTTTGGTCAGGTACCGGATGCCGGAATTGGCGCTGGAGCAAACACTGATAGCGCTCAAATTGGTGCGAAGGCCGCTACTGAAGCACCGGTCCCGGCCGCTGCGATCGACGGCTCAGCGAATGTGAATTCTCAGGGCGTTGATACCAACGCTGGAGTATCATCGAATCGGAATCAGGCAGGAAGCAACGCGGCCATTCGGAACGACGGTGTCAACGTCGATTCGAACCTGAATTCGAATACGAACGCCGGTGCGACGGATTTGAATTCGAATGTGGGCGTCAATGGGTCCCTGAATGATGCTCGCGTTAATCAGGACGAGACAGGCTCCAGCAATTTGAATCCTTTTGGAGCGACGTTCGACTCCAGTGCCAATGACCGACTCATTATTCAGCAGTCAGCGCCAAATAGCGCAGCCTCACGCTTGGGCCTGCAGACAGGCGACCGCATTATCGGGGTCAATGGTCGAACCTACTCGGATGTCAATCAATTCAACCAGGAGATGGGGCGGCTGAATGGAAACAATAGCGTCCCCATTATTTACGAGCGTGACGGCCGAGTCTATACCCGGAACTTTCAGCCACAATTCAACAACGGCCAGCAGACCTCCAATGGCTCGACTTATGGGAATCAGGGATCGAGCAATCAATCGTATGACTCCGGACAGAATTCGCATTCCGTCAGTCGTCCGATTTATGGCGGTCAGGGAAATACTGGATATTCTGGAGGAATGGGCCAAAATCAGGGCGATGTGGGAGGATCTGCCGGATGCGGTACCAATTTCTCACAAAGTCAGACCTGCTGCGCTCAAACAGTCGCCGTCCAGATGTGTTGTCACAGGGCACATCATGGCCACCGCAATCGCAACCGTGGCTGTCGCTAACTCTGCTGAAACGAACGCACCTCTGTTCGTAAATGTTTTGCAGACGTCGCGTAGCCAGATCGTCGCACCGTGATTATCGACTCAGCACAAAAGCTTCCGGCTCAGGGGTTCTCCCCTGGGCCGGATTTTTCGAACCGTACGTCAGGCTTTCTAGCCTGACATGAAGAAGCACCGCTCAGCCTGGAAAGGCTGACGTACTTTATTTTGGGACCGTTCCTGAGTCTGCATTCACCCTGACGGTCGCCAGGATTTCCTGAAGGGTCCTGATGTCAGCGGGCTTGACCAGGTGATGGCCGAATCCTGCTTGAAACGAACGCTGACGGTCTGCTTCTTCCCCATAGCCTGTCATCGCAACCAGCACTCGTAACAAAGTTCTGGTGCGTTTTGCGTTTTCAAAATATGCCGAGCGTACCGGGGCTGCCAATAGCTTCTCAAGAGCGGCGAGCTCGACGGGCTTGACCATGTGGTGATCGAACCCAGCCTCTTTCGAGCGCCGGCGATCTTCTTCCTGTCCCCATCCGGTGAGGGCGACGATCTCCGTGCCGGCAGACCAGGGTTGCGCCCTGATACGACGGCAGGCGTCGTACCCGTTTAACTTCGGAAGTCCAATGTCGAGCAGGATCATGTCAGGCCGGAACTGCTCCGCAGCTTCCACGGCGGCGAGGCCGTCATGAGCTGTGTGTATGTTGTTGCCCATGAGCTCGAGCATCATTCCCAGGCTCATGGCCGATTAGATCCAATGTCACCCACTGCTTCTTCAATTCGAGCTTGTTCCGCGTGATCCGGCTCACGTCGAGCAGATCATCCACCAGCCGCACCATCTGCGTCACTAACGAAGCCGCAAGCTTCCTGAAGTCCGGCGACATTTTGTAACGTCCCAGCGAGATGATGGCAAAGCAGCGTTCTTACGTGGCGAATGACTCTGGTACAGTCTATCGATCTCCAATTGCGAAGTCACGAGTGGAGATGGCTTGGCGCGGGCTTTGACCTCAGCCCACTGCAGGACGATGAGTTTTGCGGATGCGTTTTGCCGGATCGTTGAGACTTGCGAACAAACTGCCTTTTGTCCGGGTCGTACACGGGATGTTCGCTGACGGACGCAGCAAAAAGGAGATCGAGTCTGGGCGGGTGTTGCACAATTTCTAAGTCTCGGAATGCCTGTCCACTGATCTACGGCACGCAATTTGCGAAGCTTTGAAGTCACTTGCGACACAGGAATCGTTTCCTGGAACAGCGAAGGAAAATCTCTATCTCAAAGGAGCACATGATGATTACTGCCACATCCACGACCGCCGTAGGAGTTTTCTCAAACAGGGACGACGCAGAATCAGCAATTTCAGCACTTCACCGTGCAGGATTCGGGACTGAAGAAATCGGCGTGGTCAGCCGTAATTCTCAGGGAACAGCCGCAGCGACGAACCGCAACATCAACACCGAGGTGGACGACACTGAAGACGACGCAGAAGACGCTGCCGGAGGAGCCGCAGTCGGCGCGGCGGCTGGTGTGGGAATCGGAGCACTCATCGGTGCCGGCGTTCTGGCCGGAGTCATACCTGTCATTGGCCCTGCGCTATTCGCTGGAACTCTTGGGGTGCTGGCGTCCAATGCAGCGGGAGGCGCAGCCGTAGCGGGACTGGTCGGAGCATTCGTCGGCTGGGGAGTCCCGAAGGAAGATGCCGAGTTTTATGAAAGTGAAGTGTCGGCTGGCCGAACCGTTGTGACGGTCACTTCGGATCGTTTTGAGGAGGCTCGCAGCATCCTTCAGAATCATGGAGGAACCAGTCGAACGTCAGTTTCAATCTGTTCCGACAACATGCCCTGCAACTGAAGGACGATTCTCTGCGCCGACATCCCGTAGCCGCGATTGATGGATTCGATAGTCGGTGTGGAGTTTTCGACGATCAACGCAGGCAGGCCGCTTCATCGGCCTGCCTGTCCTTTTTTCTGCAAATGGCGGTCGCAGCTGTCCAATGAATGAATTCCTCAATGCCATGGCGCAGGAAAAGAAGCTCGGCGAGCTTCGCGCGATGATTCGTAACATTCGTGAAGGGTATCGGCAGGATTCTGTGGCAGCGACCTGCGCCGCTACAGAGTTCGTTTGGTAGTCGAACAAGTTCGGCCTTGCTAACGGATTCGGAGCAAACAAACCTCATTACCAAGGAGTGCGAAATGGTGACTCACAAGCAAGCAGAAGATCGCGTCAAAACCGGGTTTTGGATTCATTTGGCGTGCTACATCGTTGTGGTTAGTGCCTTGGCCGTGTTGAACTACTGGCGTAATCCGGAAAATCTGTGGATTTTCTGGGTGGCGGGCGGATGGGGCATTGGCATTGTTGCTCATGTCATGGCATCCTTTTCGAGTCGTGAAAAAATGATCGACCGCACTAAAGTGCGGATGCAACACAGGGAGGCACGTCAAGATAGCCGCGATGCCCATGGGAGAGGAGATAACCGGGAAGCGTCCTGATTTCCGCTTCGAAGGTCCTGTGGCTCAGGTCCGCAAACGTTCGAATTCCTGTCATCGTGAGATGCTGATTAAAGAACATACGCAATGCGCAAAAAAAGCTGGCGCAGTTCGCCTCCGAAGCAGCGAGTATGGAGTTCGATGTTTCGGCGTAGATCCAGCGTTTGTTTTTGCTCCGCGACGTCATTTCTGCGGCTGGGACAGTTTTTTTCTAGTCTGTCCACAACCAGTGAGTCATCCGCGACACAATGAAAAGTGTAAGAGCCAGACTGCCCGCAAAGACCAGCATCAGAAGAGCGATCAGCAAACCGAGGAACAGCCAGTCTCCCGTTTTGCTGCGACGCCGATTCTCAGGAGTGCCGTCATGCTGCAGCAACAAATTAACGTTCTTCTGATTGGACTTCCAAAACACGTCAAAAACATCACCGGCCAGCGGGATGGAGCCCACCAGCCAGTCGATGAGGACATTGAGTGCCATTCGCGCCAGTATCGGGCGAGAAACGCCTCGGCGATTAGCGGTCTGCAGGATATAAAGAGAAACAAGCGACGATGCGAGATCGCCCACTCCCGGAAGCAGTCCAAGAATTGCGTCCAGTCCAATGCGCATTCTCAATCCGGGAATCTCGAAAGCGCTGTCCATCAATTTCGCCAGTAACCGGACTTGGGCGAGGCTTGGAGGTTCATCGGAACGGGCAGAGGGCTTGTCGATGAGTTCCGGCTCGATCTGTGGTGTGATATGCACGAAAAAATCTCGTCGAAAAGGATCAAATGGTCTTATTATGCTCGATAAGGCCACCGAACACGAAACTGGATTCTCCTGCCGCTGAGATACAGCGACTGGACCTTGTTGAACAGTGACGCCGCCCAGAACATGAGGCTGATAAGCGATGGTACTGAAGAGGTTCAAGGACTGTCAAAACTTTTCCTTGATCGTTTTGAGCAAGGGTCTGGCGTCATCAGGTGCTTCGTCGAGTGTAAGCCGATTGGTGGGTCAGCGCAAACTCGACTTTCGTTTTAGAAATTGGTTTAGTGATAAACGCTGGCACTACCGACGTTGATCTCACGAATAACGAGGTTTTGCTTGACCCACCCTAAGATCGAATGCCGACCACATCGGTCGCTCATCACCCAGTCGTGGCCAAATCGCGACAGCTTTCCGTACATGCCCGACACGCCTCCGCACATTTCTGGCAGTGATCATGGTTGTGCGCGCCGCATTGTTCAGCACACCATTCGCAGGCATCCGCGCACAACTTACAAATGTCATCGGTGAAACGGCTGTTGCGCGCCATGGCCTGTGCGCACAGCAAACATAAATCAATGCATTCGCGACAGCAATGAGGACAATCATTGTCACTTTGCTGATTTAACATGGCATTCAGACATCGTTCACACTCGATGGCGCATTGCTGACACGCTTCGATACAAAGACTTTGAGCAGACATGAGTTTCTCCTTTATAGAGGTATAAATGTTTATGGATTTTGATGACTGAAGACTACGCTTTAGCTGCCGCGTTGGCCGCTTTGCTAAGCTTCGTAAGGTGCTTGTCGGCCTTTTCTTCTTCGTCCATATTGGCACCGAGTTGCTGCTTGGCATTTCGATAGCCTAATTGCTCAGCCCAGGTGCAAAGCGTGCCGTAAGTCGCGATTTCGTAGTGCTCGACTTTCTGAGCCAAAGCGATCAGGATAGCGTCCATGACCTCGGGATCGGCGTCTTCAGCCATCATCGATTCTGCCTCAGTGATCAGACCGGCCATCGCTTCGCACTTTTTCGCCTTCGCTGGCTTGCCTGTGTCTTCAAACGCTTTTTCCACGCGCTGCACGTGTGTCTTGGTTTGTTCCAGATGATCCTCAAATGCCTTCGTCAGCTTTTCGCAAGACGCCTTCTTCGCCATTTTAGGGATCGCCTTGGTCAACTGCTTTTCAGCACTGTACATGTCCTGCAATTCATCATGGAACGCATCTGCCAGAGTCGTTAATTTTGCCATTGTTTTCCCAATCGTTGATAATGGTCAGTTCGTCGGATCACAGAACGCCTGCGATACTTCAAGGTGCTAACAGCATTCGGTGTGCCAAGCCGCTTTGTTTGTGCGAAACACTTCTGAGAACGCCACAACCCAAACGTTGGTCGCCACCACGGCACTCTGAATCTAAAACGTCCAGGCAGTTTCTGGATAAGTAGCAACTTACATCTAGACGTTTGCAGTCTCTCGTTCTACTTTGACCGCACCCCGTTCTGGTTGAACACGGTGCCCATGTTCGCTTGCCCATGCCCGGGTGAATTCGGCACCCATCAGAACAATCATGGACGTGTAGTAGACCCAAATCAACAGTACGGCCAACGACGTGGCTGCGCTGCCAAGTTGAGCGACCGGGTTGGAGTTGGCAAAGTAGAACTCCATTGCCAGCCGACCCAGGGAAAACAGTACTGCCGTGACCAGTGTGCCCAGCCAGATGTCTTTCCAAAGGATTTCGGCGTCTGGCATGATCTTGAACAATGATGCAAATACGACGAATGTCACGAGAAAGATCATCGTGTAATTGATTCCGGCGACGATCCTACCCGCCAGGCCCAACCACTGTCCGACCTGCGCACCTGCTACGGCCAGGGATGTCGAGACCACCATCGACACAAACAGTAAAAATCCAAGGCCCAGAATCATCGCGAGTGAAAGAATGCGTTTGAGAATGAAATTCTTTACGCCACCTGCATTTGGGTCCGGTTCGACTTGCCAGACGCGGTTGAGCGAAGTTTGCACAGCAGCAACGACGCCTGTGGCTCCAAACAGTATTCCCAACACGCTGATGACGGATTTCCACCACACGCCACCCTGCGTTTGGTTCCGTTCCGGGATGTGCGAGATCTCATCGGCCACGACGTCGTTGCCGATGAGTTACGCTGCTTGAGTTGCAATGAATTTCCGCGCCTTTTCATGGGCTTGATCCGCATCGTAGGCGATGGTCATTCCATAGGTCATAGTCGTCAGCAGCAAGTAGAATAGTGGTAGCAGCGCAAATAAAGTGTAGTACGCCGGCGCGGCTGCCATCGTCGAGCGATCATCCGCAGTAAAACCTGTAAATGTTGACTCGAGAACTCGCATTTTTAGTTTTCTGCTGACTCGAATTGCACTACGCCTATGACCGACAACGCCTAGAACGCTCTATGTACTTTAACAGTGGCCCCAACACTGCTTGGGGCTTGTCAGGGGATGCCGGTTTACGAACGATCTGAAGCGGCGGCGGGTCGCGGAGCGGTGGTGGACCGCCGGGAGCATCGCCGGGCTGTGGCATGCCTGGACTTGAATGCTGGGGGTGAGGAAACTCCGGTTCGGTCGAGGGCTCGCGTGGTTCGCCGATGCTGTTGCGCCAATTGATTTCAAATGTCATGGGAAACATGATTAGATTTATGCCTTGGAAGCGTTCTTTGTTTGCGTACCAAAATACAACCCGACCAATATGTGAGCGGCAAGGCGAAAATTCGACAGCCGTCTGTAAGATTGACCACACTTTACCGGCGGCTAGCGCCTCGCCGCTCAATTCATATTGGACAATTGCGATTCGGGCGGTCCTAACGTCGGTCCGCCCGGCTACGAGTCGCTGGATCGTAGTTCCAGCGAGGTTGCAGAGATCACCGTGGCTTGGCGCAGCAGTTCTTGTAGACGCGAGTGTACGCATCCTGAGCCGCCGGGCGTGCATCGTCCCATGGCAACGGAGCCTCTGGATAATTGTCGGCGTAGAACTGCTCCGCCGCAGCTTCACGCTCGTCCCACGCCAACGGCTTTGCAGGATCGTAGGCATCGAGGCCAGCTTGATACGCTGGTTCGAATTCATCAAAGTCGCGAGATTTGTCGTAATACGGTCGATTTGCGTACTCGCTTCGCCAATGTTCGATCTCAACAGTCGGATCGACGCCTTCAGCGACCGCTTTGCCCGCATATCCTCCTGCAACGCCACCGGCAACTGCACCAACGGTTGCCCCGATCGGACCACCGACGGCTCCGGCCAATGCTCCGGTCACAGCGCCTCCAAACGCCGCGCCGACACCTGCGCCCACAGGATGTGCTCCTGCTTCACCGGATAGCGGATCCTCGTTACGAAGTTCTTTCACTCGATCGTCTGTTGAATTTTTGGTTGCCATCGTGCGGCTCCTTGAAAAATTGTTCCCGACCACGCTCACAGAGCAAGAACTCCTTGCCAGTGGCAGTTGACGATAAAACGGTATTGCATTTGTCGTGCCGAATGCTGAACGCTTCAATGGTCACAGACCCACCCGACTGTGCGACGCAACAACTTTCAGAAGTTCATCGGCGTCGATGGGCTTGCTGAGATACGCGTTGCAGCCGCTGGAGAGGCAGCGAGCCATGTCGCCTTGCATGGCGTCGGCGGTGAGTGCAATAATGGGATTGTTGAAGCCCATTTCGCGGAGTGCTTCCGCAGCATGGTAGCCATCCATTCGCGGCATCTGCATATCCATCAGGACGAGGTCGAAAGGCGAATCGGTGCCCATCGACGACTGAATGATCTCCGTCGCTTCTAATCCATCTTCAGCAAACGCAACGTCAGCTCCGGCACGGCGAAGAAGGTGGCCAGCCAGAAGGCGAATATCACGACGGTCGTCAGCAATCAACACACGCAGATTCAATCGAATCTCCGGCGGGGCCTCGGAATCATTGGTATCGTACAACGGTGCGTTGGATGGCGTGAAAAAAACTGTCGATGGGACGTCGCCCACGTCAACCATAGACGTAATTCGTGTGCCTTGTCCAACTTTGCTATCGACTTCAATTCCGCCGCCAAGCAACTTTGCGAGTCTGTAGCTGATTGCCAGACCAAGACCTGTGCCGCCGTACTGCCGATTTGCAGAAGCATCGCCTTGAGTAAACGGCTGAAACAACCGTTCCTGCTGCTCAGCAGTGATTCCAATACCAGTATCAATGACATCAAATACCAGCGATCCTTCGACGTATCTGACCACCAGTTCGACTCGACCTGCTTCTGTGAACTTGATGGCATTGCCCAGCAGATTCACCAGTATCTGTTTCAGTCGCTTTGGATCACTGTCAATGTGCCGAGGCAACTTACCTTCGAACCGCACGTCAAAATCGAGCTGTTTTTCGGCGGCCCAAACCCGCACCATGGCACTGACTTCCAGCACAAGTCGATGCGCTTCAAATCGCTCGCGGCAAATTTCTATCTTACCCGCTTCAATTTTGGAATAATCAAGAATGTCGTTGACAATCTCCAGCAGCAGACTGCCGTTGCGTTCGATCGTGTGCAGGAATCGCAGCTTCTCGGGATCCGTTTCGGTTTCAGCCAACAACTTTGAATATCCCAGCACGGCAGTCATTGGAGTACGAATTTCGTGACTCATAATGCCAATGAAATCGTTGCGGACAATCATGTCCGCGTCGGCATGAGCGGTTGAAGAATCCGGCAGGCGATGAACTGTTTTGGGACTGACTGTCATCGTCGTGCTTTCGCATGAGGGCGCGGTTGTCGGCTAGAAACCGCAGCCGTTCACAAACCACAAAAGGATGATGATCGGTAGCGGACGTCCGATCATCCAGCCCACCAATGCGTATTCGACTTTTCCGGATCGTGAATGATTGGTGAATGAAATCGCTTTTCTCCATGGCGCGAGTGGTCTATCGAACAAGAGCAAGTTTGCTCTCCACAGAACTCGTGGCTGCATGTGCCGTGCCAATGTTGTTATGTGTCAATTGGCCAATAACTGACGTAGTGAATTTCGCCAGAAATCCAGCAAGCACACGGAATTCTGGCGATTTCCACTACAAGTGCAGACAGTGCCTTGTCGCATGCAAACGCCGAAAGTCTTGACGACTTTCGCTACGGTGGTATGGCCGATCTGCAACCGGCCTGATCGTTCAACAACCAGAAATGCACTTGCGATCGACTCACAACGGGTTGGAATGAATTCTGCTGTACGACTTCGCGAGTTCTTCCGGTCCAGTTCAAACTCAATGGAGCTTGCAATGAGCTATGGAAGAAACCGTGGAAGGTCTGGTTTCCGCAGGGTGAAGACGATCCGGATATTGTCCTGTTGAAGGTCACGGAACACGATGGAGGGTATTGGGATAATTCAGGATTCAGCGGTTTGACATATCTCTTCGCGGCTGGCAAAGCGTATCTCAAAGGAGAGCGTCCTGAGGTGGACCTGCAGGTCAATCAGAGAGTCTGTCTGTGAGTTTCGCGGCTCCGGAGCGTGTGCTAAAGTTAACCCGGAATCGCCGGTGAGCGATGCACCCCTTTTTCATAATTCGCGAAATGTTGCTTCACAAATGACACACCCAGCCTCTCAGGAAGTGCAATCACCTCTGGTCGTTGGTGTTGGCGCATCGGCGGGAGGACTTGAAGCGTTTCAGTCACTCCTGACCGCATTGGGGGACTCGCCAGGATTCGCCGTTGTGTTCGTACAGCATTTGGACCCGAACAGCAAGTCTCTCTTGCCCCAGTTGTCGCAGAACATCACGCCGATGCCAGTCGTGGAAATCTCCGGGCGGAAGAAGCTGAAACGGAATACGGTTTATGTCAGCCCGCCGCAATCGCTGCTGGAACTCAAGAATGGCTTCGTGCAGATTGTGGAGCCTGCCGAAGAACGCCATCCGGCAGTGATTGATCACTTCTTCCATTCAATTGCGGAAGATACGGGCGCTCGTGGGATTGGCGTGATTCTGTCGGGAGGTGGCACTGATGGAACGCTGGGGTTGAAAGCCATCAGTGACCGAGGAGGACTCACCTTCGCCCAAGAGCCACGTTCAGCAAGTCACGACAGTATGCCGCGAAGTGCTGCAACGACTGGCGTGGCCGACCATGTGCTTGTCCCTGCGGAAATTGCTGCGGAACTCTTGCTGTACGTACGGCATCTGGACGTATTGACCGAACAACGGCATGCTCATGACGCCGATTCCATTATCGCGCGGCTGGAACGCGAACTGGAAACCACTCGCAGCGATCTGGACCGCACACTGCAGGACATGGAAGCCGCCAATGAAGAACTGAAATCGTCGAACGCAGAATTGCTCTCCATGAACGACGAGCTGCAGTCAGCGAATGAAGAACTCGAAACATCGAAAGAAGAAATCCGGGCGGGCAATGACACTTTGTCCGTCGCGATCGCAGACCTGGAAAACCTGTTGCGCAGTACGCAGATTGCGACCGTGTTTCTGGATGATCAACTGCAAATTCGCAGCTTCACGCCCGCGATTTCTGATATCTACGGCTTGATCCCGACGGACGTGGGTCGACCGCTGGAGCGATTTGTGCCATTCGTCGATGACATGCCGCCGTTGCCCAATCCAAAAGAACTGACGCTGCGCGGTTCGATCGAACATAAAGTACACGCGAACAATGGCGAGACCTATCTGCGGCGTGTGTTGCCATACCGGTCGCACACGGGAACATCAGAAGGCATGGTTTGTACGTTTACCAATGTCACAGACCTGACGGAAAGCGAGGAATTGTTCCAATTGCTGATCGATGCGTCATCGCAGATGGTGTGGGTCACAAATTCAGAAGGCAAGGCCGTCGATGATTCCCCAGGTTGGCGTGAGTTCACCGGTCAAACGTTTGACGAATGAAAAGATTTTGGATGGTCGAATGCCATTCATCCGGATGATCGTGAGCCGACAATGATCGCGTGGCAACGGGCGGTAGAGACTCTGGAACCTTTCAGCATCGAGTACCGTTTGTGGCATCACAGCGGTGACTACCGGTGGACTCACGTTCGAGCGGTTCCTCAATTGTCCGTCGATCGTCGCGTCAAATGCTGGATCGGAATGAACAGCGATATCTCGGAACGCAAGCACGCGCAATTGGAACTGGAAGCTCGCGAGCGGCAGCTTCAGACGATCACCAACGCTATCCCGCCGATGATAGCGTTCATCGATCAGGAAGAGCGCTACGCTTTCGTCAATGCAGCCTTTGCGAAGCAGTTTGGCCGGAGCATAGATGAGATCATCGGTGAGCGAGTCCGTGATGTGCTGGGAGCAGAAACGTTTGCGGTCGTCAGCTCTCATCTCCGCGACGGGCTGGCAGGCAAGCCAGCCATGTTCGAGCTGAGTTTACCAGCCGCCGCGATCCAGGCCCGTGATGATGACAAAACGAAATCGGCTGAATCGAAATCGGTCGAATCAAATACTGCGGAAACAAAATCGCCTGAATTAAAATCTGCTGGCTCAGAGATGCGGTTCAAAGCGGTCGCGTATGTCCCGGAGATCGACGACAACGGACAGATCGAAGGTGTGCATGTGCTGATCTCGGACATTACAGAACGCAAACGGCGGGAACTGGATCTAAGATTCCGGGCTGCACTTTTGGAATCGATTTCGCCTCTGTCGACTGTCGATGAAATCGCTGCACTGGCCACCAGAAAAGTGGCGGAACATTTCAATGCGGATCGATGCCTGCTGGCGGAAGTCAATCTTTCTGAAAATGTGGCATTGGTGAAGTATGAGTTTCGAGCGACCGACGACGTGCCTTCATCGATCGGCAAACATGCGCTCGATCAGTATCTGATGCCCGACGAACATCGCGCGTATCGCGACGGTCAGCGATTGCAAATCGACGATATCAGCGTTGACGGTCGATTGCCTGAAAAGATCGCGGGCTTTGACGCATTGAGCATTCGTGCATTTGCCAATGGTCGCTACATCATTGACGACAATCAACGTATGACGTTGACTGTCCTGAAATCCAATCCGTATCGGTGGAAGACTTCGGAAATCGAATTCCTGGATGATCTGGCAACGGCAATTTACCTGCGGTTGGATCGAGCTCAGTCAGAAGCGGAACTTCAGGAGTCGGACAATTTCAACCGCACGGTCCTTGCCAGTAGCCCGGACTGTGTCAAAGTCCTGGACTTAGACGGCCGTGTACTGATGATGAATGAACCCGGTCTGGCATTGATGGAAATCGATAGCTTTGAACCGCTGCTCGGTAAAGAATGGTGGAGTCTTTGGCCCGAGGAATACCAATCGCAAGTGCGAAGTTCTCTCGTCGAAGCGAGAGAGAGCGGAGAGAGTCGCCTGGAACTATTTCGCAGCACGCCGAAAGGAACGCCGAAGTGGTGGGACGTCGTCATACGACCGATCATCAGTTCCGATGGCAGGCCGATACGATACGTTACTGTGTCTCGTGACGTCACTGAACAACGCAGGAAGACTACGGAACTGTCTGCGGCAAAATCGAAGTTGGATTTGTCGCTGGAAGTCAGCAACATGTCTCCGTGGAGCTGGGACGTGAAGAACAACGTCCCCATGATTGACGCCGTTTCCAAAAGATACTACGGACTGCCGGAGGACAAACCAGTGACTGTCCTGGACGTCCTGAATCAGATCGATGAATCGCATCGCGATCGCGTCGGCTCTGCCATTCAGCATGCTCTCGAAGTCGGCGGTGTGTATGACCAGGAATACCCGGTTTGGTTACCGTCTGGCAAAAAACGATGGGTGCGAGCCCGCGGGCAATCCGTGTGGAACGACGATGGAACGCTGGAAGACTTTTTCGGCGTCGTCATTGACATTACCGATCGCAAGGAACGCGAACTGGATTTGGCAAATCGAGAAGCACACCTGCGTCGCGTCATTAATAACCAACTTGGTTTGGTGGGTGTGATTGATCGCCAGGGAATTCTAGTCGAAGTCGATGATCGTTGGCTCGAAATCGCGCGCGTCGCACGTGCAGACGTCGTTGGCAGGCATTTTGCGGAAGCACCATGGTGGAACTACGATCCGGCAGTTACCCAACAGATGCGCAACGCTATGGATCGCGCATTTTCGGGCGAAGTGGTTCGGTATGACGTATCACTGTTTTCCCAAGGCGATGACGGAGTGATGATCGATTTCATGATTGCGCCGGTGAAAAATGAAAGCGGTGAGGTTGAATTTTTGATTCCATCGGGTGTCGACATCCGCCAACGCAAGAAAGTCGAACTCGATCTTGAGCAACGAGCACGATTGGCCGAATTGCATACAACACTGGCGATTGAGTTGACTCGCGGAGAAAGTATGGCCGCCACATTGCACGCCGCGATTGAACGGTTTGTGGAAACGTTGGACGTGGCGTTGGTGCGGATCTGGCTGTGTGATGATTCCGAATCTGTTTTAACGCTGGCGGCAAGTGGTGGCATCTCCGTGCATCCTGACGAACAGCAGGCGAACATTCCATTCGGTGAATTCCAGACGGGCCGGATCGCTCGCGATCAGACACCGATCCTCAGCAATGAAGTTGCGAACGACGCCAGAATCAGCGACCGGCAATGGGCGATGTCCAAAGGTATGATTTCGTTTGCAGGCTACCCGTTAATGATCTCGGGACGAACCATTGGCGTCCTGGAGTTATTTTCGCGGCGTCAGTTCTCAGCAACCGAATTTGAGCAACTTCAGCCGATGTCAATCGCGGTCGCCCAGTGTATCGAACGACTCAAGTACGCCCCGCTGCTGGCCGAAAACTCTCTGCGATTCAAAATGGCGCTCAGGGCCGGCGGAATGGCAGCGTGGGAATGGAAGGACGGTGACAGCATCTGGACTGATGAACTTTACGAACTACTGGGTGTGTCCAACGATCAGAAGGCCCGTCCGGAACTGTTTTTTTCGCTGGTGCATCCCGACGATGTCGAAAAGTTGATTTCAGCATGGCAAGCGTCGATCGACGGTTCCCACGAGTACAACACCGAATTTCGAATTGTCCGTCCCGACGGGCAAATCCGTTGGATCGCCGGGATCGGCGACTCGATCCGCGATACGGATGGCAAGGTTGTTCGAATGTACGGTGTCAATTGGGACTCAACCGCCGACCATGACCGCGAGGCGGCTTTAATGGAGAGTGAGCGACGCAATTCTACAACTGTCTGCTCCACCGGCATTCGCGAGTGGAGGAACTGATACATGGGCCAGCTTGCTCGGTATCTTCAAGGCCAGTTTGTGGAACGCACGCCGCGTGGCTGGACGTGTGCAGTTGAGGCACGGGTTTTGGATGGGGGGGTTGAGAGGCTGCGGGGTTATGCGCCGCAGGCGGATGTGTTGTTGGCCTCGAATGATGGGCGGCAATCTCCCGGCGATCTGCTACGGAAAATTGCTTCCGATCGCCCAGCAGTTGGATGTTGGCCTGATGAATTGCACTGAATGTGAACAGGTTGCGGGAACGGTTTGATAATGCCGTCTTTGTCATATCGACTCGCCCAGTGAAGACCCCGACCTCGTCAATTGTCTGCCGCGTGATTGCCATCCAATCGCCACGGTCGTCAAAGATCGAACGCTTTGCATGACGTTGATGCGCCATCGAAACTTCATGCGATTGTCGAGCCTGTTCCAGTCGGGCTGCATCGCACTGCGTGTGGATTTCAACAGTGATGTAACTCGCACTGTGAGTGTCTCCGGCGAGTCCTGCGATCGTTTCGTGTCCGGAGAGGACGGTGTACTCAATCTCATCGTGAAGCTGCAGGTAAACGAGATATTCGCCGGTCTTGAATCTCCTGGCACGTAAACTTTGGCTGGTTCCCAGGACTATCGCGGGGATTGTGATCGGCCGGGACGTGCTGGCATCCGGTTCAGAAC
>Ga0209702_10001567_pt1 | contig 43406 bp, 46 predicted proteins | sample FRY01_FD_187210 | JGI IMG/M metagenome (GOLD analysis project Ga0209702, IMG submission 187210) | Freshwater microbial communities from Lake Fryxell liftoff mats and glacier meltwater in Antarctica - FRY-01 (SPAdes) (version 2) | ecosystem: Environmental > Aquatic > Freshwater > Ice > Glacier...
CGGGATCCTTGACCCCCGGAATCGACCTGACCCCCGGAATCGACCCCCGGAATCCCTTCGTGTGGGATGTAAGGCCTGACCCCCGGGATCGACCCCCGGGATCCGCCCGGGATCCCTCGACCCCCGGGATCCCTCGCAGTCACGCTGTCTGCGCTCCCCCGTTAGCCGGATACCGGCCTACACAAACGAATAGCGTACCGGCATCGATTTAAGGCCGCCGACGAAAATCGCCTGCACCCATTCGGGCTCTGCGGCCATCTCAATATGATTCAGGCGCGGCAGCAGTTCGCGGAAGAACACTTCCACTTCCAATACGGCCAGATGCTGGCCGAGGCACATGTGGCCGCCGTAGCCGAAGGCGAGCTGGTTGCGGTTGTCGCGCTCGATGTCGAATACGTCGGGGTTCTCGATGGCGTCGGCGTCGCGATTGGCGGAGGGGTACCACAGGCACAGACTATCACCGGCCTTGAGGTGTTTGCCGCGCAATTCGATGTCTTCGGTGGTGGTACGCATCATGTGCCTTACCGGAGAGACCCAGCGAATCATTTCACGCGCCGCTTGTGGCGCAAGATCGGGATTCTCGCGCAACTTCTGTAACTGCTCCGGGTGTTCCAGCAGGGCTTTCATACCGCCGCTGATAGTCGCGGAGGTGGTGTCGTGTCCCGCTGTCGCGGTGATAATGAAATAGCTGATCTGATCGAGATGCTCCATCGGTTCGCCGTCGACCAGGGCATTGGCGAGAACGGATGCCAGATCGTCAGTCGGATTTTTCTTGCGATCTTCTACCACATCAGTGAAGTAACTGAAGAAATCCATGATGACTGCCAGGCCAGAGTCGACGTTGGCGCCTCGCGATTGTGTCGGGTCCTGACCGCCGAACAATTCCTGCGTTAGCTTTAGCATCATGCCCTCTTCTTCGGGTGCGACACCGATAATCGCCATAATCACGCGCAGCGGATAAAGTAGGGCAATATCCTTGACGAAATCGCACTCGCCACCCATCGACTCCATTTTGTCGACATACTGCTTGGCGATGGCTTCGACGTCGCCGCGCAGATTGCCTATTGGGCCGGGCTTGAACCACTCCCGCGTCACATTGCGCAGTTTTTTATGCTTGGGGTTGTCCATGTGGATGAGTGTTTCCAACCCATTGCGTGTGCCAAACTGCGCCAGCAGCGCTTTTTCAAACTCCTGCTGAATCAGCACGGTGCGAGGGTTGTTGAGGAATGATGCGTTCTTCTGGCTGATCTCCTTGATGTCGTCATACTTGGTGATTGCCCAGAACGGCTCAAAGTCGGGGTGTTCTACCCGGCTAACAGGGTCTTGCTCACGCAGTTCGCGGAACAGTTGGTGCATAGTGTTTTCGTCGCCCATCACGGCGGGATCGAGCAATTTCCAGGACGGTTGCATGGGGTTTTCCTGCGTAGATAAAAAAGGGGCAGTCTATAGAGCACTCAAAAGAATTGCCAGCAAGGTTCTAGGTGGGCCTTGCAAGCTCCTGCTCCATCATGTCGCGCATGACAAATTTCTGGATTTTGCCGGTGACAGTCATGGGGTATTCGTTGACGAAGCGGACGTACCGGGGAATTTTGAAATGGCTGATACGATCGCGGCAAAAATCCTTGAGTGCCGCTTCGCTCAGGCTGCTGTCGGGGCGCAGCTGTACCCAGGCACAGACTTCCTCGCCCATTCTAGCGTCGTGTATGCCGAACACCTGCACTTCGGCAATGGCCGGGTGGGTGTAGAGAAATTCCTCGATTTCACGCGGGTAAATGTTCTCGCCGCCGCGAATAACCATATCTTTGATGCGGCCGACCACTCGTACATAGCCCTCGCCGTCCATGATTCCCAGATCGCCTGAATGCAGCCAGCCTGCGGCGTCGATAGTCTCACGGGTGCGCTGCTCGTCGTCCCAATAGCCGCGCATCACGGAGTAACCCCGTGTGCAGATTTCGCCCTTGTCGCCAATTGGCACCACGATGCCGCTTGTATCCACGATGCGGATTTCCACCCACGGTACTGCGCGGCCCACGGTTTGCGTGCGCCTTTCCAGCGAATCACCGGGCAGTGTCATGTGGTTGATGGGGCTGACCTCGGTCTGCCCATAGCCAATCAGGATGTCCTCCATGTGCATCTCGGTAATCACACGTTGCATGATTTCAGCGGGGCAGGGCGCGCCCGCCATCAGGCCAGTGCGCAGGCTGGACAAGTCAAATTCAGTGAAGCGCGGATGCTCCAGCTCACTGATAAACATAGTGGGCACACCGTGCAGGGCTGTGCACCGCTCTTCTTGTACTGTCTGTAACGTAGACAAGGCGTCGAAGGCGGCATCGGGATACACCGCGGTGGCCCCGTGCGTCATGCATGCAAGATTGCCCAGCACCATGCCGAAGCAGTGATACAGCGGGACTGGAATGCACAGACGGTCCTCGTGCGTGAACCCCATTCCCGCGCCTGTGAGGTAGCCATTATTGAGGATATTGCAGTGCGTGAGTGTTGCACCTTTGGGCGCGCCGGTGGTGCCACTGGTGAACTGGATATTGATCGGGTCATCGGGGCGCAGTGTGCCCTGCAGGGCGGCGAGCTGGCCCTTTTCGGTATCACCTCCTAGCGCGCACACAGTGGAGAAACGCAGCATGCCGGGTGAGGCCGCCTCACCCATGCGAATCACGCAGGACAACTGTGGCAGTTTTGCAGCGCGCAGATTGCCAGGCTCCGCGCGCAATAGTTCTGGCGCGAGTTCATTCAGCATGCCCAAATAGTCGCTGCTTTTGAAACGCTCGGCGCAAATGAGCGCCCGACATCCTGACTTGTTGAGTGCGTACTCCAGTTCGTATACGCGATATGCGGGATTGATGCACACCATGATCGCGCCAATCTTGGCAGTGGCATACTGCACCATAGTCCACTCGTAGCTGTTGGAACCCCAAATACCAACGCGGTCGCCCGGCGCTAGGCCTAGCGCAAGCAAGCCGCTTGCAAGGTGATTGACCTCTTCCTGCAGTTGGCGATAGGTCCAGCGGATGTGTTGGTGCCGCACAATCAGGGCTTCGTTTTCCGGAAATTTCTCGCAGATAGAATCAAAGTAATCGCCGATGGTCTGATAGATGATCTGCGCGTTGGATGTGCCGCAGTAATAACTGTGAGCGAGTTGTGTCATGGTGAAGTCCGCATAATCTGGCCGCCGAGCTGTTGTTCGCGTCGCTTTTTTGTCCAGCCGCACCGCGTTTTTGCCCAGCATAGTACACCCATACATTGTGGTGGAATGCGGTCGGCACAACAGCGAACAAGTGGGGCGGGTGAGAATTCGTCGGCCCCCTGCCAAATTTCGCCACTTTCCCTGTGTATTTTGCCGCTTTGGCCCAGTGCGCAGCTTGTTTTCACCCCTGATACTGTTTTATCTTAGCAACTGTTTGTCCACCCATTATTTGAAATATTGAGCCATGAAAATTGTAGCCCCCATTCTCTCGTTATTGCTGTCCGCCCCGGTGTTTGCTGCCACCTACGATCTGCCGTCGGAGTATTTCGATGTGATTGGCTCGGTTACGACTGTGCAGTCCAAATATGCAGATACTTTGTGGGATATTGCCCGTCGTACGAGTATCGGTCAGGACCAGATGCAACGCGTCAATCCCGACATCGATATTTGGCTGCCAGGTGAAGGAACCTCCATTGTCGTGCCAACGCACCATGTATTGCCGAGGGCGCCGCGAGAGGGGCTCGTGTTAAACCTGCCCGAAATGCGCATGTACTATTTCCCCCCGAAAAAGGCGGGCCAGCCAGCACAGGTTCAAACCTACCCGATTGGTATCGGCCGCATGGACTGGGCCACCCCATTGGGTTCAACCAGAATCACGCAGAAAACGAAAGACCCATCATGGACGCCGCCCGAATCCATTCGTCGGGAGCATGCAGCCAAGGGTGATCCCTTGCCAAGGGTTGTGCCCGCCGGACCGAATAACCCTTTGGGCCGCTACGCCATGCGACTGGGAATCCCTGGTTACTTAATACACAGCACCAACAAGCCGTTGGGTGTGGGCATGCGGATCTCTCATGGTTGTATCCGTATGTTGCCAGAAGACATCGAGAGACTCTTTCCGCAATTGCCAGTGGGAACGCCGGTCGTCATTATTAATCAACCGGTCAAGGCGGGTTGGTACGGTGGCAAGTTGTATCTCGAAGTACATCCCCCTCTGGAGGAATATCCCAATGACCGGACTGCAATGGTCCAGGAGGTCATGCTGGCGCTGGATAATGCTATGGAACGACGTTCAGCGGCAGCAGTATTGAACAACGGCCTGATAGATGAAGAACTCAGCCGTCAGACGGGCATGCCAATGGTGATCTCGACCGGGGGTTGATGTTGATGTTGTAAGCTGAGAGGCACTGACTTTATCTGAAGCGAAGCAACCTGAGCCTCAAAACGAATAAAGATTACAAGGACCGTTCGGCCCATGGAGGGGTGGAGCAGAGAAGGTGTGGGAAGTAGGGCGACACCCTAAATCACCAAAGCGGTTTCACCACACTATCGCTAGTGGGTGAAGCCGCCTCGGTAAAGAGGTGCCCGATTTATTACTTGTTCATTGACTGCTTGAACATACGGTCCATTTTCTCGGAGTTTGCATCGCAGCATGCCTGAGCAGCGTTAGCTTTTGCCAGAGCGGCAGCAGCGTCAGCAGAAGCCTTGCTGGCAGCAGCTTGGGCTTGTTCTACTTGTGCCTTCAGCGTGTCCAGATCCCGAGTAGTAGCACAGCCGGTCATGCCTGTAATGGCTACCAACATGAAAGCTGCGGCTGTGGTCTTGAGCGAATTACGCATAATATTGTCCTCTAAGTGGTCAGCCGATTTCCGGCCTGAAAAGTCTATCCTGTTTGAATGGCGCTTCCCTTTTTAATTTCGGGCTGTTCCATTCGCGTTAGGGCAATGTCGCCAAACCTTTCGGCGAGCACCTCCGGACGCTATTTTCAGAGATACTGAGCGTAATCGCAAGACATTGTTTAAGCGACTTTTTGCCAGTTACCGCACAACCACGCGGGTGCCTACTACCACCCACTTCGCTAATTCGAGCAATTGTTCGTTGGTCAGCGCGATACAGCCCTCTGTCCAATTGATGGTTTCATGTACTTTCATGTCGCCCCTTCCCACGCCATGAATGCCCAATTGGCCGCCGAGACTGGTGCCCTGTGGGGGTGGCAGTCCGCGATCCAGCTCGTATCGCAGCGCCCTGTACTCCCGCGCGCTGATTCGGTGATCCGCGAAGGCCCGCTCTGTGTGGTCAAGATTGGGATAATTGATCGCCATAAACATCTTGAAGCGCTCACTGCGCCTGATCTCGGTAATGGTGAATTCACCCAGCGGCGTGGTCGAGTCATCGCGTTTTCGCACCAGCGTCGGCCCCCTGCTGCCAATGGCGATGTTCTCGAACGTCTCCACAGGGCTGTCACCGCGCATAACAGCCAGGCTGAGTTGTTCTGTATCGATGGACACCCAGACATCGGTGGTGACGCTGTCAAGGACGGGCGTGGCCTGCGCATCCGGTAACGGAACAAGCAGCGCCATCGCGAAACAGAGCGCTAGTGCGAGAGGTAGGATAAAAACGGAGTGCTGCCTGGAAGGCTGCGTGACAGTAGTGTGAAGGTCGGCCACTTGCAAAATCCGGCGTGAAGAGAATGACGAAGATCATAGCGGCCAGCTGGGGGCGATTCAACGGGCTACCTCTGGTAATCTGTCACTGTTTTGGGGCTGCCGGGAACGTCAGAAGCGGATGAAAAAATGGTAAAGGGTATTGCACTTCTCTTTGGGTTAGTGGTGCTGGCCATCAGTTGGCCGGCGTGGCAACTTTATGGTGAGGTTCAAAACGCGCGCAGTGAGGATCCGACCGTCTGGGAGGATGCTATTACCCAGTTGGAGTTCAACTCTCAGGGACTGTTCGGTCCGGGGCAGGGCGCAGTCTTCATCGGCAGTTCCAGTATCCGGCTGTGGGATACCCTGGCTGAAGATATGTCCCCCATTGGGGTGATGCAGCATGGCTTTGGCGGTGCAAAGCTCAACGACATCGTGTTTTATGCGCAGCGCTTGGTGAACGCATGGCAACCCCGCGCCGTGGTAGTGTTTGCCGGGACCAATGATATCGATCCCCGTGCGAGCAAGACGCCCGAGGTGTTGCTTTCCAGCTATCAGGCGTTTGTCGCCGCCGTGCGTGCGGACCAGCCGCACGTGCCGATCTACTTCATTGGTATCACGCCATCGCCCCTGCGCTGGTCAGTCTGGCCTATCGCCAAGGTAACCAATGAATTGATAGAAAATGCGTCCAGGTCAGACCCCAACCTGCATTATATAGAGACATCTGAAGGATTGATGGGCAGCAACGGCGAACCGGATCCAGATAACTATCGCTATGATTATTTACATCTCAATGAGCAGGGTTATGCCGTTTGGAGACAGATTATTGGCAAGCGTTTACGGGATGATCTCGGCAGCACTGCGCCCAATACGTGAAGGCTGCGCCGGATTCAATTGATCGCCGGTTCTGCCGCTAGAGTCTTAGCCAGACTGCAACCACACAGGAGAGTGTTATCACCCATCCAGGCCTATCGACACCGCAAGATTACAGCTTCCTCGATCCGCAGGTTATCGAGAATCCCTATCCGTTTTACCGCGCCCTGCTGCGCGACGCACCGGTGTATCAGGTGCCGGGTACGCAGGTCTATCTCGTATCATCCTGGCAGTTGATTCATGAAGTGCTGAAGAACCAACGCGATTACTCTGCCAATCTCACTGGCATTCTAATGACGGGCGAATCGGGCCAGCCCGAGCTGTTTGACCTCACGCAGTTTGGTGGCTCGGTCGATGCTATCGCCAATGCGGACGAGCCTTTTCATTCTGTGCACCGCAAGCTGGTTTTGCCGCAGCTCAATGCTCGCAAGGTAGCTGCGATGGAGGATGAGGTGCGCCGCTGGGCGCGCGACGGTGTGCGTGAGCTCGTGGCGGCCGGTCGGGGCGACTGTGTTGGTGAGCTGGCCAATGCGATACCGGTCAAAGTGATGGCGCGATTGTTAGGGCTGCCGCTGGCAGATATTGATCAATTAATGGGTTGGGCCTTCAGCGGTGGCGACATTCTCGCCGGGACAGTTGACCTGCAGCGGATGGCCGCGCTGGGGATTAGCACCGGGCAAATGAGGGCGTATCTCGCCGATCATTTGGCGGCTGTGCTTAATGCAGCGGATCATAGGTACCCGCAGGATGTCACAGAAGAACTGGCAAAAGGCGTCCGTGAAGGGCTGATTTCAGAGCAGGATGCCATCGGCATTATGATTGTTCTGGTCGGCGCCGCCGGAGAATCCACCTCCAGCCTGGTGGGCAGTGCGATCCGCATACTCGCCGGGGACCTGCCGCTGCAACAGCAGTTGCGTGCTCAACCCGCATTGATCCAGCGCTACATTGAAGAGGTGGTGCGTCTCGAAGCGCCTTTCAGGGGGCACTACCGGGCGGTATTGAACAAGACGCAACTCGGGGGAATCACGCTTCCGGGCACCGCGCGCGTACTGCTTCTGTGGGCAGCCGCAAACCGCGATCCGGCCGTATTTGCAGAGCCCGATAAGCTCGATATAGGGCGCGGCGACGTCAGTGAGCATCTGGGTTTCGGTCACGGCATACATTTTTGCATCGGCGCGCGTCTGGCGAGAATGGAAGCGAGAGTGATTCTCGAAGAATTGTTGCAACTGACCAGCAATATCCGGCTGGACAGTGCGTTTACACCCGGTCATGTGTCCAGCATTTTCGTGCGGCGGCTGGGTGCGTTATATTTACAGGTGCAGGCCGCCGAGGAAACTGGCTGACGACAGGAGTCGCGACAACGTGACCTTACGAGCTTCTCTACACGACTATGGGTGAGCGCGGCAAGGATGAGCTGGCGCAGGACTTGAGTACCGACCTTGGCAACGTGCTTCGCTTCAATCGCGATGGCAGTATCCCGAAAGGCCATCCATTTGCCACAACATCGGGCGCGCGCCCCGCGATATTCACTTACGGCCATCGCAATCCGCAGGGCTTCGCCAGACATCCGGTTACCGGAGAGCTCTGGGTGAGCGAGCACGGGCCGCAGGGGGGGGGGCGACGAGCTCAACCGACTGTCTTCGGGTGCAAATTACGGCTGGCCTGTCATCACCTATGGCGAGGAATACGGCGGGGGCAAAATCGGCGAAGGCACGGTGAAGGCGGGCATGGAGCAGCCGGTTTATTATTACGTGCCCTCAATCGCCACAAGCGGCTTGAGCTTTTACCAGGGCAGTCAATTCCCCGGCTGGAATGGGGACGCGTTTATCGGTGCACTGCGTGCTCTGCATCTCAACCAGCTTATCTTTGGACCGGACGACAAGGTGACTGAGCATCGGCTTTTGTCGGACCTCAATCTGCGGGTGCGGGATGTAAAGCAGGGGCCGGACGATAACCTCTACATGCTTAGTGAACAGGGTTCGCTGGTGCGCCTGACGCCAGCTGATTGAGAGCTTGATAGTCCTTGTTGCTAGAGACTATTAGGGTATAGTCTGAGGTATCTGTAGCCCATCAACTGAGGTTTCGCCCATGTCCGGCTGTCCACATTTCGATCTTACCGCTCCTGAAACCTACCGCGGCGGCGTGCCCAGGGAGGTATTCAAATACCTGCGCAGTGAAGATCCCGTTTATTGGCATGATGATCCCGAGACAGATACCGGCTTTTGGGCCGTGACCCGCCAAAAAGATTTGGACTTCATTTCCAAGAGTCCGCTGCTGTTTTCTTCTGCGGAAAAGAGCTGCCTGCCGTGGGAGTCCGATCCCGAGCGGGTGGTACTGATGCGTCAACAGCTGATCAATATGGATCCACCGCAGCACCTGAAATACCGGCGCCTCGTACGCAATGCTTTTACACCGAAAAAGGTCGATAGCTACGAGGCGCGCTTTCGTGAAGTCGCAAAAAATATCCTCGACCGGGCCATCGTTGGCGGTGAGTGCGAATTTGTCGAAGATATAGCTGCAGAGTTACCGCTGATCGCAATCTGCGAGTTGATGGGCGTGCCTATTGATCGGCGCCAGCAACTGTTCGAATGGACTAATATTATGCTCGGTATGAACGATCCGGAGCTATCGACTTCTGAGGCGGATGCCGAAAATGCAATGGCTCATATGTTCTTCCTTGCTCATGAACTGGCGCTCGCGCATCGCGATAATCCGCAGGACGATATCGTGCATGTGCTGCTCAATGGCACGGTGGAAGACGAGCCGCTGACCGACGAGGAATTCTGCCACTTCTTCCTGATGCTGATGGTGGCCGGCAACGAAACAACGCGCACGGTGACCTCGCAGGGCATGCGTTTGCTGATGGAGCACCCGGAGCAGTACCAGATGCTAGTGGACAATCCAGATTTGCTGGAAGATGCGATCGAGGAAGTGCTGCGCTTTGATCCTGCTATTATCGCGTTCCGGCGCACGGCAACAGAAGATGTTGAAGTGGGCGGGAAGCTGATCAAAAAAGGCGACAAAGTGAATCTGTATTACGCGGCGGTGAACTCCGACGAAGATGTGTTCAGTGATGTCGATACTTTTGATATCACGCGTTCGCAGCGCGAGGACGTCAAGAACAGCCATCGCGCTTTCGGCATAGGCGAACATTTTTGTATGGGCTCGCACCTGGCGCGGTTAGAGCTAAAAGTGATCTTCGAGGAAATTCTCCTGCGCATTCGCAACCCGCGCTTGAAGGGCGATATCAACTGGCTGCGTTCAAGCTTTATTCATGGCATTAAAAAGATGCCGATTGAGTTTGATGTTGCGTAAGTTAGTTGCGGTGGTTCGATGGCTCTTACTTTAGCGGCTAGTCCGGCGCTAAATTGAAGGGTATCGGGCTGGGCCCCGCCGTGAACCTATACCCATAAACAGGGGCAGGTCCTCCATGGGGGCTTGGGCTCGGCTTACTGCCTCGCACAGTCCTAATCCGATACCCTTAAATTCACCGCCTAAGTGCCATTGGCCTCTAAGCGGACTGGAATTTTTGTAATTCGAAGCGAAGCACATAGGCGTCAAAGCTTTACTCGGTTTGACGCCGGTCCACCAGTCAAAGAAGTGCTCTAATCAGTTCCCCTGTTTTAACTGCGCGTGAGCAGAAACGTAATCGCCTCGCCCAATGCATCACACTCTAGCCGGATCGACTTTTTAGTTTTTCTGTTGCGCGGATTAATCTCGTCCGCCATGCCGCGCAGCGTCGCAAACATCAGGTGTCGGGCGATGTCGCTTTGGGTGGGTTCCTTAATGTTGTCTGCAAACAATGCATGCCAGAGTTCTGATGTTTTCTTCGCCCAGCGCGCGACTTGTTTTTGGCCATTGATGCTGGATGCTTCGTCTTTGCCGGCGTTGCGCAGTATCGCGATGCTCACGCGGTACTCTTTCTTGCTGACTAGTTTCAGGACGACATCGATCAATTGCCTCACTCGCGGTTGTAACGCTTCACCCTGCAATGTTGTCTCTTCCAGTGTTCCGGCAAAGTCGTTAAAAATGTAATCGATGACGGCTTGTAGAAGACCATCCTTGTCGCCAAAGTGGTATTGCAGAACGCCCCAACTCACACCGGCTTCTTCGGCGATGCGATTGGTGTGTGCAGCGTGAAAGCCGTCCCGGTAGATGCAGTCGATGGCGGCGAGTATCACTTTCTCGCGCGTTACTTCGCGTTTTTTTTGTTTGGGGATGTTTTCCATGGCTGCACTATAAAATAGTGGAAGCTATAAAACAATCTCTATATAGGGAAAATCCAAGAGTTGTCTTAGTGCGTGGTACTGTATCAGGCGAGACGGCCTACTTGCAGTGTGCTGGCCAGAGCCCTTTTTTAGGGTGCCAGAAACTGTTCGGCGAACGCCTCGATACGCCGCTTCTTATCATCGATACTCGATAGCGTTGTGCGTCCATCCGCATTGAGGAAGTTGCAGCCGTTGACCATGGTCACCCCCGCTTCAGCCAATCGTTCATGCGTGCCGTCGCCGGGGTTTTTAACACCCGTCCAGATATCGAACGGTTTATCGCTGCAGTGTTGTTCTTCGCGCACCGCGCGCAGTGTATCTAACAACGGGTAGACCTCATGCTCTTCGTGGGAGGTTGCCATCCAGCCATCGAAACGGCAGGCGCGGCGCATTGCTGCAGGGGCGTAACCGCCGATCATGATGGGCAGTGGCTTGCGGGTGGCGGGCGACATCTTGACCGGCGGAATGTCGTAGTAGTTGCCGTGGTACTCGACCATTTCACCTGAGAGCAGGGCGGGGACGATTTCCAGCATTTCGTCCGCACGTTTGCCGCGTGTGTGGAAGTCTTGTCCTGTCATCTCGAATTCTGCTTTCTGCCAGCCTACGCCTGCACCCAGTGTGACGCGGTCGTTCGACAGGAAGGCAGCGGTGGCGAGCGCTTTCGCAACGCCCAGTGGTTCGCGCAGCGGTAGTATGTAAATGGTGGATAAAAAGTGCAGGCGGGTTGTGGCTTGCGCCAGCGCGGCTGTCAGCACCCAGGGGTCGGGCCAATGGGTGTCCGGATTCCAGAAAATATTACCGCTATCGTGGTACAGATAGTCGTCAACCTGCTCTGCGGTCGTAACCAGATGATCGCCGTAGGAGACGCCGTGAAATCCCAGATCTTCGCAAAATTTTGCCAGATCAACTATCTGCTCCATTTCCACAAAGGCCAGTGATTGCCAGAATTTCATGTGCTGCTCCTTAGTGACTTCAGCGTCGTCTCAAGTAGTGCCGGAAGCGGCTGCCTCGGTTACGGATGTCGATGAAAATAGAATATTAAGAGCGATGTTTAAGCGCCCAATTTTCTGGTCCACTTTATAGTTGAAACTATATAATAACTCGGCTATTGTGGCTTTGATAGTATAAATCCTGCAATTTCAGTATTGCCTCGACGGAGGGTGAGTGAATGTCTGCATACAGCCGTGAAGAAATGGAAGAGATGATGCGCCGCTGGCTGGCGGTGAACGACAAGGCCGAAAAAGAAAGTAACTGGCGCCATCTGGCGGATTTATACACTGAAGAATGCCTTTATGGCTGGGATACGCCCAACGGCAAGTACGAATTTCGCGGCCGTGAAACGATACGCGAGACCTGCGTCGGCGCGGCGATGGATCCTTACAAGGGCTGGACTTATCCCTACGATAAAATCGTCATTGATGAAACGCGTGGCGCGGTAATGGCGACTTGGTGGCAAACACCCCCGGGCACGCCTGTGCGCGAAGATGGTACTGAAATGAAAGTGATTGGGGCATCGTATTTCAAGTATGGCGGCAATTACCAGTGGTGTGAGCAACTGGATCTTTATGACTACACCAATATCACCAATTTGGTGAAGGAATGCGTGGAGAAGGGTATTCTCAAGGAGATGCCCCTGATGTCCAGTCAACAGATGTCGAGTCAGCAGGTAGCGAGTGGAGAGAAAAAGTGAAGGGCTCCTCCGTGGCGAGTTTGAAGGTGCCGCAGAAGGTCAGTGGGGAAAAGCCCGGTGTTGGCCACATGGAGGAATTTGGGGTCAACTTCGCCCGCTTCCTGATGCGCTGCAATGCGGAGTGCGGCGAATTGGCGGAATTCAACATGGGCGGGCAACAGACGGTGTTGATGAGTGGACCGCAGGCGCAGGAGGCGTTTCTTAAAACGCTGGATCCGAAGCTTAGTCGCGCTGCTGCCTATCAGGCCACTGTGCCGGTATTTGGCCGCGGCGTTATCTTCGATGCCACGCCGGAAAAAATGAAGACGCAATTGAAGATCCAGGTGGACGCGCTGCGCTACCAGAACATGAAGCACTACTCGACGATTATTTCAAAGGAAGTCGAGGACTGGGTGGCCAGTTGGGGCGATGAGGGTGAGCTGGATTTCCTCGATGAATTCCTACGCCTGACCCTGAACACCGCAACCCATTGCCTGCTGGGAGCAGACTTTCGCTACAGGTTGACCGAGGAGTTTCGGCAGCTGTATCACGCGTTGGAGAAAGGCCTGCAAGCCATCGCCTTTGTTGACCCCTACTTGCAGCAACCGATTTTTGAGGCGCGCGATGAAGCGAGGGAGCGGTTGCAGGAACTGATCGGCGGCATTATCGCTGAGCGGCGCGCCCAGAGTGGTGTCGAGCACAGCGATGCGCTGCAAACCTTTATGGCGGGCTCTTACGCCGATGGCAGTCAGCTGGACGATAACGAAATTACCGGTCTTGTAATCGCCACGATATTTGCCGGGCATCATACTAGCTCTGGCACTGCGACATGGACGTTGACTGAGTTGGCCCGTCAGCAGACCTATTCCAACGAAGTATTGCATGAGCTGCAGGGGTTGTTTGGAAATGGCGAACCTATCACCTTCGAATCCCTGCGTGAGATACCGCATCTGGAGCGTTTTATTGAGGAGGTTTTACGGCTCCATCCGCCGTTGATTTTGCTGATGCGCCGCGTCATGGAAGACATCGATTACAACGGCACGCTCATAGCAGCAGGGAAAACGGTGGCGATTTCCACTTTCGGGTCGCATCGCAACACGGACTACTTCCCCGACCCGGAGCGCTTTGATCCGCACCGCTCCAAGCCCGATACCTTGTACGCGTATATTCCCTTTGGTGGCGGTCCGCACAAGTGTGCCGGCAGTGCGTTTGCGATGATGCAGCTGAAGGCGATATTTGCGGCGTTGCTGCCGCGCTACGAGTTTGAATTGGTGGATCCGGATGACAGTTATCAGGACGATTTCTCTGCCATGGTGCTCAAACCGGCAGGACCCTGCCGTTTGCGCTATCGAAAGCGGCGTTAGACCCGAAGCGAGCTGCCATGAAAATTACAGTTGATTTGGCGCTTTGCCAGGGTCACAGTGTCTGCCTTGGCGAGGCGCCCGAGGTGTTTGATGTGATAGAGCAGGCGGGTGGTTATCCGCAGGTGACTGTGCTGCTGGAACATCCTCCCGAAGCGCTGCGCGAGAAAGTCATGAAAGCGGCGAAGTACTGCCCGAATAACGTTATCACTGTGCTGGAAGACTAATACTTTTTATGCTGAAAATTTTGATCACCGGTGGTACCGGCTTCGTAGGGTCCCATGTCTGTCGGCAATTGACAGCGGCTGGCCACGCTGTGCGTCTGCTGGTGCGCAACGCCGACAAGGCACAGCACTACTATAGCGAGTGGGGTGAAGGTATTCCGGAGTTGGTGGTCGGAGACGTGACCGACCTTACCTCTGTGAAGGCGGCCCTGACGGGTTGCGACGGTGTCGTGCATGCGGCTGCTGCCACGCCGATGCAGAAAAGGGCAATCGAAGAGATGTTTGCGGTGAACGTCGAGGGTGTAAAGAATGTCGTCGAGAGCGCCCTTGATCTGGGTATCAAACGTATTGTGTGCGTCTCTAGTATTACCGCTATTTTCAATAAGAATCCAGCCAAGGTCACTGGCGATGCGCGACTGACAAAATCAAAGTTACCCTATGGCAAGAGCAAGGCGCAGGCGGAGATTTACCTGCGCAAATTGCAGGTTGAACGCGCGCCGATTATTATGGTGTATCCCGGCGGTGTGATCGGCCCTGACGACCCTGGCTTTTCCGATTCCTTCAAAGCATTAAAGCACCGCATTGAGAACGGCTTTCGTATTTTCGGTAAGGGCGGCATTCAGTATGTCGATGTGCGCGATCTCGCCGCACTGATTTGTTCTCTGGCGATCAGTGGCGGCTCCGGAAGGATATTGATTCCTGGCGTGTACACCACCTGGACAGAATTGGCCGATACCGTGGAGGCCGTCTCGGGTTGCCAATTGCAGCGTATTCAGGCGCAGGGTTGGAAGCTGCGTCTGGTCGGTCGTATGACCGATGTCATAAGACTATTCAAAACAGTGGATACGCCAATCTCAGCAGAAACCATGCGCTATGCGACGCTCTGGCCCAATGTCCCAAACTCGCCCGAATTGGCGCGGCTGGGTCTATCGCTACGCAGTTCTAGAGAGACATTTGCTGACGCGATTGAATGGATGGTGGAGGCTGGTCATTTAGCGCCGGATTTGTGTCCAGGAATCACCGCGAGTGAGTCTGCAGCGACAGTGAGGTAACGGACGTTGCAAGATCTGTCGGGCAAGCCATTTTATTTTGATGACCATGTGATCGGCGATGAGCACGCTGCCGGTTCCCATACACTCACTGCAAAAGAGATCGTCGAGTTTGCCACCCAGTGGGACCCGCAGCCCTGGCATGTCGACGAAGCGGTAGCGCAAGGCTCGCATTTCGGCGGCCTTACGGCCTGCTCTGCGCACATTTTTTCCATTTTCTGTATCACCAGTCAGCGCTGGCAAAGTGGTGTCATGCAGCAGGCTCTGGCCGGCCTGGGCTTTGACGAGATGCGCATACACAAGCCAGCGTATGCCGAGGATACACTGCGCTGCATGTCACTGATCGACGCCGCCAGAGTGTCACGGAGTAATCCCACTCGCGGTATAGTGATTTATCATACAAAACTATTGAACCAGAACGATGAGCTGGTATTCAGTATCAAGGCGTCTACTCTGCTGGCAAGGGATCCCGCGAGGCTATGAGATTCTCGCAGCGCTGTGATCGACACCACCACTAGCATCGCTAGGCAGGCAGGCAGGCAGGCCCGGGCGTGCCAGGCATCAGGGAGACGTTCGCCGCGAATTATAGTCTTGCACCACTTCCTGGAGTTTTTGCTGCAGTGTTAGCTGCCATACCGATAGCCTTTGGAACTGCGATGGCACACAACGGCCGTGAAATTTCCCTGTATACTCGGCGACGGACGAATTGCTGGTAATCAGCAGGTCGAATTGTCGGACTTATTTGAGAACCTATCTTTGAGACCTGAATACTATACAGAACCAGACATGAGGGCGGCCCGCCTGAACCCGCCGGGGTTGTCGCTTTCCACAACCGATGAATGCCAGGACGGTGCCCTGTGAGCGCGCGTCTGGGAATCATCGGCGGTGGTCAGTTGGCGTTATATTTATGTGAGGCCGCCCACGCGCTTGGCGTTGAGGTCGCGATCATCACTGAGCCGGGGGATGCGCCGGCACTGCAACTTGCGGATACGCCGATTCAGGCGGAGTTAACCGATATTGCTGCCATCGAAAAATTCCTCGCAGCGTGTGATGTGGTGACGTTCGATAAGGAAGCGATACCGGAGCTTACGCTGGAGTGCCTTGCGGCGGCTGAAAAGCGCGGCAAGGTGTCTGTGCGACCCGGGGTTAACACCCTTAGGCTGCTCAAAGACAAAGCCTTACAAAAGGCCTGGATGGTCAGGCACGGATTGCCCACACTGCCCTATGGCGTTTTGCCCGGCAACACATTGTCGCTTGCAGATCTGACCGGGAAGTTTGGAGAATCGATAGTGCAGAAAGCGCGATCAGGGGGATACGATGGGCGCGGGGTGCAGATACTGGACCCGCTGCGATCGGCTGAGCAGTTGTGGGATGTGCCCAGTATCGTCGAACCCTACCTCGCCAATTGTCCGGAAATTGCTGTTATCACGGTGCGCTCGACCTCGGGTCGTATGGAAACCTATCATCCGGTGGGTATGGCATTCGACGGCGGGTTGAACTCAGTCGAGACAGTGATCATGCCTGCCTCCATATCGTCCAGGTTGGCCGAGGAAGCCATGGTACTGGCTTGCAAAGCGATCGACGTGCTTGATGGCGTTGGGGTTTTTGCCGTCGAGATGTTCATCAATGAGGAGAATGAACTGTTGATCAATGAAATTTCACCGCGGGTGCATAACTCCGGTCATATTACGCTCGATGCCTGCAATGTCTCGCAGTTTGAGCAGCATGTGCGCGCGGTTCTCGACCTCCCGCTGGAACCCATCGTTACTCTCGCACCTGCCGTCATGCTCAATATTTTTGACAGTGAGGAAACCCGCCCGTTTTCGCCGCTAAAACCGGTAACAACCAAACTGCCCGATTTAGGGAGTACGGTTTATTGGTACGGCAAAGTCCCTGGGCGAACAGGCAGGAAAATGGGGCATATTAATGCTCTGGGGTCAGGCGTTGACGAGGCATTGGAACTAGCGCACGAGGCTTCCACCCAATTGCATACCAGCGTAGCCGGGTGCGGGGTATGAGCGCCGTCGTTGGAATCATCATGGGCAGCGACTCGGATCTGCCGACCATGCAGGCTGCGGCGGATCTGTTGGAGCTGTTGCAAGTGCCCTACGAAATGGACATTGTCAGCGCACACCGCACGCCTGACAAATTGCATGAGTACGCCAGTACTGCTGAGGAACGCGGGCTCAAGGTGATCATCGCCGGTGCTGGTGGCGCGGCGCATCTGCCGGGTATGGCGGCGGCGGTCAGTGTATTGCCAGTGATCGGTGTGCCCATCGGCATCACGCGGCTGGATGGCATGGATGCGTTGCTGTCGATAGTACAAATGCCAGCGGGCGTCCCGGTGGCGACAGTGGCCATAGATAATGCGAAGAACGCGGCCATTCTGGCGGCACAAATGCTCGCCACTAGTGATCTGGAGCTGCGCGAGCGGCTGCGCGCTTACAAGATTGGGATGCGAGACGCTGTGTTGAAGAAGTCGTCCAAACTCCGCGGAAAAACGCCCTGATGATTGAGGTATTTTTAAGTAATCTAACGTCACCGCCTCTGCTGTTCTTTTTCCTCGGTGCGATCGCTGTTCTGGTGCGCTCGGATCTTGAAATTCCCAGCCAGGTTGCCAAGTTTTTATCACTGTATCTGCTGTTTGCGATCGGTTTTAAGGGCGGTGTGGCACTCTCCGAATCGACTATCGATGCCACTGTGGTGCTTACGTTGCTCAGTGCAATGGCGCTGTCAGCACTGATTCCCCTCTACACTTTTGTCTTTCTGCGGCGCCGATTTCCCACTGCCGATGCGGCGGCAATCGCGGCGACTTATGGTTCAGTAAGCGCGGTAACATTTGTCACTGCAGCCGGCTATCTCAACATGCAGGGTATTGAGTGGAGCGGTTATCTGGTGGCGGCAATGGCGCTGATGGAATCTCCCGCTATTATCGTCGGTATTCTTTTGTACAGTAAGTTCGGCAAGAGCAAGCAGAACTCGGACTCTGGTTCGAATGACACGTTCTCGTGGCGACAGTTGCTCAACGAAGCGATTTTCAACGGCTCAGTATTCCTTATACTCGGCAGTATGGTTGCCGGTTGGATCGCGGGTGCCGACGGTATGCGCCAGGTGTCGCCGCTGGTCAAGGATCTGTTCCTGGGGGTGCTATGCCTGTTCCTGCTTGATATGGGCATCGTCGCCGCGCGCCGCTTGCGAGATCTGAAATCGGCCTCGGGTGGGCGCTCCAATGCGCAGACGCTGCGGCTGATGCTGATTGCGGGACTGCTGTTACCTGCCATCAACGCCTCGATCGGCTTGTGGTTCGCATGGATGCTCGGCTTATCCGAGGGCAATGCATTGCTGTTCATTGTGTTGGTCGCGAGCGCCTCTTACATCGCGGTTCCCGCCGCCATGCGTCTGGCGCTGCCCGAGGCGAATCCGGCCAGTTACCTGACTATGTCGTTGGCTATTACCTTTCCCTTTAACCTGTTGGTGGGTATCCCTACCTATCACGCCGTTGTTAAGTGGCTGCTATGAAAACCTGCAAGCGTATAGAGATCGTGATCGAAACTGCGATGGTGCCGTCTTTGCTGGTCGCACTAAAACAAATTGATGTGCCTGGCTACACGCTCATTCCTGATGTGCGTGGCTCGGGTGATCGGGGCGTGCGGCGGGGCGACGAGCTGACTGGAGACTCCAGTAACAGCGTGGTTTTAATCGCCTGCGATGATGAAGCCAAGATAGAGCGTATCCTGGAAGCTGTGCGTATTCTGATCGGCAGAAGCGGGGGTATTTGCCTGCTTTCTGACGCAGAGTGGTTGCGCCACTGAGTTCCCGCTTCAGTGGCGACTGAATCCTTACATCTTTGCGAAGATGCCGGGAATATTGGGTTGATTGTTACTACTGCCCAGCCCGCCGTCGATAACGATTTCGGTGCCAGTAATATAGCTGGATGCCGGCGACAGCAGAAAAATAACCAGCTGCGCGACCTCCTCGGCGGTGCCCGCCCTGTGCAACGGGATGCGCGCTAGCCAGTCGTTGTGGATAGCATCAATTGCCGTTGCGCCCGCCGTCAGCGGTGTCGTGATATAACCGGGGCAGACCGCTGTGGCGCGAATATGTTCATGCGCGTGATCCAGCGCGATGGTGCGGGTCAGGTTGATCACCGCTGCCTTTGCGGCGTTATAGGCCGCAAAGCCATAGTCTGCGCGCACGCCGCTCAGCGACGCAATATTGACGATACTGCCACGGCCGCGTTTACGCAGTAGTGGTAGGGCAGCGCGGCACGCGTTGAAAACCCCGTGCAGGTCGATATCGATAACCTTGTGCCATTCCTCGACGGGCATATCAGCCACGGTACCGAGGCTGCCTATGCCGGCGCTATTGACTGCGCCATCAAGACCACCGAACGTTTTCTCTGCCAGAACGCAGGCCGCTTCCAGCTCAGCCAGTTTTGTCACGTCGGTGTGCAGATAACACACGTGCTCTGGATATTGCGCCACCAGCGCCGCACCCGCTGCGTCGTCGATATCGGCAATCACGGCCATACCCTCATGCTGCGCGAGATAGTGCACTACCGCCGCGCCTATCCCCGACGCGCCGCCGGTCACCAGATAGACCTTGTCCTTGAAATTGATATCCATGTTCGTGATTCACTCCTGCTGGTAGGACTCAGCGTCCTCGTAGGTATAAAGGTGTTCTGTCAGGTCAGCGTCCAACAAGCCGAAGGAGCCGACCAGTTCACTCATGCGTGAGGCCGCTGCGGGCTGCCGCTGCGGGTCGATGCGAATATCATAAACGAAACGTCGGCCGGGCTCAGATGCGGTTGTAGTCACCACCGCCTGAGGATTAACCGCTTGTACGATCTGCTCCAAGCCTCTGACGCCACCCTGCCAGAGGTCGGTTAGGACGCCGCTAGTGGTGCCATCGTCAATGGCTTCACAATCTTCAATCCAGAATTGTCCACTGCTTTCGTTGAGCAACTTAACGCCAGTTTTCACATACTCCGGAACAAAGTGGTGATCCAGTTGCAGCAATTTCAGGATGGCCGACAGGTTGTTGCCTTCAATGCCAAACAGTCGGCGCAAGCGCGCCTGATAGACTGGTGCCATTGCACTGCAGTGTTCGCTGATCAACTCCAGCGCGGCATCCTCGCCATAATTGCGTTGCATGCTGAGATACGATGAACGTTGTAGTAAGTGTACATCTAGCGCAAACTCCTTGAGCTGTACCGACAGCATTGAAGAGCATAAGTCTTCCAGCCGAAAGTCGCGCTTGAAGGCACCAGAGTAATCGGGCAAGCCGTCGTCGGTGGCGGCGGGGCGTGTAAACTGAAAACAACCGGCGCGGCTGCGTTCTATAATCTCAGTTTGTGGGTTTTCTTCTACCAGACCGATATGATCGTTTATCGACACCTCCCAGCGGCAGGGTCCCGCAGCGGGAATATCGCCACCGTGTGGCGGTCGATAAATGGGCACGCAGCGTGCGCCGCGATTCACAGCCATTACGGTGGCGTCAAACGTCGGATCCTCCATGTGCACACAAATCTGGGTCTCTGCCGTCTTATCGCCGCCGGTCATGCCGCGCACACCGTTATAGGCACCGCAGGATGTTAACCAGAAGAAGCCCTGATCGTGTGATCTGACATCAAAGTGGAATTTCAGCCACATATGGGGCGCGCCGATATCGAGCTGGAAGCCCTTCATGATGACGTCCACACCGTCACCCTGGATATTGTGCAGGGCGCGAATTCTCGCATTGTAGACGGGGCTGCACCCCATCCACTCGTCGATGGCCTGAGCTGTCATGGCATCCGCGCCCCAGCGCCCTGCGACCAGGGGCATCATGGCGCGGTCATGAATCTGGTTGCACAGCATCACTTCGCGCGCAAAACGCGCCATGGTCGTTTTCTCAAGATGCTGCCACGTGAAATCTTCGCGTAAGGCGCCTGAGTAGTCTTTCATTGTATCGTCATCCATGGCAGATGTTTCCCGCGGTCTCGATTCAGCTCACTGCCTGCTGGATGTCGCTTAATTTGGGTCCGATGCGCTGTGCGGCTTCGTCCATTAGTGCTCGGTCAAAGCCGAACACTTCGATGGCTTTTTCACCGAGCATGCTGCGAATCTCGCTCTCGTCTACATCGTGGAAGGTCTCGCGCAATTTGTGCATGGTGTTGGGCCAAGTGCCCTCCATGTGCGGGTAGTCGGAACCCCACATCAGCTTGTCGACACCGATCTTATGGCGGCTGCCTATTTCATGGGGCGCGAGAAAGGACGCACCGATAAAGCAATTGCGCTGGAAATACTCCTCGGGCGTCAGCGATAAATTGTTCATGAAGTGCCCAAAAATGGGGTTATCGATTTTGAACTTGAGGGTGCGCAGGGTCTCCAGAATCCAGCCGCACCCGGATTCGGTGAACACCATCTTCAGTTTCGGGTGACGTTCAAACGCGCCAGACCATAGTAGTGCGGTGAACGGGCGGTGCGCCCACATATCCACTTCACTGATGAACATCATCGTCGCACTGGGCACATCGCCGTAGTCGGGTGACCATCCGGAATGCGTGTGAAGGGGTAGATTTAATTCTTCACACACAGACCACAGTGGAGCGTAGTGTTTGTAGTCGTGATAGAACGGGTTGGGCCCAGTGCTTGTCGGCAGCAGTACGCCACCGAACAGGCCCATTTTGTGCGCCTCGCGCACTTCGCTGACGGCAACCTGAATATCGTCGACGTTGATAATGGCGACGCCGGCATGACGCCCGGGATTTTTACGACACAGGTCTGCAAGCCAGTAGTTGTAGGCGCGATTGCCGACCAGGCTCTCTTGGGGAGTCACGTCGTGGCGGTATTGCATTAGCCCTGCGCCAAAGGGTGCCATCTGCGGAAAAATAATTTCGCCCGCAATGCCGTCAGCCTCCAGCTCCTGCAGCCGTATTGCTGGATCATACTCCCCGCGACGCGGCGCGATCATACTGTCGGGGTCGCACAGGTAGTCCCACAACTCTGCATCCGTTGCTCGGGCCGCCTTGCCCGCCGCCGAAGGATCCATGCGGCCGGCTCCCTGGTCACCGGAGCGGCTGTTGAATTCCTGCGCCGCTTCCTGATCAAAAAACGTGCCCATACGTTTCATCATTTCGCGCGCATATTGAAGCCACCATTTATCGGCGGCCGCGTGAAATTCCTTGGGCATATACGGCTTATAGCCTTCCGGCAGCGCGCCGGCATGACAGTCCGAACTGATCATTACCACGTTGGACATTGTTCTCTCCCGATGGTTTTAGTCAAAACAGGTAGCAGTGTATTTAGCAGCCTCGCACATGGCAAGCTGACTAAGCGACATCATGAACTGGACGCTGTGGCTTTGGCCAATTTGAGGGAGGAATCCATGCAGGTAACAGGAGGTTATGAAGGTGATAACAGCGCACGCGTGTGTTGCGTTGCCAGACCGCACGAGCTGATCAATGCGCCTGAAGATTCGGGCTTGAAGCAGGATGAGGGGATGTTCTATCTTGGGCAGTTATCTTTAACTGCGCCCAAAATACAAAAAAATCAAGCCCGCCAGACGCGAGCTTGATTTAAAAGGGAGAACTTAAGCTTAAGCTTTGGAGCGACGAACCCAACCGAGGCCAGCAAGTCCAAGACCCAGCAGCGCCAGAGTGGCAGGAACTGGAGTTTCAGATGGTTTACCAGTGGCTACTACTGAGGAAGACCAGCTGCCTGATTCTGTGCCAGCTTCGCATATACCAACACCGGCGCCCAGGCAAGTTCCGTTAGCTGAGAAGTTGCCGATAAAGGCGCTATCGTCAAAGCCAGCAGCAGACACAGTACCAACGATCTGGAAGGTTTGAGTGTCATCACACAACCCGCCAGAACAACTGATGGGCGACGTTACGATGTTGTTGATACCGGTAAGAGTGAAACTGAAGCCGCCGATGCTGTAAATCACGCCAGCAGGTGCACCCGTATCAATATCTGAGGTTGTGGTGAGACCGGATACTCCCAGGAATGCACCTGTGCCGCCGCTCGCGTTGGTAGGTGCTCCAATATCGAAGACCGTGAGGTCACTGACGATATTGTTGAGGGTATCCAGACCATTAGAGAATGATAGGCTCCCGCTGATAAAGGCCGCACTGGCCGGCGTCGATAAGCTCGCTGCAAGCAGCGCAGCTGCTGTCAATCCTGCAAATTTAGTTTTCAAGGTCGTTCTCCCTTCACTACGTTTTTACTACGTGGTTTTAGAATCATGTAACGGCAGTATCCGTTCGGTATATATAAAGCAATCACCGTGCCAGAACTGGAAAAGTCTTTATTTACAATAAGTTAAGAAATATGCAATGTGATGAAAGTCCATCAGGTGTAAAAAAAAGTGACACTTTTACACGCCAATGACACGCTAAAAAGAAAATAGGTTTTATAACTGCTTGACGGTTCTCTCCCCGGCACGCGTTCAGTAGCGTCCCCTGTGGGCAGCGGCTAAATGAGGCGCCTTGCGGCTCGGTCCCAATATCCGCAGTGTTGGTAAGCAGGTAAGCAGGTAAGCAGGTAAGCAGGTAAGCAGGTAAGCAGGTAAGCAGGTAAGTCGCAGGCCGAAGCTCGCCGGGCTGAACAGATTCAGGCCTTCGCCGCGACCGGCTCTCGCCACATCAGCCAGACAGGTGGAGCAGAATCAGCAAACTGGATCTGCTGTTGCACCTTAAACCCATGACCCTCGTAAAACGCCAGGTTTGCTGCTTTTGAGTTCTCCAGATAGGCAGGCATTCCCTCGGCGTCGCATTGTCTCAAAAGATGAGTGATCAACTGGGTGCCAATGCCCTGCCCCTTGTTGCCCGGCGTGACTCCGATGGCAAAGAGGTAGTAGTGCGGGATTTTGGGGTGGTGGCGCTCCGTCTTTACGCCACTGAGGAGCATACGATAAATGCCCCGCATTCCGCCGAGCCTAAATATTTTCGCGACACTCGAAAGTTTCACTGGCCAATGGAGCGTTTGGTGCGGCCCCAACCAGACGGCAACACCACGGCCCTGCGGTTCCAGGTAGGAGAGCTGGTGGGGGATGAACACGGGGAGCATGATTTCGAAAAATGATTCCAGTGATGCGGGGCTATTGCAGGTCCAGTTAATGACAGGGTCATCGGCGAATGCTGCCGCGAGGATGCGAATGGCCTCATGAGTATTTGCGACATCTAGCGCCTTAACGTTCATTGTCCGAATATTCGCCTTAGAAGGTTTGCCGAACGAGTAATTTAGCATATCGTCGGGCGATACGTTGCTTTCGATAGCGGGCTGCTGGCGGGCTCTCAATTTAGCCAGTGAATAAAAGCGACAATCTGCGCCACCGTCTCGCGGGGATAAAAAAGGAAGGCGGCAACATGGGTGCCCTAGCTTTCCTTCGAGGCAAGGCCAGAGTGCTCGGGGTCAATAGTGGGCGCCCTCTTAGGCCGCCTGTATCCCGGTCGCGCCACCCATAGAAAAGCCCATCGCGACGGGTGGCCGCTCGGGCGGCTTATGTCTGGCCCAATTGATGAGGGCCTCGGCGTCATATTTTTCGGTGCTGCCAAATTGTAGTCCTTGCCCATCGGTGTCTGATTCTCCGTGGTTGCGCAGGTCGATAACTGCCACCGATACGCGCTAAATTCAGGCAGATCAACGCGAGCGGGGACACGTCAAATACAGGCATTTGGGAATTGGTGTTCCAAATGTGCTCTGGCCGCCGCAGGATGCCGGGTTGCCACGTGGGAATAACAGCTAACCGGGAGGGCTCATGGACGAGCGAGTGAATAGAGTCGAGAGTGTAATTGGTGTATTGAGTGACATAGAGGGTGAGGAGGTTGTTGGGGTTGATGCAATCGAGGGGCGCGAAGGGGGGCCGTGTCAGTTATGTTCGCACATGCCGCGTTACAATGTGTGGCACGCCCTGAAAGGCGGCTTGCCCACCATTACGATCAGCGATGCAGATTATCGCTCCCTGCAGCTACCGTGTGACGCCTTAAAGGAATAGCGCGACTGCAAACCAGGGCAATAGCACCGGGTTGCAGTCAAAGCGCAGGGGCTATTCTTGCGGCATAATCGCATTAATGTGGTCCAGTGCCTCGCTGTATTCTGTCAGCAGGCGGAAGACAATATCGCGACACGATTCGATCGTATTGATCTGCCCCACTACCTGGCCGATCGGGTTAAACGCCACTTTCTGGCAGTCTCCGCTGCCGGCATAGCGGTGTGTGCGGCGCACCGCATCGTAGGTCAGGTAGCCCTGCAGCGGCATCGGTAATGCATCCGGAGTGTCGGCACGCTCCCAGGCCTCAGTCCACTCATTTTTAAGCACGCGGGCTGTTTTGCCGGTAAAAGAACGCGAGCGCACGGTGTCCTCGGAGGTGGCATTCATATAGGATTCGCGTTGCTCCGGTTCGGCATGCGCTTCCTCGGAGTTCAGCCACATCGACCCCATCCAGACGCCTTCTACACCCATGCTCATAGCGGCCAGTACCTGGCGACCGTTGGCAATGCCGCCAGCGGCCAGCACGGGCAGCGGGGCGAGGGCGTCGACCATTTGCGGCCACAACACCACTGACGTCACTTCACCGGCATGGCCGCCACCTTCTGAGCCCTGGCAGATTACAAAATCCAGGCCCGCTTTCTTGTGGTTGATGCCGTGCTTGAGGCGTCCGGCCAGCGCGCCTATCAGGCGACCGGAGTCGTGCACCTGCTTGATAATATCATCGGGCGGCGTGCCCAACGCGTTGACGATCATGCGACATTTGGGGCGCGTCAGGGCCTCATCGACGAGCAACTGTGCCTGTACTGCAGAGAAGCTGAGGCTGACCTCATCGTCCGCGTCCGGCCATTCGGGTACGCCCGCGTCTGACAGCAGCGTGTTCACGAACTCACGGTGCTGCTGGGGAATGGCGTCCTGCAACATCGCCACGAGTTCCTCCGGGCTAGTCTTGTCCATACCCTCGTATTTCTGCGGAATGGCGGTGTCTACGCCGTAGATGTGATCGCCAATATGGTCATCAATCCAGTCGAGTTCCTCCTTTAATTTGGCGGGAGAAAACCCTACCGCCCCGAGTACACCAATACCCCCCGCCTTGCTGACGGCCACAACAACGTCGCGGCAGTGAGTGAAAGCGAAAATGGGTACTTCAATGCCCAGCTCTTTACAGAATTTGGTTTGCATAACGTGCCTCGTGTGTCCGCGCTACTGCGAGATAGTGTATTAACGGGTAGCATAATAGCGGAGTTCGGTCGGCGTATGAATGGCGGGAGAGGCCGAGAAAACTAGCAGAAGTTGACCCGGTGGGCATCGGGGATTCCAGCAAAGTGTCTGCGTAAAGTTGGGGGACTGCGCCAGTCCGGTTACTCATTGGGATATGCGAAATGCGCTGGCGCAGAGTCAGATGACCCATACACAGCCCAGAGTCCCGCTAGAATCTCACCAAATTGTGAATAATCGCCGTGCAGGTCGCAGTCGACTTCGCTATGCTTTCGCTTATCGATTGAAAGCCTGCGGCGACTAATTCAACGGCGCCACTATAATATAAGGAGGCAACAGGCATGATAAAGATTGTAAAGAGGTGTGCTATGGCAGGTGCGATGTTAAGCGCGGGCACCGCTTCGGCAGGTGGTTTATGGCTGAATGAATATGGGGATTTTGCAGGGGGTCGAGCCGCAGCGGGGGCTGCAGCCGGGACCGACGACGCGATGACAATCAACTATAACCCGGCGAGCATAGGGCGTCTGGAGGGTAGTCATCTGTTTGTCTCCGCAGGTGCGATTATTGGGGATATGAAATTTGATACGAGTTATAGCAATCCGCGCAATGGCGGTATTGATGGCGATAATGCCGGGCAGGTAACCCCGTTGGCGTCCATGGCCTACGTCAATGATCTGGGCTCCGAAAAGTGGAGTGCAGGAATCGTACTTGGCGGCTTGTCCGGGGCGGGCATGGATTACGATGACGATTGGGTGGGGCGTTACCAGGCCACTAAAGTCGATCTCCTCCTGATGGCAATCGCCCCGACAGTGGCCTACCAGGTCACTGACCGATTGTCGCTCGGTGTCTCGGTACAGGCGATTTACGCCAACCTGGAGTTGGATGTGGCCGTTCCTCGTCTCGATCCCACATTGCAGGATGGCAGAGGTTCTCTTGATGGCGACGATATAGAACCCGCTTTCACGTTAGGCGCACTGTATGAACTGTCACCCGGTAGCCGCTTTGGCTTGTTCTACCAGAGCGAAGTCAATATAGAGTTTGATGGCGATTTGAAGATCGAAGTGCCTTCAGACAGTGTAGTAGGTTCTCTGATCGGGACTCGACAGGCAGCAATCGATACCGGAATGGATTTTGCACAATATGTACGGTTCAGCGTGCACCAGCAAATGGATGAGCGTTGGAGCGTGGATTTTACCGTAGGCTGGGACGATTGGAGTTCCCTGGGCAATGTGCTTGTCTCCACCCAAAATCGCGCTGTGGGGATCCCCACTGAGTGGAAAGACACCTACCACGTTGCGTGGGGTGCCCAGTACAAGCTGAATGAGAGCTGGGACCTCACCGGTGGTGTGGCTTATGACTCCAGCCCCGTGGATTCTCAAGATCGGAACGCCCAACTGCCTTTGGACCGGCAGATACGCTACGCGAGTGGTGCGCGTTACAGCCTCAATGATGCTGTGACAATTGGTGGCTATCTGATGTACATGGATATGGGTAATGCACGCATAACCGGTGCACGTTTTGGTGGTGATTTTGAGACCAACGATATGTTGCAGTTAGCAGTAAACGCGGCCTGGAAGTTCTAGGCTACCACCATGTGTAGCCCAATACCGCTGCCCACCGAGTAGGCTTGTTACAGCGCCTCAAATGTATCGCGGGAGTCGCGCACGCGACCGAACCAGAACCAGCCCTCGTAGTGCAATAGATCCTATTGGTAGCGGGAGTCAGCTTGACCTTCTGTGGTGGCGCTGTTGGACGTTTCGTAGTCAACACTCAACTCAACTCGATGTGGTGGCACTGATACTGCACAGTTCACCCGGCAGGACAGCGCCGTTGTCGAGGCGTAAATCGCCGGCCAAACCCGAACAGGAAATGATCAATAGAATGCACGCACAGACTATGCGGTCGGGATTTAACAGCGGACAATACCGGTAGCAGACTGGCCAGACAGGTCGCGCTACCTGACATTGCGCGCGAGGATGCGACCATGCCCGGTTGTTCTGCGGAGGTCGCTCCATTGGTAGTTACCTCTTAAAAGCGGCATGTAAATGGCAGGATAGTGCTTATTTTTCCGCGGACCATCGGGGGTGCACCATAGCGGTGCCGAAACGGGCGCTTACCCAACAGGAGATTGCATGAACAAGCTAAAAGTGCGCAAACCACTGGTCATTCTGCACGGCGATGAGATGGCGCAAATTGCCTTCGAGCGCATCCTCGACCAGTTTGTCACGAAGCGGCTCGATATCGAGTTGGTGGAGATAGACCTCAGCGCCGAGAACCGTCTGCTGACTAACGGACAAGTCGTCAACGATGCCATCGCTGCCTTGAAACAATACGGTGTGGGCGTAAAAAATGCGGGCATGACGGTTAACCGACAGCAGTTGGATGAGCTGCTGGCCAAGCATTCCGATATCGACGAAGCCGGCCTCAATAAACTGGCGACCAAGTCCCCTAACGGTGCAATACGCAAGGGTATTGGCGGCAATATCACGCGAGAGGATATCGAGTTTCGCAATCTGGAGGTCAGGCAGCCACAATGGATTGGTCGCGATATCGAGGTCATGACCATGGAAAGTGGGGGCATTAAGCATAGCTTCAGCGAGTTGTCCAAGGCGACAGGTGTGATCAAGCTGGTGTTTGTAGGCAGCAGCGGTGAGCCAGTGGAATTGCACCGTCGCCGTGTCAAGCGTGGTGATCCCTGGCTGCTGGCTACGAATAGCATTGAGGACGTAAAAGCCTGGGCACATGCCTTTTTTCAGCGTGCTATCGACGAGAAAAGAGACATTTATCTGGGCTTGAAAGACACTGTGATACCGGGTTATGACGGCGTGATGCGCGCGGCTATTGAGTCGGTGTACGAACAGGATTATGAAGAGCAGGTCCGGCAGGCGGGCCTCAGCTACCACTATGAATTAATCGATGCGCAGGCCGCGCGCATTGTCGCTAATCCGCCGCAACGCGCACTGTGGGGTGTGCCTGATAACACCACGGGTAGGAAGTTGTTCAAGCTGGTCGGAAAATTGAAAATCTACGGCATTCCCAGTCGCAAACACCACGTGTCGCTGTCGCGCATGAGTGCCGGGGGAGGGGATCAGTACGGTAGCTTCAATATGCCGATGGCAGAAGATGGCATCATCAAAGTGATCGTCGATGGTGAGGAAAAACACGCGCGAGAAGTGAGCAAGAACGACCCGATATTGTTGATGTCCAATGACAAGCAAGCTATTACCGATTGGGTGCACCAGGTCTTTCGCGATGCCTCCAAGAAAGATAAGGAGGTCTACTTCGGGCTGAAGCGCGAGTACATGGAGTATGACGAGGTATTCAGTACCGCGATTACCGATGTGCGCCGAGCGCTGGCCTTATCCGGCGTGCGGCCGCCGTCATTCATGATTATGCGTCCATCCAGCCAATTGAAAAAAATGATCACCGACCCACCGCGCAATGCGCTTTATCCCGCGCAAAACCTCGACGGTGACATTTTTTCCGACATCTCCGCAGCATTGGGCGGCAGTCTGGCAACGGCCAGTTCCATCATCGAGAGCAAGGAGGGCACTATGCTGTACGAGGCGCCCCACGGCACCGCGCATGATCTCTACCTGAAGTATCTAGACAGCGGCGGCAAGGAGGCCCTGTTCAATCCATCGGCGCTGATTTACGCAGTGGCCAATGCGCTGGAGACATTGGCGGAGCGTGAAAGTAACCAACCGCTGATCGAGTATTCCTGGGCGCTCAAGGAAGCGTTAATTGAAACGGTGGCGCAGGGCAAAATTACCGGCGATCTGAGGGGCAAGACGACAGAGCCTGATGCAGAAGCTGTGCTGGATATGTATGGCTTCCTGGAGGCAATAGCGGGGAATATCAGGTGTGTTAGCACAGGTCAAATTTGATACTGCCAGAACATGCGATGGTTGTCCCTGTCACCTTAATCTAGTCGCAACATACTATAGCGACATAGCAGCGCAAATGTGTCGGCCGCTTACTCAGTGGGTTTAACCACATAGGGGTTGCCGCCCAATGCGTTGGAAATATCCGCAATCGCTTTTTGCGCGCGGACGCTGTTACCCGCCGCATCCAGTGGTGGCGATATCACGGCGATACCGAAACGCCCCGGCGAGACAGCGATAATGCCGCCACCGACACCGCTCTTGGCGGGGAGACCTGTAAGATACAGCCATTTGCCTGAGTCGTCATACAGCCCTGCCGTAGCCATAACTGCCAGCACCTCAGGCACATTCTCGATGTCCATCGCCTGCTTTCCGGTAAGCGGATTTTTTCCGCCGTTTGCCAGCGTCGCCGCCATCGTTGCGAGGTCGAGCACGTTCACATTGACAGCACATTGCTCAGTGTAAATGTCCGTGGCCTGTGCCGGATTATCTTTGATGTGACCATAGGCATACATCAGTTGCGCGATCGCCTGATTGCGTCGATTGGTTGCTGCCTCAGAGTCGAAGACCTCTTTGTTGACCGACAGTTCGCGGCCGGCAAAATCGCCATAGTAGTTTAGTATCCTGGTCCAGATTTCCTCTCTGGAACTACCTGAGACCATGCTCGTCGCGGTGATTGCCCCGGCATTGACCAGGGGGTTCATCTCGGCACCTTTGTACTGCTCGACTGCGACAATGGAATTAAATGCCTGGCCGGTAGCATCGACCCCCACATTTTGTGAAATGGCCTCGGGACCTCTCTCATCCATCACCAGTGCCAACGTAAAGACCTTGGAGATAGACTGGATCGAAACCTCCGATGTGATATCGCCCGCACTAAAGATCTGGCCTTTTGGCGTCACCAGTGCAATGCCGAATATATTTGAATCAACTTTTGCCAGCGCCGGGATGTAGTCGGCGTTGGCACCTTCCTGCAGGTCCTTGTATTTGGCATAGGCTGCATTCAGCGCAACCTCAACCTCAACCTCAACCTCAACCTCAACCTCAACGGCAACGGCAACGGCAACGTCAGCTTTGGCTGGCGGCGTGGCCGCCTGGACGACTACGACTGTAACGATGAGGAACGTCGCCGCGATTACTGCAATGTCTGAGAACAGAGAGCGACGCATATAGTGATTCCTTTTAGACAAATAGGCTAAAAATCCTGCCCGCTTTTAACCACACAGTAGTTTGACGTTTGTTTCCAGAAGCCCGCCGCCGCAGTAGCATCACTCTAAGTCCGACAGGCCCCGGGCAACGCACTGCCAGAGAAACCTTATCAGAAAAAGATTGAAAACGCCGCCCGTTCGCTCTCGCTATGCGGGCTTTGGAAATTACGGTTGCCTCAACCCTGGATAGTTCTCTACATTCCTCTGTCGTTATTCGGCGTTTCCACGGCGGTTGGAGGCGGTCTCTTCTGCTGTGCGACACTTTTTAAAGGACGGCAGCATTCAATATAGACGCACTTAGCAACGGATTAAATCAAGCTTTCGCCGAGTTATCTTCGCTACAGCAAACCTCGGCCTTATAAGAAAGACCATGCTGCGCACTGGATACTGTGCCGCGCAGCGATTATATTGCTGCCCTGAGTGTTGAATCGGTATGTGAACGACCACGGAGTAATGCTATGGGCAGGGCCTATCAGAATCGTAAAGAATCGATGGCTAAGACCTCTGATATGAAAGCGCGGGTGTACAGTCGTTATGCGCGTGAAATCTATGTATCTGCCAAGTCGGGGGGTGTTGATCCTGCCGGGAACCTGTCATTGCGCGGCGTGATTGAACGGGCAAAACGCAGCCAGGTGCCCGCGCATGTCATAGAGAAAGCACTGGACAAGGCGCGTGGAGTGGGTGGTGAGGATTTCTCCACGGCACGCTACGAGGGCTTCGGTCCGGGCGGTTGCATGGTCATTGTCGACTGCCTGACCGACAACCCGAACCGCACCTTTGGTGATGTGCGTCAATGCTTCACTAAAACGAAATGTAAATTGGGTTCGCCTGGTAGCGTGAGCCATCTGTTTGATCACAGCGCTATTCTGGTATTTGCCGGCGAAGAAGAAGCGGCACTGGAAGCACTCATGATGGCGGATGTGGATGTATCCGACATCGAGTGTGATGATGGCAAGGTAACGGTGTTCGCACCGCAAACTGAGTATTTCAAATCCAAACAGGCGTTAATGGATGCGTTCGAGGATATTGAGTTTGAAGTCGATGACATTCAGTTTGTGCCGCAAACGATCGCAGCCCTTAGCGATGACGATCAGAGCGTCTTCGAGACTTTGATTGAGCTGCTCGAATATCTCGAGGATGTTCAGAACGTTTACCATAACGCTGGGTGACGCAGGCTGGTGACGGTGCTATATTTCGCCCACAGGCGTTTTGTCTGTCGTGCAATAGATGTATAGCGCTATTCCCGATCTACGATATCAACCACTATGGAGAACTTTATGTTGAATAAGAAATTGTTAGGTGTGCTTTCACTTACCCTGGTGGCGTTTACTCTATCCGGCTGCGGTGAAAAGGAAAAGGAAGTCGCCGAAAAAGCGGGCGCGATGGCCGATCATACGGCTGATGCGACCAAAGATATGGCGAGTGATGCAGCCCACGACATGAGCGACATGGCACATAAAACAGAAGCAGCCGCGAGCGATACAGCCGATGCAGCCGGTAATATGGCCGATGAAGCGACTGATAGCGTCAAGAGTGCTGCCGAGAGTGCTGGTGATATGGCTAGCGATGCCGCAGGCAGTGTCAAGGATGCCGCCACCGACGCGATGGACTCCGCTGGTGCTATGGCCGACAAAGCGGCTGATAGTGTCAAGGACGGTGCAGTTGATGCCGCTGAAGCCACCAAGAACGCAGCGGATGACGCGAAAAAATCAGTGGAAAAGTACTAACTAACCACGCCTCTTGGACGTTGAGCCGACAGTGTCGGCTTGATGTTCCCCCAAGTTATAGTCTATGCAAACGCTTTTCGAAGTAATTCGAATGAGCGTTTGCGATCTTCCAGATAGTACATATTGGTCACCGCCATAATCTCGTCTGCCTCATGCAGTGCGGCAAGTCGTTCTATTTTGTCTTTCACCTGAGCTGGAGTGCCTGAGGCGCGGCTGTTTTCACGACTATCGATGAAGGCGCGTTCATGTGCGCCCAGCGGATAGTTCAAAGCCTCCTGCGGCGTCATCGACTGTCCGTTCGACTGGCCGGTAAAAAAGCGAAACAGATTTAGATCGTAGGTCAGCTGCAGCGCGCTGGCCTGTGCCTCTGTGTCGGCACAAAACACACTCAGCGTAAGAATGGCGTAAGGCTTGGGTTGCTGTTGACTGGGCTGGAAATGGGATTTGTACAAATGGATCAACCGCGAATCTGCCTGCGGATTGATAAACAGGCCGAGGTTGTAGGGCAGTCCGCGCTGCGCTGCCAGCACTGCGCTGTCGGGACTGGAGCCAAGCAGCCACAAGGGAATGTGTTCTGGCGGTCTGGGGCTTACAACGGGGCTGGTTTTTTCCGACCACAGGTACTCGCTGAGTTTTGCGGCCAGGGCGGGAAAAGCATCAAACTTGGGGCGTCCGTCTGTGGCCAGCGCGACGGCAGTGGCCATGTCGGCGCCGGGCGCCCGGCCTACGCCAAGGTCGACGCGACCAGGGTAAAGATTGGCTAGCAGAGAAAATACTTCGGCGACTTTATAGGGGCTGTAGTGCGGGAGCATGATGCCGCCAGAGCCGATGCGAATACTACGTGTTGCCGCCCCGATTGCGGCCAATAACACTTCCGGGGCACTGCCCGCCACCGAGGGAAAAGCATGATGCTCCGACACCCAGAATCGCGTGTAGCCCAGTTGTTCGCACCACTGGGCCATGTGCAGTGTTTCCTGCAGCGCGACCCCGGCCTGGTCGGGCGCGCGCGCCAAGGATTGATCGAGCGCTGACAAGGCCAGTGTCACAGAAGATCCAGCCCTACGTTAACGTTACTGCAGTGGCTGCCCGCAACGACCCCGCGCGTGATGGCCGAGCAGGCACTCAGCAGAAGGTACCTGCGCGGCAGACGTGAAGTATGGATCATTGAGGGCGCAGGTTGCATAGGGCAGAATCATCGCATGGTGCAACGCAAGTGCCAAGTTTTGTCGGTCTGCAACTTGCGTTGAGTGCTAACTTATCTTGAGTGCTAACTTATCTTGAGTGCTAAGATGCCGCGATGGATTTTCTCTCAACCTGGCAAGAACCTTTACTGTGGGCCAGTGCGCTATCGGTGCTCGCGGCGGTTGGCGGTATTATTGCAGTGCCCTGGGTGGTGACCCGCCTGCCCACCGATTACTTCGCTCGGGAGGAGCGCATCGTGTGGCGAACAGCCGCCGGTCAGTCGCTGCTGGTGTTGATTGTGGGGGCGTTTAAAAATCTGCTCGGTGTGTTGCTCTTCGTGTTGGGGCTCATCATGCTGGTGACGCCAGGTCAGGGCATACTGACCCTGCTGCTTGGCCTGATGTTGATGAATTTTCCGGGTAAGTACCGTGTGGAGCGATGGTTGGTAATGCGGCCGGGTGTGCTGCGCGCCTTGAACTGGTTGCGAGAGAGGCAAGGGCACGCGCCATTTGATGCGCCGCAGCAGAATGATCTTATTCGTTAATCGGGCTTGCTCGTGATGGAGTTTGCGCTATCCTGATACCGTTAATTTTGATTGCGATACCGTTAATTTTGTTTGTGACTCAGTGAGGTCTAATAATGCGTTCATGTTCATTGTTTCGGTCAGCCGCCGCGGTAGCGCTGTTCTCTCTCTTCGCCTTCGCCGTTGCTGCACAGTCTGACGGCGAATCCCTCGAAACGGGTTGGCTGGAATTAATAAAGGGTTCCCGCGACAGTGCGATGGGCGCCCAACTTATCGAGATTGAACAAGGCGATAGCGCCGACGAGCAGAAGATCACACTCGCTATTCCCAAAAAGTCTCTCGCCGATCCCCGTGCGATTGAGGAAGTATTGGTTATTGGGCAAAGGCCGCCGGTAACTGAAAAGTCCAGACCGATTAAAATTCAGTATGAATGGGTATCGGATCATGACCCTGACAACTACGGTTTGGTTATCCGCCTGGGCAAGAATACTAACTGGCCGATCCGGCTGTATATGAATTCCAAGCCGGGATTCATGCGCTAGAAAGTAATAGGGCTGCAGCGCAAGCGCGGCCCATACAGCTCTAAAGAATCTATTTCCAGAGGTTTTCCCGTGCAGCAGATACCAGGCATCAATGCCGAGATCCTCAAGCGGTTTGCACCAAACCCGGGGCGCAAACCGCTGCTCCCCCAGTTAAGCGAGCAGGCGCAGGTGGCGTTGATGTGCCGCATGTTGTTCCGCGAAGGTTGGAACGAACATATTGCCGGTCATATCACTTGCCGCCTGTCTGACGGCACTATACTCACGAATCCGTGGGAACTGGCCTGGGATGAAATCACCGCAAGCGACATCCTGACGCTGGATGAATCCGGCGCCATCATTGCGGGCGAATGGAACACGACGCCTGCGCTCGGCCTGCACCTGCACCTACACCGACTGCGTCCTGAAGTGAATGTGGTGATTCATAACCACGCGCGCTTCAGCGGCATCTGGGCGAATATGCACCGCGTGCCTCCTGTGTATGACCAGGCTGGCGCATATGTGGATGGGCCGCTGCCGCTCTACAACGAATATGACGGCACCTACGAGGATCAGGACGCCTCGCTTGCTGCGGCAAAAGCGCTGGGCGACGCGAAATGGGCGCTGCTTGCCAATCACGGATCACTGGTTGTGGGTCGCGATTTGCGCCAGGCGCATCTGCGGGCTATCACGCTCGAATGGCGCAGCATGCGCGCGTATGAAATTGAGCAGGTGGGCGGCGGCGTGCCGCTCACCGACGAGCAGGTCGCTGCAATTGCACTGCCGGACGCCAACGGTTTCCCATTCCTTTGGGAGGCCATGGCGCGTCGCGAACTGCGCGCAGATCCCAGTATTCTGGACTAATCGAGGCTATAAGAATGTCATTGTCAGTAAGCGCACTGAAGAACGTCGGGGTAGAGATTAGCGGTTTCGACATCACTTGCCCCATTGATGATGCGTTGGCAGATGAACTTGTCTCGCTGTGGAACGAACACGCGATACTGCTGTTTCGCGGCCAAGACGTAACACCGCAAAGCCAGATTGCCTTCAGTCGTGTTTTTGGCGAATTGGAGATGCACCCACTGGCAGCTACCACGTCTGCCGAGTACCCCGAGTTGTTTACGCTGGTTAACTCGCCGGAAAAAGAAAAATTCATGACCGCGTGCTACAAGGGCGTGGACATGGTGAACAAGCTGGACTGGCACATGGATTTGCATTACACCGGCAAACCCAATCGCGGCGCGCTGCTGACGGCTGTGGTCTGCGCCTCCGAAGGTGGCCTGACCGGCTTCGGCGATTTGGCGAAAGCCTACGACGCGCTCGATGAGACCACACGCGAGCTGGTCGACAAGCTGGAGGTCGCCTATGCATTCAGTATGCAGCGCCGCCACATGCGTTACGTCGACCTTGAGGGTTACGAACCAGGTCCGTATAGTCCCAAAAAACCATCGGATTTGAATTATCCCAGTTTCCCCGAAGTTGCTTATCCTGCAGTGGTAACCCACCCCGTTACAGGGCGCAAAATACTGGAAATCTGCGAGCAATTCCTGGAGCGCATAATAACGCCGCATCACGCCGGACTCTGCAACGATGAAGCGGTTGATCTGTTAGAGCATCTCGTGGCGCATACGCGCAAGCCCGAGTTTCACTACTTTCACCAGTGGCAGCCTGGCGATATGGTGCTATGGGATAACTGGCGCGCTATGCATTGCGCGACGGGCACCAAGTCGGGCGTGGAACGGGTGATTCATCGCACCACGATTATGGGTGATACGACGCTGGGGCGTGTTGTAGATTCGTGAGTTGGGCGAGTGATTTAGGCAAGTGATTCGAGCGAGTGATTCGGGCGCGCCGCGCAGTGCAGCAAGCGGGCTTAGCGCCAGGAGCAGCCAAAGGTAGCGAATGTAAGGTTTCGCGGCAGCCGAATATCAACAGTGTTGGCTTGTGTAAAGTGACCGATTTCTGAAGAAGCTGTGCCGCCATCAAACGAGGCAAGGCGCAGTGTCTCAACCTTGGCTGCTCCCGCGATATGATTCAGCCGCGTGTCCCAGCTTTTTTTCTGTTCCGAGACCGGTTTGTACGAGTGGTATTTGCCCCCTAATTTGGCACCACACTGCAGGAGCGCGGTTCGATCACTGCCGCGCGCGGCGGCGGCAAATGTCAAAGCAGATATCACCAGTGCCAGTACGATTTTATTCATGATAATTTCCCGGCAGGACAGACTTGGTATTAAAGATAGTCCCCCTGGAAGTAATATTCACTATTGGAATGTGCATACAAATACCAAATAATCAAACGTTATATCTTGAGTGTTGGTAATGTGATGGCACAAGCGCTAGTGCAGTCACGCGAGCCCTGTCGCAAAGCCCCACGCGCCGCCGCAAACCCTGATAAATCCTTGACTCAAAAAGACCACCTCCTTATAGTGTCGCCCTCTACGCGCCTGTAGCTCAGCTGGATAGAGTACCTGGCTACGAACCAGGCGGTCCCCCGTTCGAATCGGGGCAGGCGCACCATATAAATCAAAGGGTTAGCACTGAATTCAGGCTAACCCTTTTTTGTTTCAGCTCAATTATTCCTTCCTGCACCCACACTGCACCCACATCTTCAATTGGTACGTTGCTTCGTCCAAATGCACATTGACTCCCCTAGGTGGGCAGGCAACTTTGTTTGAGTGGGGTATCTCGGTGGTCCGGTTTTGGGCGATTGGTGTGTAGTGAATTGAAGCCCGATAACTCCAATACCAAATTAGGGGGCTCAGCGCTGTGGCGTTTTTGGAATATTGAACCGATCCGCCACCCCTCCGAGGTAAGTATGCGCAAAAGCATCGTGCTGGTCGTTCAGTCTCTCGAAAGTTTTCCAGTGCATTCCCTTCGGCTTATCCCCATGACCATTGGAAATACCAGGCCGCCAGCCCAATCTTTCGCGAATTCGACCTGCTCTGCACATTGCTCGGTGGTCTGGATTTATTCGCTGGCTGTTGTAGGCCAACTGATGACATTGCCGACAGGTAAAAAACCCGTCGCCATAAAGGATTGCCACACGTCGACGGCAGTCAGGGGCTGGGCACAGGAACCAAGGGCGTTCGCTTCCGATATGGCAGGCGGTCCAGTCTAAAAACACGGTATAGCTTTTCTCCTTCGATTCCGGCCCGCTGCTCCGGTCGCTATAAGTGATGACAAGATCGTCCGGTTCGCTGCGCACACGAATAGAAATGGCAGGCTCGCCACGGTGAAACCACTGCCAGATGAATGATTGGGGCTCTGGGAGCAGCCCATCCCTTTTCCAGCGTCGCACGTCGATGGAGTAGTAATCGTCAGTCGTTCGATTCGCGCCCGCGCGCTTGTATCGACCGCTACCCAAACCGCCCATGTTTTCCTCCAGATGCTTTCGAAATTAAAAGAAAAATTGCTTTCCGCTTGTTACTGGCTATTCAAAACCCTTGTACGGGATCGGTCGCTTCCTAAGCGGGGTGAGGGACAGCGAAAAATCTAACCCGCAACCCTGCTTATTCTTGAACGCCCTCCATGCCTTACATAGTTAGTTATCGAGCGCAGTCTGGTATTGGTTCAGCACATCGAGTTATTGATCTCGCTCCTACCTTTGGCACTTAGTGGCCCGCTCGATTTCTGTGCGCTTTTTTTGTGCCGCATGCCTCCTTTGCACTGTCATTTTTTTCCCGAAATCAATTGGAAGAAATGTTTTTATTATACTTAGTCAGAGTCGCATATAGACCATAACTGTATGATATTTAAAAGAATATTATGTCCGGCAATGTTCTGTAACATCCAATGACAAGATCGCTTGATCTGATCCCGCCTCTTCCCAACTCTTTCCAACACCGATCTCAACAAGATCATTATCTGGTGCAGATGGAAAGCATGTGTGGAAGCCGTGATAAAAGGCATCCCTCAGAAGGTGTGCAGCCTCCAGCGCCTTGGACTCGGGTGCAAGTAATACCAGCTCGTCATAGACATGGTGACTGATCTGGATGCCGTCTGTGGCATTTGCATCGACGTAAAGGATTGCCAGCGACAGCACTTCCCAAGCAGACGATTGGATCGGGAAGTTCATAGCGTGTGTATAGACAGCTTTATCGTAGTGGCGAGTCAGCTTGATCAAATTACTTTGTGATGTTTCGTGAAGATTCGTGGACTCCACAATACCTTGCTGCCATTCGCTGAACTGGGGATATGTCTCGAAGAACAATTCTCGGTAATCCTCTGCCTCGTCCAGAGACATGGCAACTCCGTAACTGCTTGCTGCCTGCCGCTGCAGTGTCCCGGCTCCGGCACCGAATAATAGACCAAAGTTGACAGCCTTGGCTGCACTGCGCTCGCGCTTGGTAATGCTTGCAGGATCTTTACGTGTCATTCGCGCTGCCATGCTGCGGTGCAAATCCTCTCCACTTTGATAGGCTGTGTTGATTACGTCGTCATCTGTTCAGCGCTACGGTGACATCCTTGTCATTCTCTACCAGCAACAGGTGATCCAGCGCGATTTCACCAAACTCATTGATGATCACCAGCGTTCTGTCGGCGGCCGGTTGCTGCAGCAGGTGCTTCAGTACCGTGGTCTTGCCGCTGCCCAGAAAACCTGTCAGCAATCTGACCGGGATGCGGAAATCGTCACAGTTGTGCTGCATTGATGCGGGTCGACGGCGATGGGAAGGCATAGGGTCTGACCACTCCGAATGGGCCACTGTGATTGACTTTAATAAGATATGATATAGCATACCTATTGAATGTTCGATACCCGTTACCCCGGCCGCCCCGTTGTGCGCTGCCTACAAACTGACACCAGGAGTTACAGCAATGTCGTCGATCCAGGGCAAAATTCCCGTGAGCATCCTTACCGGCTTCCTCGGTTCCGGGAAAACAACACTTTTAAACCGAATTTTATCGGGAAATCACGGCAAGCGGATTGCCGTTATCGAGAACGAATTCGGAGCGATCAATATCGATCATGGGCTGGTAATCAATGCTGATGAGGAAGTGTTTGAAATGTCAAACGGCTGCCTTTGTTGCACGGTACGTGGAGACCTCATTCGGGTGCTGGGCAATCTCATCAAGCGGCGGGACAAGTTCGATTACGTACTGGTGGAAACCACGGGGCTGGCTGATCCTGGGCCAGTGGCACAGACGTTTTTCATGGATGATGAGATCCGGCGTGAGTTCCTGTTGGACGGCATCGTAACGCTGGTCGACGCTGGGCATATCGACAAACAACTCGGCAACAGCAAGGAGGCGGAAGAGCAGGTGGCCTTCGCGGACGTTATTCTTCTGAACAAGACAGACCTGTTGTCCGCGGCGGACTTGGATCTGCTGGAGGGCAGGATAAAAAACATGAACAGAATGGCGCGGGTGTATCGCAGCAGGCACGCGGATATTCCAATTGAAAGGGTGCTCGATTTGCGTGCCTTCGACCTTGACGACACGCTGGCGCGGCGGCCCACATTCCTGGAGCCAGAGTATCCCTTCGAGTGGAGCGGTCTTTACGAACTGGCTGCGGGGCAATACACCCTAGACCTCGGTGAGGGGCCGGATCCGAGCATGTCCCTCGTCGTCCTTCCGGCAGTCAGCACCGATGACGCCGGCATGTTCGACCTCGCCGAGCGCTGCGTACGCCTGTATGCACATGATGCGGCGGTGGTACAGCCTGGCGCAGCCCTGGTCACCGAGTGCCATTTGAGCCTGCAGTTGCAGGAGGCGGGGCGCAAGTCTTTTACGCTGGAGCTCGATAGTCCGGCACGCCTGGCCCTGTTCGCGCAGCACACGGCAGAAGAGTTCGAGCTGCAGCTGTTGGCAGAAGGCGGGCGCCGCATACCCTGCCAGCAGCGGCTTTGGGTTGCGCAACACGAACATGACGCAGAGGTTACCTCGGTTTCAATAGAAATACTGGGTGATGCGGATGAGACGCTGATGAATCTTTGGTTGGACACCCTGTTGCGTGAGCAGGGGGAGGATATTTTTCGGATGAAGGGGTTCATCAGCATAGCGGGAGAGCCCCGCCGCGTTGTCTTTCAAGGTGTTCACATGCTGTTTGATTCCCAGGCTGATCGCCCATGGGGAACCGAACCACGCAAAAACCAGCTGGTTTTTATCGGGCGCAATCTCGATGAGCAGGAGATGCGACGCGGCTTCGAGGCATGCCTCGTATGATTCCAGATAGCCTGTTTGGGCGTCTGCGCGAGGGGTGGTGTGCTGCTGTTGATGAGTATCCGACAGCACTTGCCTGGTCGCGGCAGGGAAACCTTCTGCTGGTCGCTGATGCAGGGGGAGGCTTGACCGCTTTCTCCGCTCGCGATGGTGCCATAGTGTGGAAGCAGTCTCATAGTGAGTGTGTCATGGCGCTGGCACCACACCCGGCGCGCGCTACGGTGGCCAGTTCGGGGCAGGATGGCTGGATTCATATCTGGGGTTTTGCCAACGGTAATCGGGATTACTCGCTGAGTGTTCCAGAGCAGTGGGTGGAGCACCTGCGGTGGTCTCCGCAGGGTGACCATATTGCTGCCAGCTCCGGGCGCTACTGCCGGGTCTGGACCGCGACAGGCGATCTCGTCTGGACTTCGGGCGAGCATGCCAGCACGGTCAGCGGGATTGCCTGGTCGCCCGCCGGTGAGCTGCTGACGACCTGCTATGGTCAAGTGAGCATCTGGCAGCTGCCCGGCAGCGTCCCGATACAGCGCTTGCAATGGAAGGGCTCACTCATTTCGCTGTGCCTCAGTCCCGATGGGGACATCATCGCCTGCGGCAGCCAAGACAATTCCGTGCATTTCTGGCGCCGAGGCAGCGGTAAGGATTCAATGATGTCAGGCTACACCTCCAAGCCCACCGCGCTGGATTTCGACTTCTCCGGAGATTTGCTGGCAACAGGTGGTAGCACTGCCGTTACTGTCTGGTGTTTCGCTGCCGGGGGACCGGAGGGAACGGCCCCCGTTGAGCTCACCGTGCACACCGATGTGGTGACGAGCCTCCGATTCGCTCACAGGAAGGAGCGTCTGCTTGCGTCTGGGGGGCGGGATGGTGGGGTGGTGTTGTGGTCTCTGGATGGCAGTGGCGACGGGGCACCGGTTGGTGCGGTCGCTCTGGTGGATGCCGTTGAGGGTGTTGCCTGGCGGCCGGATGACCGGGCGCTTGCGATCATTGATGCTGGCGGAGGTGTCAGTGCGTTTCGGGTACGGGACTGAGCCCGGGGGTCGTGTACCAGCCTGCGAAGTCGATTAGCCTGTATGCCCAGACCAGTACCGCAGCCGACCCGGTGACTTCCCCCGTATCAATCAACGCGAGCAACAGTGATTTCGACCTCAGTACCGGACGCCAGTATGAGGTGGGGGTCAAGCAGCAGTTTCTCGACGGTCGCGCGGAGTACACCGTGGCCTACTTCGACATCGTTAAGAAACGCCTGGTGACGCGTCTCCCCGGCGAAGCTTTCTCCCGGCAGATCGGGCAGCAAAGCTCGGACGGGTGGGAGTTTACCCTGCGCATCGCGCCACTTGAGCAGTTCAGTATCGAGTTCAATGCGGCCCTGGTTGATGCGCGTTTTGACGAGTTCTACAGCGGCAGCGAGTCTCTCGTGGGGAATACGCCGCGCAATGTGCCGGACAAGACAACGAATCTTTGGCTGCAGTGGAATCCTGTCGCTGCACTAAGCGGTGGTATCGGCCTGCGCTATGTCGATCAGCGCTTTGCCAATGACGCCAATACGCAGCGCTTGCCCGCCTACTCAGTGCTGGACGCCACTGCGACCTGGCAGGTGTCGCGGAATCTGGCGTTCAATCTGCTGGCTCGCAACCTTGGCGACGAGCGCGATTATGTGTTGGCCCAATATGGCACTGACCAGCGGATATTCGGCGAGCCCCGCTCCTGGGAGCTGGCCATCCGCTACGCGCTCTAACCGCTCCAGCCATGTTCAAAAGGGTCAAACGTTACCTCTATCTGGCGCATCGCTGGCTGGGCATTGCCATGTGCCTGCTGTTTGCCCTGTGGTTTGCCAGCGGCATCGTGCTGATGTACGTACCGTACCCCACGCTGACAGAGGAGGAGCGGATTGCGGCTCTGCCGCCGCTTTCGGCGGAGTCAATCAACATGAATCCCACCCAGGCTCTC
>Ga0209702_10001568_pt1 | contig 43398 bp, 36 predicted proteins | sample FRY01_FD_187210 | JGI IMG/M metagenome (GOLD analysis project Ga0209702, IMG submission 187210) | Freshwater microbial communities from Lake Fryxell liftoff mats and glacier meltwater in Antarctica - FRY-01 (SPAdes) (version 2) | ecosystem: Environmental > Aquatic > Freshwater > Ice > Glacier...
TTTCTGGTCTCCACTTTTATTTTTTTTCTTGTCGGTCGTGAATGACTGTCAAGAAGTATCAAAGTTAAATTTTTCCGACTGCTGTGTCTGTCTGAGATGTCATGTAAACTTGCCCATAACGGTTTGCAGCTACAAGAAGTTGGCGATTTCGAAATACTAAACTGTCTGCCACCACAAAACTTGATACGAAGCACAAAGCTTCATTTAACCACTGAACCGCCAATTTTTTGTAGGTGCTGTTACCGGTTGGGCTTCTTTTTAGTTCAATATTGGTTCCATAAAACAGTCTAAAAATTCTTCCGTCACGCCTTTGAGTTTTCGTCTTTGGCAAAGAGCATAAAGTTCTTCAACTGCCGAATATGTAAAATATCTTGTGTCAAGGTCTCTGAATTGTGGTTTATTCGCTTCTTTGATTACTTTATCTCTGTCTTCGTCAGGTGCAACAATTACATACCTGGTCGGAAATGGCGGAAATTTGTCTTTGAAATTTTTCATTCTGCTTAAACCACTTGTTACACCTGTTGAATGTTCAACTTCCATAACTGCTGGCATAAGTTTTCCATTTTTAAACCAAATACAGTCTATCAATAAAGCTGCTTGAATGGCATCATCGTAAGCTGACATTAGTTTTTCATCTTTCAATGAAGAAATCACACCATCAAATTCTCCAATTCGCTTGTTTTGATACAAAATACCTTTGTCGTTTTGTGCAATCCAAGTTCTAAAATTTAATTGTTTTCCAATAAAATAAAGTGCAATCTGAATTTGTGCGTGTCGTCTTTGAACATCAATATTAATTTCTTGGCGTTCATAATTATCCGGCAGTACAAGCGAATCATAGAAAGCGTCAAGGGTCGGAATTTCGGATATTACAATATCTGTTTCAATTTTTGAAAGTACACCAACCTTATGGGGAGCATCTGGTTTCCATAATAAGTGTTTGTGCCCGTGTTTAATTGCGGAGTGGCCACCTTTGTTTTCAACACGTCTCGGATAGCAAAAATAAAATTCTGGTGTATGTGCCAATAAAGATTCGAAGACACTTCTTGTATTATAACTTGCACCCAAAATTCGGTCAATATTTATCGGTTGGTTTGGATTAAAAGCATTTGCAACTCTCCAAATTAATTCACTTGAAATACTTTCAACTTTTTGTTGTTGTTCAATTTCTCCTGCCGATGGATTCCATCTTTTAATTCTGATAGGACCTTCGGGTAAATCAACTCCTTCAATTTTGATAACTCCTTTTGTTTTTGGGTTTACATAATTGTAAACTTGGTTTTTGTCTAAATGATTTATATAAGCTACAAGATTACTTGCTGATAATTTCCGCATATTTCAATTCTTTTGATTTAACTTTTTCAATGAAAACACTTATCGTTTCAGCAAGACCTTTTGCAGCAAGATAGGGTACGCCATTTCCTATTGTCTTAAACATATTTGATAAAGTAATATGTTCTGGTATTATAAAATTTTTGGGTAATGATTGTATTGCCAAAGCTTCGGCTGCTGATATTCTTCTTGGTTTAAATGGGTGCAAATGTACTTCGTTGTTTCCGTATGCTGCTGTTGGCGAATATCTCCAACGGTGCAGTCTTTTATATGATTTCTTCAAGTCGTCACCTTCTTGAATTGATAAAAATTTTGACAATCCGGCTCTTGGTTGAAAATAATGTATAGAGTTTGGATGGTTTTCAACGTCATTCTTGTCAAACCAATGTTGAACAGTGAGTTTTTTCTCAATTCCTTTTGGAATTGGTCTTAACGCGTTTTCTAAAAACTGTTCTTGATTTGGCCAATTTTTGGATAAAATTTCTTTTGCATTATAAAGTATTTTTGAGTTCCAATCAAAAGATTTAAGTTCTGGTGAACCATTTAATTCCATTCCTAAATCTGTCAAAACATTTCGTTTAAAGCCGATTAAGATAATTCGTTCTCTGTCTTGTGGTGCACCAAACTCAATAGCATTTATTAATTTCTCTGTTAGATAATAGCCGTTTGTAATTAGTTTTAGTTTTACTTCGTCAAAAAATTCCCTGTGTTTTTTAGTTCTATAAAGTCCTTTTACATTCTCAAAAAGAAAAAAGTCCGGTTGGTTTCTTACAATTAATTCAATATAAGTTCCTGAAAGTTTTCCGTTTTCCCCTTCAATTCCTTTGTTTTTTCCGCCAACTGAAAAGTCAGGACAAGGCGGACCACCAATGAAACCAATTAAGTCAAATTTTTTCTTTGATTCTTGAATATTTTTTTTGAGTGTCTTTGCCTTTTCATTATCAAGAAATGCACAAATGTCGTCTGTACTATGTCCGTAAATTGGTTCTTTTATTTTAAGTCCTTTTCGTGTAGCCTTATAAACTTCCATAAAAGGTTTATGATATTCATTGACAAAAATAGTTTCGAACCCTTGAGTTGTCTCAAAGCCTAAGTCAAGGAAGCCTGCTCCTGCAAAAAAGGAAAAGATTCCAATTTTAGTTTCTGTTTTTTTTATGTCTGTCATATGGCAAATTTACAATTTATTAGCTGTTCTTTGATTTTTGTACTGTCTTTTTAGCCTTGCCGGTAACGGTTAGTATATAAAATGTAGGCGATTTCGTAGCACAAAACTTTCGGTTAAACAAAAAGTTTGATACGAGCCAAAAGCCTTGATTTCAATATTAATTCGCCTATTTTTTATATACATTGTTGGGCACTGGTTATTCTTTATCTGAATATAAATTATATTCAAAATAACCGACAATTACTATAAATATAATCCAAATCAATCCAGTATCATCCAAGTCAAATACTCCCCCGTAATTAGCTTCATCAGCGATTACAAATGCAATAACAAATAATACTAATGGAACAGCAGTTGCGATAATAACCTTTTGTGCAAAGCCTAATCGTCTTCCTAAATTTTTGATAAATTTCATTTTTTCTAATTTTTATTGTTAATATTCAAAATATTCAAGTTTAAGATTTTCAAACAAAAAGGTCTTTTTATCATCTAATTTCCTAATGCCAACAAAAATTCCGTTTAATGGAATAAAACCATTAACATCTTTCCTGCCCAAAACACTCACAATCTGAGAATCATCTTCATAAACTAATCCAGTAAAGCAATCTAAGACACTTTTAATTAAATTGTCTAAATTAACAATATTCAATCTTTTTTCTTTAATTGAAATACTTACAATAACTTCAAGTTTTATATCTTTCTTATATGGATGTTCCTCCGTTAAATTTTCTACTATTTGTTCCTTAAATTTTTCCTCAAATTCTTGATGATTAGTTTTCCCTTTCTTCTTAATATACAATTCATATTCTTCAGATAAGTCTTTTGTTCCTCCCTCATTTTCTTCAATTAACACTTGATAACCTTTCAACGGTTTAAACTTATCTTGCTTAGTTGGTATTTCTGGTCCACCCATATACCCAATAAAAAAATCAAGTTATGGGTTTTTCTTCAAAATTGCTTTCATATGTGTAGTGTCTTTTTAACTTGTGCCCAACGGTTTGCAGCTACCCGAAGGGCGGGAGTTTTACCACAAAACTTGATTTGAAAAACTAAACTTCCATTAACCACAAATCTGTCTTTGGAACACGAAACCCCGCCTTTTGGGTAGGTGCTGTTATGCCTTCGTTGTTCTTTTCGGTCGTCTGCTTGTCTGTCGGTGGTGCGGTTGGGAAGGCATACTCTTTTGCAAGCTTTGGTTTGTGTGACGGCTTGTGCGGCTTGCAAATGTGTATGACTGCGAAGTGTCGGCTTACTTGTATAGTGACTTATATTCATTTTCGTCATTCATTTTTTCGATTAGAAAGGTAACCCAAGATTTTATATAACCGTATTGATTTGAAAGTTCATTGTAAATACAATAACGAGTGTCTGTGCTTGATTTGTTTGATGCTCCGTTTGCTGGTCTTACTCCATATTTTTTCCAAAGTCTTGTATGTATACTTTCGTTGAATTTATCTTTCTTTTCACCGTTTCTGTCAACTTTTGGATTTCCTAAACCTTTTTGAACAAGTTTCACAACCTTTGAAGGAAGCAATAAATCTTTGCCCGAAACTGGTTTTTCTTTCTCCTTTACTAATACAGCAAACTTGCTTACATTCTCTTTTTCTTCATCAGTTAATTGGTCATATTTGATAAACTGAATTGGTAAAGCGTCTGCGGATTGATGGTTTGCTACTTGAAGTAAAAATGCCTTAAATGAATATTGACCACTTTCTAAAATAGCCGTTGTTAAAGTTGAACGATATTTCTCAATAAACGCTTTAACCTTTTTTGCATCAGGGTTTGATTTTATTGCTGCTGCAAGGTTTTCAGAAGAAGGAAATAGTTGTAATGAAAAGGATAAACTCTCCCGAATGCAAAAGCCCAAACCAAATTCTTTTTCTAAAATTTTGTCATAGTTCAAAAGCATAGCTTGACACTCTGCAAATAAGTCAGGGTCAATTTGTGGCAGTGATTTATGCTCTATTTTATTACGTAGTGGAATAAAAAACTCCAAATTTTTTCTTATTGGGTTTTGAGTGTCGGACTTAAAATATTCTTGTAAACATTCGTCTAATGACCAATAGCAATAATCATCGTCCTTGGTTTGAAAACGAATGCTGTCTTTTTCCCTTCTGTATGGTTTTATTTTACTTCTGTAAAATATTGCGTGAAATAAAGAAGTCCAAGAAATAATCATTAGCACCACATAACCACCTGTACGAAATTTAATAGCTGGCTTGTTATATGTTTCAATAGCAAGCAAAGCACAGTCTCTCGATTTTTCGAGGCACTGTTTTACGTTATTTGGTAAGCCTCTCGACATTAAGCGATTGTTTTTATTGTTTCGTCACCACTAATATTTCTGACCTTTATTCTCAACGGTTTTTTCTCACTTATAATTTTCCCGTCCCAAAATTCTTTTGATTTTACACCGTCTATTATAACATAGCCGAGTTTGTCAATTTTTATTTCTGTTGTGCTGTGCCATTGTCCTTCTGTATTTTCACAATCAAGAGCAATGAGTTCTATAAGCTCTAAGCCTTCTTCGCTGATGTTGATTGGTTGGAATGTTTTGCCTTTGGCAATAGATTGTAAATTTCCTTTTTGGTTAAAATCTCCAATTTTTTGAATAAGTCTGTCACTGATGAATTTGGTAATTTCAGTTTCAAAAACGTCTTTTGATTTTGTAGTTTTAAAATCAATGATGTCCTCAATAACTACATCGTGTAAAAGATTTTTAAGGTCTTTCAGTTCAACTTCTATTTCTGTTGCATTGTTGTCTTTTATAAACTTCTCTAATACTTTTTGGTCGTCAATGTCTATGTAATACACGATTACCTTTTTGGCGTTGACATCCAAATTTTGCAACTCCTGATTGATGATTGTATTAATGGTAGGAATGTCCAAAACCTTTTCCTGTGTGTTGAGCAAATTGGGAACATAAATCGGCACAATACCTTCTTTGCTTTTGGTAATAGCACCAAACCAAAAATTGCTAATTCCTTTTACTCCTTTTTGCAAGCCCGGAATAAGTGTTGCCAACTTGTCCATTGTCTGCTGTGGATTGCGAAATAAACTCACTCCATCTTTAATTTCTACAATTTGAAAATTAGCTTTTGCTTCAACTAATCTATCTCTTACCGTCTGAATACTGTTTAAACCAATGTCAACGTGAATAAATTTTCTTCCTAAATCATTGGATACTTTTGCAGTCACTCCACTACCACCAAAAAAATCTGCAATAAGCATTCCTTCGTTACTACTTGTTTTTATAACTCTTTGCAATAATGCTTCTGGTTTTTGAGTTGAATATCCAACCCTTTCAATTGCCATTGGATTAATTACAAAAATATCACTCCAAAGATTTTGGGCTGGCTGTCCTTCATATTCATCTAAAAATATTTTACGATAAACCCTTTTTCCTTTTTTTGGGAAATAAAGCTTACCTTCTTTATCCCATTTTTTCATTACGTTTAACTCAATTGACCATCCATTTGGTGGTGCTTGATAGCCTTTGTAATCGTAAACTAAATTCTCTCGGTAATTTGGACTTACAATAGGTGAGGTCATATATTTTCTTCCATCCGCTTCGGTATTTATAAACCTCTCTTCAATATATTTCTGAACGTCAGGGCTGTCTTTAACATATTGTCTATTGAAAATATGTTTTTCTGATTTACCATAAATATAGATTGTGTCGGTCGCAACATCAAATTGACCATCGGGATTTGAACTGCCGCCTTTTCGTTTCCAAATAATTTCATTTACGAAATTGTCATCTCCAAATATTTCATCCAATAATATTTTCACATAGTGTCCAATGTGGTAATCCAAATGAACGTATATCGTGGCTTCATCTGTCATTATACTTTTAATGGCAATTAGATTTTCATACATCCAATTTATATAGTCTTCTTTTTGCCAAATGTCGCCATACATAGTTTCATCAAATGCACGAAGTCTGTCCATTTCCATTTGAATTTCCATTCCAAAATTTACTCCAGTTTCTTCTGATGCCAATTCCAATTCCTCTATGTTATCTTGAATTTCCTTTTCTACTGAATTTATTTTTTGAGCAAGTTTTGGATTTCTTCTTATGTAAACTTTTTTTGAATAGTCAATTCCACTGGCAAAAGGTGGGTCAACGTAAACCATATCAACCTTTATTCCTTGTTCTTTCAAGTAGGCACAGGCAGAAATACATTCGCCACGAATAACCAAGTTTTCAGATAGTTTGCCAACTGTTTCTAAAGGTTCTACTTCGTAGTAGGGCATACCTCTTTTTATACGGTCGTAAACTTTATCATTTTCACGGTAACGCAATACTCGTTGGGTTCTGATAATGTTATCTAATATCGCTTGTCCTTCAACCGTATTAGGGTAATATGGAATGTATTTTATTGGCATATCTTAATCGTTAAAAAACTGGTTTAACTTGTTGTTCAATTTTGTGATGTTGGCTACAATGTTTTTGCTGTCTTCCAAATACAGGAAGTCAAAACGTTGGTATCCGAATTTTTCTTGATTGAGTTTTAAAAACTCGGTTTCAACATAGCTTTTCTTTTTCTGAAAAACCTTGTCTTCTGCATACAAAGCTCCTTTTGTTTCAATTAGCAGGGCTTTGTGAATTTTATCTTTTTCGGTTCGCTTTATTATTAAAAAGTCCGTTGTGTATTTGCCAATGTTTTTCCAATACTTACCTTCTTTGGCAAAGCAGTTAATTACAAATTCTGTCAAACCACGCTCGCCATTGTAATAAATTTCCAATTGTTTGTTTTTAAAATCAGACAATTGCAAAGCCTTTTGCAGGGTTTCAATTTCAAAACCACTACTTCCGCTTCCACCAAAATTGTATGGCAAATAATGGAAAGAGTTATTTTTTGCTTTTACAACTGATGAATACTCTTTACCTGATTTAAAACTGTCGTAAGACATAACCATACTTCCCATTCCTTGGGCTTCCAAAGCTTCTTTCATAAGGTTATAAGCCTTTTCAACTTCGGTCATATCTACTTCAACACTTTCATTCGTTTTATCTAATTCAAGAATTTTATTTGTGTCCGCTTCGTTTGGATAGAGTTTTGGATTTTTCTCTACATCAGTCAAGCGTTCCGCAATCAATAATTCCGCTTGTTTTGGAATTACTTCTGTATCGGTTTGTAAATCTCTTTTGATGCTGAACGCCACACGAATTTTTGATTGTATCAAATGCAAATCATACAATTCATTAAAAAAACGGTTTCCGTCTTTTTCAAAAGAAATGGTTTCAAATATTTCTGTTAGTTCTGTATCGTATTGGTGCAATTGAGTTTCAGAAATCAACCCAAAACTTTGTCGGCTCATTTCAAAAAGCCATTGGTTGTAATTGGCAAATGCAATTCCTGTTTCGTTAATAATATCTATAGTTCCCGTATCAATGTTTGAAATTTCGCTTGTGCTAATCAGAGCCGAAGCCTTGTAATCTTCCATCTTTTTAATGATGGCTTTTAACTTGGCTTTTGTATTTGCTGTTTCTTCTTCGTCAATGCTGTGGTAAGTAACTTTCATTTGGTAAAAGTCCACCGTAGGCAATTGTAAATATTCCATACGACTGTGGCGTTCTACCATTTCCGCTTTGCCAATGCGTTTAGTGCTGTTTAATTCATCAATGCTACTGTTCTGCTCCTGTTTCAGTTGTTTGTTCAATGTGTCAGCATTGTCTTTATTCAGCCAAATTAAAGCCGTTTCTTCTTTGCCTTTGTCTACTTGGCGTAAGCATCGGCAACTGGTTTGTAAAACCATATTTTGCGGACTGTCACCTTTTTGAGAAAGAATTACGCCTGTTAAACTTGGGCAGTCCCAACCTTCTTTTCCAACTTGTACCAAAAGAATGTAACGCTTTTTTGAAATTGCCAAATCCAGCGAACGAAACTCTAATTCATTTTCTTTAGGCAAGGTGTATTTTTTATTTCCTCCGTGAAATTTTAAAATTTCCGCAGGATTTATTTTTAATTCTCCTGTTAGAAATGGTTCAATTTCTTCTTCTAAAACCTCAATATTGCTGCAATAGATAGCGATTTTCGCAATAGTTCCATTATCGTAAATTTTGTTTTTGTATTGAGTGTTAAAGTCCTCAATTCCTTTTTTAATGATTTGAAAACGGTCAAGGTTTTGCCCGATTTTTACTGTTGGTGTTTTAAGGAATTTCTTAATAGCTGTGACTAACGGATAATAATAAACCGTGTTGGTTATTTGAGAAAACTTAAAAGCGTAATCACCTGCTTTGATAGTTTCAGCACCTTGTAAATAAGGCGTTCCCGAAAAACCTAAAACAGTTGTTATATTTCCTTTGCTCTGCCAATAGTTTACGGCTTGCCGTAATTTAATATCGTCAGTTGCAGCGTGGTGAACTTCATCAATTAAAATTGTAAGGTTTGGAATTTGTCCGAACAATCTTTTTAAATCGTTGCTTGTGTCTTTTTCTTCTTCTTCCAGTTCCAATTCTGTTTGAGCATTAAATTTGAAACTTTCTAAAATTACTTTCTCTGCATTTACCACAAACACTTGTCCGAAAGGATTAGGCAAGCAGGCGTTTACTTTTTGTGCATTCGGGTTTCTTGCTTTATTACTTTTCTTGGCTGATTTCTGTTCGTCTAATACATCAAACTTTAAAAGTTTTTTCAGTTTACTTGCCGATGGTTCGGGCAACACCCAGGAAGGGTCGTAATTCTCAATGGTTTTTAAACTCGGAACGATAGAAGATTTTAAACCCGAAGGTATAAGCACCAAAAAATTATGTGCAAATGCTTTGTTGTCGGGTTCGTTGTCGGCAAAATACAAGTCCAAATAAATGAAAGCAGCCATCAAAAATGTTTTACCTGCTCCCATTGGTAAACTCATTAAATAGTCGGCATAACCTACATTGTAGAAAATGCTTTTTATAATGGTGTCGTAATCTAATTCAGTTGGTTTGTCAACGATTAGTTTTTCCAGTTCGGGAAGCAAAGAGCCGTTCCCGTTCTTGGTTCTTGCAAAGTCATAAAGAGCAAAGGCGTGTTTGTTTGCCGATAAAAAGTCTCTTGCAACCTGATTGATATTGAGTTTTGATAAGTCTGTGCCGTTGGTAAAAAAGCCTTCTGTAAATAATTGCCAAAGTGGTTTGTTTTGTCCTTGTATTTTTAAAAACAAATACGTTTCAATCGCTTCAATTTGCGTATCTCGTAACTGTCCTTTGTCACGGATATACTTTACCAAATCACTAATGGTGCAGTCGTCAGACTGCAACCATTTGTTTTTCTTTTCTTGTATGATATAATGAAGCATTACTTTTTCTTGTATTTAATTTTCTGTTCAGCAGCTTTTAAAACTTTGTCAGCCAAATTCTCGTCTTGCAGGTCGTAAGCCACTTTATCGCTTAACCACTCAACCAATAAAGTTTCCTTGTCGAGCTTGTAGAACTTAGCAAATTTCAAAACCTGTTCTTTTGTCGGCTTGCGTTCGTTGCGTTCAAATTTGCTAATGATAGCTTGGTCAATTTCAAGTTCAGCAGCTACCTGTCGCAGGAACAAACCTTTCTCTTCTCTTGCTATTCGTATTAGGTCACCAAAGTTACTCATAAGACAATATGTGTTTTGACAAATCTCGTCAAATGTAATACTTATTTTCGGAATGTCAGTCGGTGCGGTGGGAAAATTTTAGCTCTTTTGGTTTTGCGAAGCGTTGGCTTGTGTGTCGGGCAAAACCAAATGTGCTAAAATGTGCGGCTGGCTTTTTTTGTCGATTTCTGTCGGTTTGCAGGGTCGTCCTACAATGAGGCATAACGGTTTGCAGCTACAAGAAGTTGGCGATTACGAAGCACTAAACTGTCTGCCACCACAAAACTTGATACGAAGTACAAAGCTTCATTTAACCACTGAACCGCCAATTTCTTGTAGGTGCTGTTATGGGCTGGTTTTCTTTAAGTCAACTGTAATAAATTCTTGCATTTTAAGAAAATACTTCGGGTAAATTGGTTTTGCTATGTCAAATTCACTAAATGCAGAGAGTCCTGAATTTTTAAAAATAAGGTAAACTAATTCCGAACAATATATTTCACTGTGGTCGGAATTGTTAAAGTCAAAATCAAATGGAACTGGACTGTTTTTATATCTGTCAAATTCAATCCTGAGTCTTTGACGCAAATCGTAAGTTACCGATGAGTGTCTCAGAACTTTATAATCACTGACGCTACTCAGGTGAATAAATGTTTGCAGGTCATCATATCTAATTCCATTCGATTTCATTCCATCAGGGGTTGAATGTAAGACAAACAGATTGTCATTCTGTTTGACCATTATACCAATATGGGAATAATCCTCAGTAGAAAGTTTTAAAAGACTTATTAACTTACTTTGAAAAGACTGTCCCTTTGATAGAATAATATCAAAATCCTCAATTTTGTCTTGATTAATTTCTGCAACTCTTAATATCTCCTTTTTATTCAGAAAATAAAATAGAACAATGATAAGGATGCAGAAGCCAATTAATTTACTTTGTTTTCTTAGCTTCATTTTCGTCTATGAAGTAACCAATTACTCCACCCACCAGTGCAAAAACTACAACGCTTAAAACAACATGCCCTAATAAATTGGAATCGTTAGCAATTTTATCGAAATTTTGCAAATAGCCACCAATTCCTCCCATTTTACTTTTTACCATCTCTGATTGGAAATAATAGCTTAATGGAATTCCTAAAATAGCTCCAATAATCGCGAATAATACTTTCATTTTAATTCATTTTAAATTTGATTCCTACTCGTTTGGCTTTTCGGTGTCGCCCCGTTTTTTGAGTAGTTTCTGGACTCTACTTTTTATTTTTTCAGCCGTCACAGTTAAGAACTGTCAAACCTCATTGTCGGTGGTTCTCGTGTCTGTCTTTGTCCGCTGTGTCGTTTTTTAAACTTGCCCATAACGTTTTGCAGCTACCCGAAGGGCGGGACTTTTACCACAAAACTTCATTCGGAGAACTGAACTTTCGGCTTGCACAAATGTGTCTGCGAAGCACGAAACCCCGCCTTTTGGGTAGGTGCTGTTACAAGCTGGTGTTCTTTCTGTCGTGGTCTGTCTGTCCATATTTACGGCTGTCTTGGTGCGTTGGCTTGGTGGCTCTTTTGGATTTTTTTGCGTTGGTCTGTGCGGTTGCAAAAAATACAAATGTGCCACCAAATGCGTTGGCTATATTTTTAATGTGTCCTCTAATGTCTTTTTAAATTCGTTTTCGTTTGCATAGTTGTAGAAAGGAACACCAGTAATTACATAGTTGTCTGTGTCAATTTTGATGGTCTTTTCTTCTTCTCTAATTTGTTTTAAAAATTCTTCTTTCCATTTGTCGTTAGCAATTAGGTGAGCACCTTTAGGCTCAATGAAAACTTGATAAGTCAACTCTTTGCCTTTTTTTTGTTTGCAGAATAAGACAAAGTCAGGTTCAAATGCTCTGCCTAATTTGTCTATGATTTTTATTTCTCTTTCGTTTCGGATTAGGTAAATGTTCGTGAACTTTTCTTTGAGACCTTCAAATCGTCTTTGAAACAATTCTACAAATTTTTTCTCTTCGCTTGTACCGTAGTTTGCATTGTAAACATACCAAGGTTCGTTGGCTACAAATGCTTCTTGTCCGTCTGCTCGTTCGCTGTCTTTGTAAACTTTAATTTCCTTGTCTTTGAAAACCTTATGAACATATTCTTTGATGTAGTCAGAACCTTCAAACTCTGTCAAGTTTGATTTGATTTCCATTTCAATGCTTTGCAATAGTCCTTGAATAGCTAATAAAAAGTCGTGGTTTGAAATGTCTGCAAGTCTTGTTTTTGAAGCATTGAAAGTAATTTCTAAACCACCCAAATAGTCTTTGCTGTCAATAAAGTTTGAAAGTGATTCTACATTAGGGAAAAACCTTTCTAAACTGTCAAAGTAGAAATATGGATTTTGTGCCAATGCAAAACGAATGATGTGTTTTGGAATAGCTGAAACTTTAATGTCTTTGCTTTCTGTCTTTTCGGTAGTGGTTTCTTCTTCTTTACTAAATGCACTTGAAATTCTGCCTGAACCCGATGAAAGTGTAAAAGCAAAATTGCGTTTTGAAACTCCTAAGTCTGCAAACGATTTTACATTGTTGTAGCTTTTCTCAACTTTCTTGTTGTAAACTACTTTTCCTGTTTTGTAAAATTCAGTTTCTTTAAAGTCAAGTTTCAGAGTAAGTTGCTTTGTTACCAATTTATCTTCGTCCTCATAAATTCCAGATTCTACAAGTGCTTTCTTCAATTCCGAAATGTATCGGCTATCATCTTTTGTATGGTAATAAAGTTCTTCCAATATTTTCAAATCGTTGGCTTGGTCATCATCATATTTTCGGGTGAACTTGTCTTGTCCTTGCTCTAAGGCAAACGGAAAATATCTTGCTCCTCGTCCAATTAACTGAGCTTCTGAAAGCGTTGTTGCTCCAACGGTTGTATTTGTTCCTCCTGTGTTTTGTCCTTCATACAAACGAACAATATCAAACAAGTTCAAAACATCCCATCCTTCATTTAATTTTTGCACTGCAAAAACTGCTCTGATTGGGTTGTTTTCATCTTCTAGTGTGTTTAGCAGCAATTGGTTTTTTTCTGCTTCTTCGTCATTGTTTGCACTGATGCAATTTTCAAAACGGAAATTTGATTTAATTCTCTTTGCTATTTCAGATGCAGAAATATTTTTGTTATCGAAAAATGTAAATGCCTTTTGAATTATTAAAACAGTGGCAGTGTTGCGAATTTGCTCAATAGTTTGAGCTGACATTAAATCAATAAGATTATGGAAATTAACCTTGTTTTGTTCTGATTCTTTGATTGTCTTTTTTGCCTTGAATAGAATTACAGGTTTTAAATTGATATTGTTGGCTGTTGCCAACTCTTGACGATACAAATTTAAAATCAAAGCTTGTATAATGCGTTCTTGTTCGTCATACAAAGACCTTACAAGATTTATTTCTTTAGAATATTTGTCGATTCTAAACTGAGCAAGGTCGTATTTGAAAATCACTTTGTCTTGGTATTTTTTTAAAATCTCAGCATTATCATAGTCAAGCGTTGCGGTAAATTCTAAAAGTATGTTGTCGAAATTCTGTTTTAGAATTTCAATTACAGTTCCTTCCCAACTCCCAAATATATCTCCGTTGTTTTTTGTTGCAGAACTTAAATGATGTGCTTCATCTGCTATTAGCACCATTTTTTTATCCTTAAAATCTTCGTATGTAACGCTGTTTTCTTTGGTGTTATTTAAGTCAATGTGCAATTGTTGAATAGTGGTGAATTTGATATTGATGTTTTTATCATCAGCACTTTCAAAGGTGTCTGTTTCTTTTATGTAAACTTCTTTTCCGTCAATAACTATTTTGTCATTAAACAAATATTTTGAAGCCTGTGGATTCAAAAAATTGTCTTTCGTTTTCTTGATGATATTATTTGAGTTTACGAAAAATAAAAAATTCCTAAAGCCTTTTTCATACAAGTAAAGCATCAAACCAGCCATTACCAATGTCTTTCCGCTTCCCGTTGCCATATTATACAACAAGTGATAAGGCATTCGTGGCTTTTCGTCAAAATCTTCTTGAAGGAAATAGATAAACCGTTTAAATGATTCTATTTGATAAGGTCTTTCACCATATCCAGGTTTTAAATTGTCCGTAACATAATTCGGCAAAGGAATTTTTGCAAGCTCCTTTTTTGCAAATGGATTATTAAATATTTCGTGTAGGAAACTCATTTGCTACTTGCTTTTTATTTGGTAAAAATCTTGTGTTGTTTTTTTTTCTTCTGCTGAAATGGCAAAATCTTTATCGTTCAGCGATGAAATATTTACATACAATTGGTTTTTGTCAAGCAGTTCAACCAAATGTTGTTTTTGTTCTGCTAATTGCAAAGCTTTAAATTCTTCGATATATTCTTCTTGCTTTTGTAAATCCACATTGTAATTGAGGAAAGATTTAGCTTTCATTTCTTCCCAAATTTTCAATAATGCTTTGCTGTCTTTTGCTGATTCTATTTGCTCAATAAAAGTTTGATTGTACTTTTTAAGTTCGAGGTAAACGAACTCTCCGCCACCTTTCCAATTTAAAGCTTTTGAAATTCCTGTATTGTCTCCTTTGATGACATTGTTCAGTCTAATAACACTGTCATTCTCCCGATAGTCTAATTGTTCAATTCCAATATATTGTCTTCCCATTTTTTGAGCAACAGCAGCAGTTGTTCCACTACCCAAATGAAAATCTAAGACAATATCGCCCTCATTAGAGCAAAGCTTCAATAATCTGTAAAGTAATAGTTCTGGTTTTTTGCCAGCGGGTAATGATACTTGACCTTCATTTTGTGTATTATTAAAGTCAATATCTGACCAAAAATCACAAAGAAGGAATGAAAAAGCTTTAGTTATTAAATTTCCCTGAATTACTTCATTAATGCTATTCGATAGAGGTGTTAGTTGCCTTCCATTCAAATACGCTGATTCATTACTATTTCCTTTATTATAGAATATTACTTTATCTTTTTTACGTAGCGATTCATTCTTTGCTTCAGTATTATTGTGTGATTTCGATTGACAGATATTATTGGCTTCGTTTAAATAAAACTCTTTGTGCTTTAGGTTATTGATATTGAAGTCATTGATGGTTTGTGAATTTGATAGAATTCCTTTTTCTCTAAGTATTGAAATAAGAGAAGTAGTCTCGCCACTAGATCTATTTAAATAAATGCCAAAATGACTATCCCATTTTTCCCGTGCAATATACTGAGGATTAAATGTTGCTGAGTGAGATTTACGGTAAACAATTATTGTATCTTTCTGCTTGATTATAGTTTTTTCTCTATGGGCGGTTTTAACTCCACTTGGTGTAGATGACTTAATTGCAATTGATGAAACATAATTTGCTCTCTCAAATATCTCGTCCATTAAAATTTTCAAGTATGCATCTTCATTCTCATCGCAGTGAACCATTATGATGCCGTCATTCCGAAGTAAAGATTTTGCTACTTCTATTCGATTTTTCATAAAAGTTAGCCATGTAGAATGACTAAATGAATCATTATACTGAAAGCTATCGTTGCCTGTATTATAAGGAGGATCGATATAAATCAGTTTTACCTTTCCAGCAAACTCTTCTTTCAAAGAATGCAACGCTAAAAGGTTGTTGCCTTTTATAATTAAGTTGTCGGTAATTACGCCTTGCTCATTACGATTAAATTTATCTAAGGCTTTTTCACCTTCAACATTATAACGTTTGCCATTAGTCAAAACTTTTGGTTCTAACAGTTGGGTTATTTCGTCTTGTGCAAGCGTTTCATTAAAAAATATTTCTTCTCGTTTGTCTTCTTCACGGCTTTGCCCGCCTTCTAAAACACAGTCTTTAAAAGGCCAAACCAAAGCAACTTCGTTGCGTTGTTTCAAATATTTTCCGTCAATGTTTAACCCTACTTTGTTTTTGTATGAAGTGTAGCTGTCGTTCAAATAATTTTTTTGCTCCAAAAACTGTATGAATAAAGATTGGTTGAAAACCAAAACGCTTTTAATTTCAAGAAAGAATTTTGCTTTCAGTTCTTTGTCGTCCAGTAACAAGCCTATAAGTTCATCATCATAATTCTGTGCTTTATTTATTACAACCCATTTTTTTAATTCTCCGCTGTCGGTAACGTAGTTTGGTTCTTTTTTAAGTTGCTTTTCTAATGATTCGTATAATTTCATACTGCAATTGTCTCTTTAATTAATAGTCGGCTAAGATAAGTTTTTAACCCTGTTTTTGCTCTCAAATTACCGTCAACTTTTCAACTGTCTGCCAGTCGGGTGTTGGGTGGGCTTTGGGTGCGGTTGGGCAAAATTAAATGTGCTGCAAAAGCGTTGGTTTGTGTGTCGGCTTGCAGCTCTTTTAATTTTGCGAAGCGTTGGCATATTAGTCGTTTTTCTGTCGGTTTATGTTAGCACTGTCGGTCGTCCTACACTTGCTTGTAACATTTGTATAAACGCAACTAGTTGCGTTTATTTCCGTTATGTATGTAGTTCTCCTGGTTTATCTAACATGATGAAGCTCCCCTCCGCATCGGCGGTCCGCGATAATCTCTGTAACACAGCGTTTGTTACCTTCTTTATCATCATACGAACGAGTCTTGATTTTCCCTTCCAGATAGATCATACTCCCTTTTTTAAGGTACTTGGCGGCTAAGTCGGCCATAGTACGCCATAAAACCACGCCGTGCCACTCAGTGTTGGAATGACTTTGTCCTTTGGCATCTCTAAATGTTTCGGTAGTAGCCAAAGACAACTTGGCTACGCTGACATTGGCTTCCAAAGTCTGCAACTCAGGGCGGTGTGCCGCTGCGATCTTTGCCTAGGTTACCGATCAACGTTACTTTATTTAGTCCCCGCATGGTGAAACTGAATGATTTGTACGTTAAGGTATATTTTGTTTTTCATATTTCCAAGTCATCCATTGGGCTTATTATCTGGTCAAATCCCTTCGTAGTCATGTGGGTGTATATTTCCGTAGTTTTGGAGCTTTCATGGCCTAAAAGCACCTGTATATAGCGCAGATCGGTCCCTTTTTCTAATAGGTGCGTAGCAAAGCTATGGCGTAGCGTATGGACCGTTACTTTCTTAGTGATCCCGGCTTTTTGACAGCGTTCTTTAAAAAATACCTGAATGCTTCGGGCCGAGTAAGGTCCCCCTTCCGGTCCTTCAAAAAGGTGGGTCTTGGGACGGTAGGTTTTTATATAGGTACGAAGTAATGTCAAGGTTTTGGTAGAAAGAAGCGTATACCGATCTTTTTTACCCTTGGCTTGCTCCACCCGAATTTGCATCCTGTTGGAGTCAATATCTTTGATTTTTAAATTAATAGCCTCGCCGATGCGTAGTCCAGATGAATAGATGGTGGTCAGGATTGCCCGGTGCTTGAGGTTGGTGGTGGCCTTCAGTAGGGCCGTCACTTCCTGAGTACTTAGTACGTTTGGTAATGCTTTTTCCTTGTTGGGCCTTACTAGATTGTAAAATTTCCGTTGCCCACCCAGTACTCGTTCATAGTAAAACTTGATGGCATTGATGGCTTGATTTTGGTGTGAGGCCGACACCTTACGGTCAATGACAAGGTATTGACAAAAGACTACAATCATACGTTCGTCTATTTTATCTATTTCATGCGTGGGATAATGGTTAATGAGTTCTTCAAATAGACTTTTGTAAGATTTTATGGTATTTTCGCTGTACCTGAGTTCTTTTAGTTTAAGTATATACTCAGCAGGGCATGGGCGATAATTTAGCGTATTATACTCTGATTTTCTGGCCACTCTTCCTTCTTCTTGTTTTTCCTCTTCTAGCCTGATACGTAGCCCTTGTATATTGGCTATTGCCTCCAGTTCGGCCACTAATTTGTCAGAGAATGGAATACTCCACCATTTATTTTTGGCGTCCCAGTTCCAGAAAGGCATTTTTTTGATGGCTATTGGCAAATCCTTATTGTAACCAAACAAAATTTTGAGCCTTCCGGCACGGGTTTTTATGCATAGCACTTCACCTTTACCTACGTGGGCCCCACCGCCCGAAACCTGTAAATCAATGGTTTGATGCACAATTACTTGTGATATTCGATCCTTGAAGTACCCTTTGATTACATCCAAATTGTGAGCGTAGTTAGGGATAATCCAAAACCGCTGTTCCTTATCCCATTTTGAATACCGCAAAGTCAGCACAAAACGTACGTCACTATCGTTTTTGGGCATTTTTAGAATAATTTTCTTACCAATTACCTCTATAAGTATGGACGTAGATTTGGGTAATACTACTTCGAACGAATTTGGTTCCGGGATTTCTGTTTCCTTTGGAGTACTCGTTTCGCCAGGTGGGTGAGTAGTGTCACCACTTTCGGTAATGATATCAGGAAATATTCGTTTGAGTTGACCAAATGCCTCTTCGGTATAAGGTATATGCCATGCGCAATGAGTTTTACTCCATTTGGCGTCTTCAATTTCCCGAAGTAAGGCAATAAATGTCTGATTGAAAGGGAAATCTACTTTAATTCTGTCTTTGTTTTGATGAATTATTTTTGTGGCTTTAATCATAATTACTTGCGTTTACTACCTTGATATCGATGTATATACGCAATAAAATTCTAATAAATTTTTATTTATTCCAACAAAAAGAGCGGCTAGATTTATAAAATCCAGCCGCTCCATTCTCTTCTCCGCTATCGCTATACTGCGCTTTGTGTCCATTCATTATCAACGAGCCGCCAAACGTTCAACGGGTTGCTGTCTTTCAGCTCATCCGGGAGCATACTTTGAGGCCAATCCTGAAACGATTGCGGGCGCACGAAGCGTAAGATGGCGTGGCGGCCAACCGAGGTGAAGCGAGAGTCGGTCGTAGAAGGGAAGGGTCCGCCGTGGTGCATGGAAGCACAAACTTCTACCCCAGTAGGCGCGCCGTTCATGATAAATCGTCCGGCCCGGCGAGCCAGGATCCGGACGAGTTGGGGGTATTCCTTCGCCTCTTCGGCATCCGCCATCAGGGAGGTAGTTAATTGCCCGGAAAGCTTAGAAACGGCTTCCTGCATTTCTGCTACGGTTTCAGATACTACTAGTAACGAAAACGGGCCAAATACCTCTTCGTGTAGTTTTGGGTTACTAATAAAGGCTTGTCCACTCACCCGGGCAATGGAGGCCTGGGATTGATTACGATCTTCGGTCGCGACATCCGACATCGCCAAAGATTCTACCCCGGCTTGCTCCAACGCTTCATCGCGAAGCTTAAAGAAGTTGATCCGAATCCCCTCGGTCAGCATGGTAGCAGACGTAACTTTACTTATTTCCTGGGCGTAGTTGGCTTCAAATTGGGCCAATTCTGGCGATTTTACCACGAACACCAATCCCGGATTGGTACAAAACTGTCCGGCACCCAACGTCACCGAGCTCGCCAGTGTTTTGGCCAGGGTATCGGTTTGGGCAGCCATTGTTTTTGGAAGAATCACGATTGGGTTCACGCTGCCCATTTCGGAAAATACCGGAATCGGCTCGTCGCGTTCCTGCGCCATTTTGTACAGCGCCATACCTCCTTTGAACGACCCCGTGAAGCCAACGGCTTTGGTGTGGGGGTTCTTTACGAGGGCAGTGCCCACTTCGTACTTATCGTCATACAACATCGAAAACACGCCATCGGGCATGCCAGTGCGCTGCGCTGCTTTCACGATGGCTTGCGCCGTGAGATCACTGACGCCGGGGTGGGCCGGGTGAGCCTTCACGATGACTGGGTTACCAGCCGCCAACGCAGGACCGGTATCCACTCCGGCGATGGAGTAAGCAAAGGGGAAGTTGCTGGAACCAAACACCACGATGGGTCCGATGGGCACGAGCATTTTACGTAAATCAGGCTTCGGGGCCGGAGCGCGGTCGGGTTGGGCGGTATCCACGCTCGCCTCGACCCACGATCCTTCGCGGATCAGGTCGGCAAACTGCGTGATCTGATTGATAGTTCGCGCCCGCTCGCCTTGCAAGCGTGCCATGGGGAGCCCGGTTTCCAGGTGCGCTCTTTCGAGTAACTCATCACCCATTCCCATAATTTCTTCGGTAATGGCCAGTAAAAATTCGGCCCGCTTGTGTGCGGGTACGGCAGCGTAGGCATCAAAAGCGTCCTCTGCTTTTTGCATGGCTTCTTCTACTTCGTCGGGCGTAGCGGGGTGAAACTTCTCGGCGAGGTAGGAAGCCTGGGCCGGTACGAACGAATGAAAACTGCCGGAGCCCTTAGCGGACTGCGAATAACCAATATAGTTTTTTCCGATAATAGGCATAAAAAGAGGTTTGTTTAGGCGGTCAGAACGACCAGATGAATTAATATAGTTGGATATCCCTTCAAAAGAAAAGATTTGTGCTTATTTCCTGTTGGAATAAACACAAATCTTAAAAAAATTAGAAGCTGTTGGCAGCTAGTTGGTGCTCTGCTGAGATTATTCGTCGAGGGCTGGAAGCCATTGAATGTAGGTATCTACACCAAGCGTCCAATGAGGCTATCAACGGTCAGGCCCTCGGCTTCCGCCTTGAAGTTACGCACGATCCGGTGACGCAACACGGGCAAGGCTACTGCTTTCACATCTTCAATATCGGGCGAGTATTTACCGGCAAGTAAGGCATTGCATTTTGCGGCCAGAATCAGCGCCTGTGAGGCACGCGGTCCCGCTCCCCATTCGAGGAAATCGTTGGCTTCCTTGCCAGCGAGGGCGGTGCCGGGGCGGGTTTTCTGAACCAACTTTACGGCGTATTCAATCACGTTATCAGTCACGGGTACTCGACGAACGAGGTGCTGAAACGCCTGAATTTCTGCCCCACTGATTACTTCCTGTACTGTATGTTTAATATCGCTGGTAGTAGTTTTTACGATGGATACTTCCTCGGCGTAGCTCGGGTAATCGAGTGAAATCATGAACATGAAGCGGTCGAGCTGCGCTTCCGGAAGCGGGTAGGTACCTTCCTGCTCAATGGGGTTTTGGGTAGCCAAAACGAAAAACGGACGGGCTAATTCGTGTTTTTGACCGGCAACGGTTACGGAGTACTCTTGCATGGCTTCCAGTAGCGCCGACTGTGTTTTGGGGGGCGTACGGTTAATTTCGTCCGCCAGAATAATATTAGCAAATACGGGCCCTTTGAGAAATTTAAAGTTACGCTGTTGATCTAAGGTCTCGGACCCAACAATATCAGAAGGCATCAGGTCGGGTGTGAACTGGATTCTATTGAAACTAAGGTCCATCGAGGAGGCAATAGTCTGAATCAAGAGGGTTTTGGCAAGCCCCGGTACACCCACCAAAAGGCAATGTCCCTGGCAAAATATTGCCGTGAGTAGCAACTTTACAACATCATCCTGTCCAACTATTACCTGTCCGATTTCGGTGCGGAGTTTCTGATAAGCTTGGGTCATAGCCTCGGCGGCTTCAACATCCGATTTGTATTGCATAGAGAAATGAGAGATTTGTTTACTGATAGAATGATAGATTGAGTGAATGATAGAATGAGTAATTACGATGAATGAGTGTTGGCAATTCAAAGACTTTAATCTCTATTCACAACCGCCATTCAAATCAAAGCTCAATCATTGACTCCCGGTGGGCGATAAGCCGAAAATACGACAATTTTGAAACTCATCGTCAACGCTGATAAAAACATCGCCGGCCGCTTTCTTAAACCATAGTTCCAGCGCATTGTTTTTCTTGTTGGAAAGCACGATTTGGCCCAGCTTTTCGTAGTCGTCGCGAAAGTTGGCGGTATGGGGCTCTGATTTGCTTTTATACCAGAGGATACGCATGGCAGTCCGGCCGTCTTCGGTCCGGTAGGAGATGGGTGTACTGATCTGATCTACCTTCATACTATCTAATGCAAAGTAGAGGGCGGGGTCCATGGAAGCATCCAATGCAATACGGCCCAATCCGGTTTGTGGATCGCTCAGAATACCTCCGGCATCGGAAGTTAATTTATCCTCGGAGTTTCCTTTGGCGGCGGTGGCAAAGCTGATGGAATCCGCTTTGATGAGTACCCGCACGCTGTCGAGGTACTGTACCGCTTCTGATATATCCGTTCCGCGGTTGTAGTCAGGCCGCAAGAGGATGTGCCGGGCGTGGTATTCAGCCCCTCGGGTTTCTATCATTTGAATGAGGTGGAATCCAAACTGAGTTTCGACGATGTTTGAAATTTCATTGGGTTTGAGCGCAAGCGCGGTTCCTTCAAACTCAGGTACCATCATGCCCCGCTTCGCAAAGCCGAGGTCTCCACCGTTCTTGGCCGAGCCGATGTCTTCCGAATAAACCTGGGCCAACATGGCGAAGTCTTCGCCATCCGCCGCACGCTTCTTTAAATCAATTAATTGCTGACGAAGCTTATCTTTTTGTTCCTTCGTGACCGTAGCCAAACGGATAATATGTCCTACTTCTACTTCGGAAGGGATATAGGGCAAGCTATCTTTGGGAATGGCGTTGAAAAACTTGCGCACATCACTAGGCGTAATTTTTACGTCACCCGCAATTTTTTGCTGCATTGTTTCGACAATGGCCTGATCTTTCACCTGCTGGCGTAGCTCGGTTTTCAGGGCGTCGATGGTCTTACCGTAGGCTTCCACCAGATTTTTTTCGGACCCAAAGCGTTGGATCATGTAGCTCATACGGCCATCGAGCTGATTGTCAACGTCTTTATCTTCTACCGTTACGGAATCAATTTCCGCCTTGGCGAGTAGCATTTTGTTAATGATTAGCGATTCCAATAACTGGCATCGCTGGGGAGTCTGACCTTCGGTTTTGTAGCTTTGGTACAGCTCTTCGAGTTCTGAGCGTAGGATGTAGTAGTTGTCGACCCGGGCAATGATTTTATCGACGCTGATGCCCTGCTGTCCCTGAGCAATGCTCAAAAATGAAATGGATCCGAGCAGCAAAGTGAGCAGGCCCCGGACTATGGATGATTTCTTATTCATATTTACTGGTTACTATCGTTGCAAAATACGTTTATCTGATGAGTTTTTCTAACTCTTCTTTGTTGACTTTTATTGGATTCTTACTTTTTAATGATTCTAGCCATTGTTTTTCCAGAATTCGCTGGTATTCGTTTATCACCGCGCCGCGTGCTTCTTCAAAGGTTTTATTCCGCGACGCCTCGATTCGCTCAATTTTAATGACTACTGATTTTCCATTTGGTAACTTAATCATCTGACTACCTATTTCCCAGGCAGCAACTTTAAAAATGGAATGATCTTGGGCGTAAAACCCTTCGTTAATTACTATTGAACCCGGTTTTGCGGCATTTATTGCTACTTCGAGATCTTTTTTGGATTGACTGTAAAAAACAAAACTCACGCGGCGGTTGCGTTCGGGCTCAGGTACCGGTTGAAACGAACCGTAGTCTTTTTCAATAATCCGGGTGATCGATATTCCTTGTCCATTTAAAAAACGAAGTACGTTGCCAATCCGGGCGGCGGACACTGAGTCGGGTTCATTGCCGGTACGGTGGCCGGCTATTTCTACCACGAACGTCTGGTTTTTCTTTAAAGTAGCCGCCAATACGAACAAGCTGTTGAGTTGCGAAGTGCTGAGGGCGGTTTGGTTTTCTTCAAAAAGTAGTTCCTGACCTTTGAGGCGCAAAGGGTAGGGGCTCACCGCTAATGCCTGCGTAGCAAGGTTCAAAGTAGTGGTATCAATGGCCTCAATCACCGTAGCGTAGGCTCTTTCCGGGTGGCGGTACTTGTCCAGGTTTTGCTCATAGATTTTGCGCTGCCCCAATGAGTCGTCCAAGGATCTTTGCCACACTTGCTCTTCCATAACCTGGGAAAGCAGTACGTCTTCCTTGATCTCCTTCAACAGCGTTTTGTACTCTGGATGTTTATTTTCAAGATTCTGTTTCTCGTATTCAATGAGCCTTTTTGACCGGAAATCGTTGTAGTACGTTTTCAGAATACTTTTTGGATCGGCAGCGGCAGGTCGGGGAGAAGCGTATTCCCGGACGTGTTGAATAAAGTCGCTGGTGGTAGTTGGTATGGATTCAATTGTAAACAGCGGCGATTGGGACCACTGGGCTGGTAATGGGGAGGGTAGTTTCCAATCACCTTTTTGGAGGGTACTGTCGGCTTTTGCTTCCAACTGGTTATAAATAACCACATTTTCACCAATAGTATACTGTTTTTTTAGTCCTTCAATGAAGGCTTTTTCCACTAGTTTGCCACGGCTGTCGGTTGTTACTTTCAGACGGAGTGAGGTTTCTAACGCAGCAAAGGTTTCCAGGGGAAGTTTGTTCAGAAGGCGAATGACATGCCACCCGTAGGATGTTTTAACGGGTTTGGAGTAGCTACCCGGTGTGCTCAAATTGAAGGCAGTAGCTTCAAAATCAGGCACCATTTGCCCGATCCCGAAAATTGGGAGTACTCCACCCTGTTGCCGTGATTGGAAGTCATCGGAATATACCTGAACTATTTTTTCCCAGGGTTCGCCCTTTTCCAGACGTGCGTAGGCCTCATTGATACGAACCTCGGCTTCTTTTTTCTTCTCGTCGGTCAACTTTGGGCCAAGCTGTATCATGATGTGGGCTACCCGCAGTTGTCCGCGGTTAGCCCGTCGGTCATGTACCTTGATGAGGTGGTAGCCAGATTTTGAACGTATCGGTTGAGAAATCTGTCCGATTGGGGTAGCGTAGGTCGCGGTTTCGAAAGGATACACCATCTGAAAAGCCGTGAAGTATCCTAAGTCGCCTCCGTTGTTGACGGCGGTTGGGTCCTTGGAGAATTTCTCCGCCATTTCGGCAAAATCGGAGCCTTCCATCAAACGTCCTCGCATTGCTATTGCCGCCCGATAGGCAGAAAGGGTATCGGCCGCCGAAGCTTCTTCGTCTACCGAAATCAGAATGTGGGAAACACGTATTTCCTCTTTCAGTCGTTCATAGGCTTCCTTCGTGAGTGCTTCCACCTTATCTTTATCCGTTAGGTAGGGAAGGGCTAATTGTTCCTTGTAAGACGCCATTTCCTCCTTAAAATCAGCGACGGTATCACGGCCTTGTTGCTCAGCAGCGAGCAACTTTAATTTGTTGGTGGTAAAAACTTCCAGAAATTCTTCCGGGCTCAGATTTTCAGTGGTCGAATCCTGGTTGTTTTTGGTGTAAGATTCCAGAAACTCCTCTGGGCTATATTGGTAATTACCCATTTCCATTAATATGGGAGTGGCGGGTTCAGTAGTTGTTTGTGTAGGTGGTGAGGTGGTTTTGCAAGCGGCAAAAAGACAGGAAAGCACTAGCGCAAACCAAAAGTGAATCCATTGTATTCTATGGGGATATTCGATGGTAATTCTTATTAAGATAGTGTTTATACTAACCATTTTACAGGCTTAAATAGTGTTCAAAATACCAAAGTTACGGGCTTTATCGCCAGCATAAAAGTTGAGGCTCAGAATTTGAGCTTTGGAGAGGGTTTCAGACGCACGGTTCTGGTGGTAAGGTCGTAGGCAAGTTCATAATGAAAGCTATCCCCAAAATTTTTATTTTTAAAAGTCAAAGGCACCCGCACTACCGGGGTGACGATGGCTTTTTCGTAAGTAAGCTCGGTACTATTTTGCCCTAGAATATCGTCGTTATCCAGTTGGTCGGCAATCTTAAAACCCACCCCGGCGGCGGTCAAGCCTAATGAGATGTATTTCAGAGGTGTGAGGGCCACATCGGCTAGTTCTACTAGCCCAGCCGGAATTTTTATGTAATCATTGTACTTTTTTATCTCGGCCAGTGTTTTCTGGGCGGATGCATAATCATCAATCTCCACCAACACCAAGGAAGCAACTACTTTGCCATTTTTTGGGAGAGGAATTTCAATGGGACTAAATACGTCCGATCGGAACGATTGTCCTTCTTTGGTTTCCTGCACGCCCCAGCTACCATTGATGACGGCTACGGCTTTACCGTTGGCATCGAGGGTAGTAAGTGAATAGGCCATAAGTAGCTCGTCACCGCGGCTAAGGGTCTCCTCCAGATCAATGGCTTTGAGCGACGAAATTTGCAGGCTCGTCAGAGTCTGACGGGTAGGTTGGCAGGAAGTTAATACTAATCCTAGCATTAGAACCCAGGGGGTGATTTTTATGGACACTCTGAACGATAAATTTTGGATGACTTGATAGTTGATTTTAGATACTATACCAGGGGCTCTTGTTGGCTGAGGCAGTGGAAGCTACCCTGTCCCCAGATGATTTCGGTTGCCGGCAACGGAATTACCTTCTGGTCTTTAAAGACCTTTTCTAGGATATTAATGGCGACCTGATCATTTGAACTGTTGAACACGGGCACGATGACCCCGGCATTACAGATCAGGAAGTTGGCATAGGAGCCGGGAGTCCGGAAGTCGCCGATCATAACGGCCTCTGGCATGGGAAGTTCCACCACATTCAATGGCTTATCATTGAGCAATCGCATTTTTTTGAGCAAACGGAGGTTGGTTTGCAGTACCGTATAGTTATCATCGTTGGGATTGCTTTCCACGCAGGCTACCACGGTATCTTCGTCTACAAAACGGGTGGTGTCGTCAATGTGCCCGTCGGTATCGTCGCCCACGATTCCGTCCTCTACCCATAGTACCTGATCTACTCCGTAGTAGTTGTACAAATACTCTTCAATCTGTTCTTGATTAAGGTGGGGATTTCGGTTGGGGTTGAGCAAACAAGATCGGCTGGTCAGCAGGCTTCCCGCTCCATTAAATTCCACGGAACCACCTTCCATGACGATACCCGGCTGAACGGTGAGTAATCCGAGGTGTTCGGCAATGGCAATGGGAGTGCGGTCATCATCATCGTAGGGAGGGTACTTACCCCCCCAGGCGTTATGTCCCCAATCCACTACCATCCGCTGTTTGGTTTCGGGGTTAATGAGGAAGGCCGGTCCGTGGTCGCGGCACCACGCATCGTTGGTAGGCTTTACCACAAACTCAATCTGTTGTGGATCTACCCCAATAGCGTCAAGCTCTTCTGTAATGAAGCTTTTTAGTTGTTCATTATGAGCTACTATCCCAACCTTTTCTCCCTGACTGATGGCCTTTATGAAAGCCAAGTATTGAGGTCTCATTTTAGCTAATTTATCTCCCTGCCAGGAAGCCTCGTTGTGCGGAAATGTTAGCCAGGTGGCCCGGTGCGGATGCCATTCGGGCGGAAACATGAAGCCTAATTGTTTGGGCGTTAGGGTAGTACTAGTAGTATGTTGGGTTGCCAATAGGAATGTAGCGATTAATGATAAAACTTGTTTCGTTCCTCTTTTCAGATTAATTGACTGAAGAGCGTAAGGAAAAACAAAGTATAGTACGAAAAGGATTCCTTCGTAGTGTTACGATATTTAAGGTACTAAACCACAAAAGTACTTCAAAACGATTAAACAACGACTTAGGTGACCGATTAAACCGCCATCTGGATCAATTACATTCCGGTCAAAATGAAGAATAGGTAGTAAGTACTAAGGAAGTATAAAGAAATAGTTGTCTTATCAACAAAAATATATTTAATTTTATACCGGATTATTACAATTAATAGCCCTTATTCTCTACAAGAATTCAGAGTAAATAACAATATGCAATGGTTATAAAGGAAGAACGTATTTCCGTTTTTGATATATTTAAAATAGGCGTTGGTCCTTCGAGTTCTCACACCCTCGGACCGTGGAGGGCAGCGCAGATATTTTTGCGGTTGGTTGACGACAGGGTAGGCTTAGCCAACGTGAAGGCGGTGCGGGTAGAGTTATTTGGTTCCTTAGCAAAAACCGGCAAAGGACACGGAACCGACCTTGCGGTACTGCTTGGCTTGGGTGGGCATGACCCCATCACGATCGTTACGGCCAACATTGATAGTATCTGGAACGAAATAAGGTCCACGGCTACGCTCCACTTGGCGGGGCAATGGGCCGTTCCTTTCGAGGAAAAACAGCATATTCTTTTCCATAAAAACGAATCATTACCGTTCCATCCCAACGGCGTAAAGTTTGTGGCTGATTGTGGTTCCAATGGAGAGATAGTGGAAACCTACTTCTCTATTGGAGGTGGTTTTGTGGTACAGGAAGAGGATGAAGCGGTATTCAATAATGAGCCAGTAAAACTGCCTTTTCCCATTGATAGTGCGGAAGATTTGCTCAATTGGCATAAGAGAACCAATAAGGCCATCTGGGAAATAGTACTCGAAAACGAGCTGGTATGGCAAAGTGAATCTGATGTACGCTCGGGCCTGATGACTCATTGGGAGGTTATGAAAGAAAGTATTTTTGGTGGCTGCTGCACCACGGGTACCCTGCCCGGTGGCCTGAATGTAAAGCGCCGGGCCGCAAGTTTGCACGACAAGTTACTGGCTGGACAGCCCTACGCTGACTACGCCGAATGGTTGGAACTGGTAAGAAGGGGTGGAAATAGCTTTAAATATACCCTCGATTGGGTAAACTGCTTTGCGTTGGCCGTGAACGAACAAAATGCTTCGTTTTGCCGGGTGGTCACTGCCCCAACCAACGGATCAGCCGGGGTGATACCGGCCGTCATTCAATACTATCTTGCGTTTTGTAATGGTATCGAAGAAGACGTTGTGAAGTTTCTGCTAACCGCCGCAGAGATTGGCAGTATCTTTAAAAAAGGAGCGACCCTCTCGGCCGCCATGGGAGGTTGTCAGGCCGAAATCGGGGTGTCGTCCGCCATGGCGGCGGCCGGGCTTACGGAGGTTTTTGGCGGCACCGTTGCCCAGTGCCTGATGGCCGCAGAAATTGCGATGGAACACCATCTAGGCATGACGTGCGATCCCGTCGGGGGGCTGGTCCAGATTCCGTGCATCGAACGAAATACAATGGGGGCCATTAAGGCCATTACGGCTTCCCAACTGGCTTTGCAAAGTGATCCTGAACACGCAAGGGTGTCGCTGGATGATGTGGTGTCCACCATGTGGGAAACGGCCCTGAATATGAACTATCGCTTCAAGGAAACATCCGAAGGCGGGCTGGCACTACGAATTCCGATCAGTTTAAGCGAGTGCTAACAAGAGCAACGGCCATTATCAGATGGCCGTTGCCCTTGTTAATTAGTCAATGAAGCGTTTTGTAATGGGTTGGTACGAATCCACCCTCCGGTCGCGCAGATAAGGCCAGGTAGTTCGGTAATGATCAATCTGCGCCAGATCAATTTCCTGCACGTGCACCACTTCCTGATCATGGGGTGCCAGGTACAAGAGCCGTCCGTGCGGATTGGCCACGAATGATCCACCCCAAAATAGCTGATTTGCCTCACGACCTACCCGGTTGACCGAAACGACAAAAACGCCGTTGGCAATGGCGTGACTACGCTGAATGGTTTGCCAGGCACCGTACTGCTCCTCGTTCATGATGGGGTCCGTTTCGTGGGTATCCCACCCGATGGCGGTAGGGTAAAACAATATCTCCGCCCCTTTCAAACTGGTAATGCGGGCCGCTTCGGGGTACCATTGATCCCAGCAGATCAGTACCCCTAGGGTCGCAAACTTGGTTTTGAAAACCCGGTAGCCGTCCTCACTTGACGAGGGGTCGTTGGTCGGGGCATCTCCGGGGGTAAAGTAAAATTTCTCGTAATAACCCGGATCATCGGGGATGTGCATTTTTCGATACTTACCTAAATAACTACCGTCGGCATCAAGCACCGCCGTCGTATTATGGTAAAGTCCGTGCGAACGTTTTTCAAACAACGAGGCGATAATTACTACGCCCAGCTCACCCGCCAAAGCGCCCAAGGCATCGGTAGAAGGCCCAGGTATTGCTTCGGCCAGGCTAAAATTAGCGTGGTCTTCCACGTCGCAGAAATACAAAGACTTAAATAATTCTTGCAGACAGATAATCTGAGCGCCTTGGGCGGCGGCTTCTCGTATCTTCTTGGTGGCATTCTGAAAATTCACTTCAATACCAGCGGTACAACTCATTTGTACCATTCCTATTTTTACTTTACTGTTCATTGGCTAGGTGTCAGTCAGGTAGTTCGACTGGGAGGTTTGATTATTAAAAAGATTCTGAATTAGTACGGTATGCGGGTGAATTAAGATGTTTATCTACTAGTTCGCCGTCCTTTCCAAAAACCCTATTTCCTGGCTCTTAGTTCTTTTATTTCAAATTGAAACGAAAGTTCGTTCATGCATTTGAAGTGTCCTTTCGGGCATTTAGCGTATCCGATTTTGGAGCAGGGACGGCATCCAATGGAGTTGTTTTCCAGAATTACGTGCGGCGTTTTATATGGGTACATGCCAAACTTAGGCGTGGTATTCCCCCAGATCGAATACACCATTTTCTTAAATGCCGCTGCGATATGCATGAGTCCGGTATCGTGCGTAAAAACCAACGCCGATTGCTTCACCAGGGAGGCAGATTGGTTGAGATTGTATTTTCCGCAACCATTGAAAATTAACTGATCACCCAGGGCTTCCTGAATTTTTTCTCCGGTATCAAAGTCTTCCTTACCACCGAGCAGGATAGTGGGGTAATTGATCTTTTTGCAAAGTTCAATAATTCGTTCGGTGGGTAGCCGCTTGGTGGCGTGCTGACCGCCAATGGCAAATGCCACAAATCCAGAACGATGGGTGAGGGGTATCCATTCAGGCTCTACCTCATCGCGGTACGGGATAAAATAATCAAGCCCTTTGTTATCGTTGGTTACCCCAAGCGCTATGACAGTACTCATGTATCGATCCACAATGTGCACCGAGGGCATTTTGTCTATTTTTAAATTGGTAAGCAGCCACTTCTCTGAATTCAACTTCGGGAAACTAAATGAAGTAACTCCCACGATTGCCTTTATGAGTAGGGTACGTACATTGTTATGGAGGTCAATCACATAGTCAAACTTCTCTCGCCGGAGCTGCTTCAAAAGGGGGCGAATGCTACCCTCATAATACCAGGTCTTATCAATATAAGGGTTTTCTTCCAGGAGCGATTTGAATTGAACCTTGGTGCAGTAGTGTATTTCTGCATCGGGGTATTGTATTTTAAGGCATCTAACAACCGGAGTAGTCAGGACGATATCGCCAATGGAAGAAAATCGCAGAATGAGAAATTTAACGGGCTTAATCACGGGGGAGATTTTGGTCAAGAAGTTGAAAGGATTCCAAATGTTCCGGGCGAGGGTGTTTCCAGCGTTTGTGGCTCCATAACCAGTTTGCGGGTTGGTTTCTAATGTCAGCTTCGAGGAGGCGAGCCTGTTTTTCAAGTATCCCATTCTCGGGAACTTCGGAAGGGTTATCAGTAATTAATTCAATCTTTACATTGTAATGGCCGCGTTTTGTTTCGTCTCGACCAATTTTAGCGTACAGCACCGGGCTATTAAACCGGCGGGCAATCACCTCCACGCCACGAAACATACCCGTATCCTGATTCAGGAAATGGGTCCAGTAGGCCTTTTGGGGGTTGGGTGATTGATCATTAACCAGGAAATAGGCGAAAGGCTTTTCTCCGGGAATGGGGTTACGGGTGAAAGCTTCCTTCATTGGTATCAGCTCGGAGCCAAACCTACCTCTGATTTCCGAAAAGTAGTCGTTGAAAGGCTTATTGGATAGGGGATGGTAGACAACAACGATGGTATGAGAAAAATTGGCCGAAGCGTAAAGGTTAGCTAGTTCCCAGTTACCGAGGTGTCCGAGCACAAATACAATATTCTGACCTTTCCGATAGTACTCTTCCAAAATACCGTAATCACAGCTAAACCGCTCGTTGACTTCATCACGAGTGATGGTTCTGGTTTTTAGGGATTCGACAATGATGTCAGTTAAATTCCGATGAAAGTCGCTCTCAATTTTTTCCAATTCAGCCGTAGCTTTCTCGGGGAAACTACGTTGAATGTTGTCGTATATTACGGCCCTGCGGTATTTGACACCGTCAAATAAAATCCAACGCAAAGCATCCGAAATGCGGTACATGGTTTTCCATGAGAGTGTGGAAATTCTGTTTATGAGGGAAATAAGAAGACGTACACCTACGTTTTTCATTAACAGAGTCTGATTTTTTTGCAAAAATACGGGAAATCCGGTATCTACTGCCTATTATTGGATATGTTCCTGAAGATTATTAACTTCAATCTACCAAATAAATCAACATAACGAATGTTTGCAGGACTTTTCGACATTAAAAATGATCGTCGGCTGAGTATGTACTTATACCGGATGGGGTTCGGGATGTGGCTCCTTTATCTGGTATTGGGCGCTCCGGCACTTCATACGTATAAACATTATCGGCAGGAAGCCGGGGTAATGTGCATTATACTAATGGTAGTAGGTTTCTCTGCCTCCATGGTGTTCGAGTATTTTCATAACCATGAGCTTTACACACAAAAGAAAAAATGGCTACTTATTAGCTACGCTCTTCTAGCCGTGATTATTTATTTTCTTGAATTTAAGGAAAAAGGTATCCGCGTGGACTGGACATGGGTAGTAAGTTGGTTTTCCTGATCAGTAGGTGTTAGGATTTATTTATCTGTAAATCAGATAAATATGATTATCTGAAATGCAAACTTATGATGCAGGATTACTTACCTAGTTATATACTTATACTATGAACCGGACCGAGCCCCATGAGTGGCTCAGTCCGGTTTATTTTTGGCGCGCGAGAAGATTTGTAAACTTTGCGACCTCCGCGTAAAGACTCAGCGTATTCTTCGGTTACTATTTATGCGGAGGCCGCAAGTACATACAATGGTACCTTGGGTAATTGAATGGGTTAGGACATAAGATCGGTTTTTTTTGAAACCTGCTTCGCGCAGTTTATAGCAGAATCTGGTAAACTGGCGGCTCTGCCAATCACGATGATGGCAGGAGAACTAACCCGACCCACCTGCGCCAGGGGTACTATATTACTTATTTTTCCGGTAACGATCTTCTGGTTGGGTAAGGTGCCGTTTTGAATAATCGCAATGGGCTCATTCAAAAGTCCCAATCCTGAATAAATCTCCACGATTTCGGGAAGCTTGTGTACTCCCATTAACACCACAACGGTCGCCGATGACTGCGCTGCCAAGGCAAGGTCCGAGGATAGTTTCAAGGATTTGGTAGTACCCGTCACTACCCAAAAGCTCTCACTTACTCCGCGGGTCGTCAAGGGGATACCTACCATGGCTGGTACCGCATAGCTACTTGAAATTCCGGGAATGACTTCTGATTCAATTCCGTGGCGAGCGGCAAACTCAATTTCTTCGTACCCGCGGCCGAACACAAACGGATCGCCACCTTTCAGACGCACAATTTCGCCGTATTGATAGGCGTATTCTACGATCATGAAATTGATAACATCCTGACTGCAACTATGCTGGCCGAATCGCTTTCCGACGTGCACCTTTACGCATTCTTCCGGGCAGTACTCTAATAAATCAGGATGCGTAAGGGCGTCGTATAATACTACCCGTGCTTTCTGCAACGCTTTTATGCCCTTCATCGTAATGAGATCGGGGTCTCCCGGTCCTGCCCCCACGAGGGTTACTTTCATTTTTCTTGTGCTCATATCAATCGTATTAGCTGTCCTGACCAAACGTAAGCTCTTGTAAAGTAACGGGGTTATTTTCGAGTTGCTTTACACGAAATGCTTTCACCTGATCGAGGAAGCTCCGGGCATTCAGTACAAATTCACGGGCAAATTCTTCCGTTGGCTCATGTTTATTAATGCTAAAAACCAGTTGGGTGAATCGGGCTTCTTCGGCAGAGTCGGACGGGTAAAATTGTTGCCCGAACTGATCCTGAAATTCCTTCACAATACCATATTGGGTATTGGTAGAAACACCTTCTCCGATGAGCAACGCCTTGGCCCCCGTAATGAAGGTATTATAGGCATGGTAGATGCCGTCGGCCCAAACGCCTTCGTTGAGCATTTCCTGCGCCAGCGATAGTTTTTCATTCGCCTCGATGAGGGTAGTACCCACTAAATCTATCATTACGCCGGCGCATTCACCAACCCCAACTTCTGTTTTGAATAGTTCGTCGTGGTCCCAATCCCGATACTCATGATCCTGCACATTCGACAGATCACCCAGCGGTTTCAGAAGCTTGTAGAAATAGTTTTTGGTCTGTCGCGAGTAGTATTGATTAAAATATTCATCCTCGTAGGAATTAGACTGGTAATCATTCAATAGTATACGCATGGCTTCGGGACCGCGCTTGGAAGGTACTTTGATAACCTTATCGCCAATCTGACCCTCACCGACCCCGGCGAAACCGCCTCCCAGCAATACTTGCAGGGCAGGCAGAACTAGTTTACCATTTTTGATAGAACTACCGTGGAAGCCAATGTTAGCCGCGCTATGCTGTCCGCAACCATTCATACAGCCGCTTATCTTGATCTTGATATCATGGTTATAAATCAGGTCGGGGTATTCTTCCTGCATCATCTTTTCGAGGGCGCGGGTAATACCATAACTACTGGATATGGCAAGGTTACAGGTGTCGGTACCGGGGCAGGTGGTAATGTCAGCGGTACTGTCAAATCCCGGTTGAGCTAGTCCTAGTGTGTTCAATTTACTGAATAGAGCGGGTAAATCTTCGGCTTTCACGAAGCGAAGTAGGTACCCCTGATTGACCGTTACCCGAATGTCATCAGCGGCGTACTGCCGCACAATACTGGCTAGTTGGCGGGCAATGTCTGAATGAAAATCACCCAATAAAACCCGAAGCTGAACGCCGTACCAGCCTTTTTGCTTTTGTTCAAAGACATTGGTAGCCAACCATTTGGAAAAAATGGTATTTTCCACCTCGGTAAGTTGTTCCTGAGCTGATTTTTGGATGGCCTCAGTACTGACCTGCGGTCTGCTTTCTAATGTGTGCCAATCGAACGCTAGATCTTCCACGACAAACGATTTGTTTTTCAGGGCGGTCTGTTCTTCGGCCACTTTTTCCATCAAAGTTTCCAGGCCTAAATCATTCAGAAGAAATTTCATTCGGGCTTTGTGCCGACGGGTACGCTCTCCGTAGCGATCAAATATCCGAATCAGGGCTTCCGTAAAAGGAATTACCTGATCGGCGGGTAAAAATTCGTAGGCCGTTTGAGCTAGAAATGGTTGGGCTCCCAAACCGCCGCCAATCAATACTTTGAAACCCCGGACGGTTTCGCCCTGACCGTTCACTCCTAGTTTGGGAATCAACCCTACATCATGCATAAAGCCCAAGGCGGAGTCCTTATCCGAGGAGGAAAGGGCTATCTTGAATTTGCGGCCCATTTCCTGCGAAATAGGGTTGCGGAGGAAGTATTCGAAAAATGCGTGGGCGTAGGGAGTAACGTCAAAGGGCTCATCGGGGTCGATGCCCGCGATGGCGGATGCCGTTACATTCCGAACGGTATTACCACAAGCTTCCCGCAGGGTGATATTCGCGTCTTCCAGATCGGCCCAGAGCTGGGGTGAGTCAGCTAGCTTTACAAAGTGTAGCTGAATGTCCTGGCGGGTGGTAGCGTGCAGATTACCAGTAGCATACTTATCGGAGCTGTCCGCGATACGTACTAGCTGGTCGGCCGTAACGCGACCAAATGGTAGTTTGATGCGGATCATCTGTACACCGGGCTGCCGCTGTCCGTACACCCCCCGACTGAGTCGAAATTTACGAAAGGCTTCTTCGCTACCTTCTCCATCGGAAAAGGTGCCTATTTTGTTTTGCAATTCGAAGATATCCCGCTTGGCCTCGGTGGATACCTTTTCGGAAATGGTAAGGTTGGTCATCAGTGAATCTTATAGTCTATCGGGATAGTATATTAATATCATACACCGTAGCTGGGAGGTAAGTTCCGGTCAGGATGTAAAAGGTTGTTTTTTATTCAATCATGCACGCTCCAACGGTAACGTTAGAGGTTTCATCGATTAGAATGGCGCCTCCATTGGCGCGATTCTTAGGGTAGGGGTCGTACGCGATGGGTTGCGCCGTACGTAAAACTATACGAGCCACGTCATTCAATTTAAGTGATTCAATGTCTTCGAGTTGTTCGTAAGTATTGATGTCTACCCGGTATTCAATGCTTCGTACCGAACAGCGGGTTCGGGTGGTGCCGTGTTGCAGGGTAAACTTATTTCCTACCTTTAACTCTTTACGATCATCCATCCAGCAAATTAGCGTTTCCAAATCCTGGCTGACGACCGGTAGTGTATTTTCGGAAGTTACTAATAAGTCACCCCGGCTGATATCAATGTCGTCGTTGAGCTGTATAGTAACGGATTGGGGTGCGAATGCTTCTTCTACTTCTTTACCACCTACTTCAATACTAGCGATGGTTGAACTAGCCTCAGAAGGAAGTACAGTAATACGGTCGCCTTTACGGAAGGTGCCACTTTTGATTCGTCCGGCGTAGCCACGGTAGTCGTGTAACTCGGCCGTTTGAGGACGAATGACGTATTGTACTGAGAAACGACCGTCGGTTAGATTCAAGTCGTTCAAAACGTTTACGTTTTCTAGGACCGATAGCATTGTTTCTCCGGTATACCAAGGCATGTTAGGCGACTTGTCAACTACATTATCACCATTGAGTGCACTAACGGGAATGATGGTAAGGTCCTTCACGTTCAGCTTTTTCGCCAGGCTCTGGTAGGTTTGGGCTATTTCGAGGAAACGGTCCTCTGAGTAATCTACCAGATCCATTTTGTTGATTGCTACCACTACATGGGGAATACCAAGGAGGGAGGTAATCAACGAGTGTCGGCGGGTTTGTTCTACTACTCCCTGACGGGCATCTACCAAAATAATGGCAAGATCGGCGTTGGAAGCACCTGTTACCATGTTGCGCGTATATTGAATGTGCCCCGGCGCGTCGATGCTAATGAACTTACGATTCGGGGTCTGAAAATACTTGTAGGCAACGTCAATTGTAATCCCTTGTTCACGCTCGGAGCGGAGTCCGTCCGTTAGTAATGCCAAATCGATTTCTCCTTCGTTACGGCTCTTACTAGCCTTTTCGATAGCTTCCATCTGGTCGGCTAGAATGTTTTTTGTGTCAAAAAGCAAGCGGCCAATGAGCGTACTCTTTCCGTCGTCTACGGAGCCTGCGGTTATAAATCTTAATAAATCCACCTGCGATAATTTTGAATGAGTGAATGTTGGAATGAGTGAATGTTGGAATGAGTGATGGAATGAGTGAAAGCTGCAGTGGTACTAAATAAAATAGACTTCTATACTCTGTAACATTCAACTCCATCAAAAATACCCGCCTTTTTTCCGGTCTTCCATGGCAGCTTCGGTTTGCTGGTCGTCGATGCGGGTCTCGCCGCGCTCACTGATGCGGGAGACGGTGATTTCGGCAACTACCTCATCAAGGGTAGCGGCGTCAGACTCGACCGCTGCGGTACATGTCATATCGCCAACCGTCCGGAAACGCACCCGGCGGGTTACGATCTCATCATTTTCATCGGGCTGAATCACCGGAGTATTATTTAACAGCCGTCCATCCCGCAATATGCACTCCCGCTCGTGGGCAAAATAGATGCTCGGGAGGTCAATATTTTCCCGTTTGATGTAGGACCACACGTCTAATTCGGTCCAGTTAGAGATTGGGAATACCCTCACGTTTTCGCCCTTATGGATTCTGCCATTAAACAGATTCCAAAGCTCGGGACGTTGCCGCTTGGGGTCCCATTGGCCAAACTCGTCGCGAAACGAAAAAATACGTTCTTTGGCACGAGCTTTTTCCTCATCCCGACGGGCTCCGCCGATACAGGCATCAAACTCAAATTCCTCAATCGTATCGAGCAAAGTAAAGGTTTGGAGCCAGTTGCGGCTGGCATTTTTACCAGTGGGTTCCTGCAACCCTTTGGCCTTAATGGTATCTTCTACGTAACGTACAACTAGTTTGGCTCCTATTTTTTCGGCTAACTCATCACGGTACCGGATCGCTTCTTCAAAATTATGCCCGGTATCTACGTGTACCAAGGTGAAGGGTACCTTGGCCGGAGCAAAGGCTTTCTGAGCCAGACGTACCAATGTAATGGAGTCTTTTCCGCCCGAAAATAATAGCGCGGGGCGTTCAAACTGCCCGGCTACTTCACGCATTATATAAATGGCTTCGGCTTCGAGCTGATCGAGGTAATCAAAAGTAGTTGTCATAATTGTATTCATTAAAACCTATTGGGCGTGCAAACCACACTCTTTTTTACTTTCATCCTCCCACCACCATCGTCCGGCCCGGAAATCTTCGCCTTCTTTGATGGCACGGGTACAGGGTGCGCAACCAATGCTAACAAAGCCTTTGTCATGTAGCGGGTTGTACGGGATATTATTGGTTTTGACGTATTCTTTTACTTTTTCAAAATCCCAGTTCAGGATCGGATGAAACTTAAAAAGCTGATGGGCTTCGTCCCATTCAATGGATTGCATTTCTTGCCGATTTCCCGATTGTTGGGCCCTGATACCCGTCACCCAAATCTTAGCTCCTTGCAAAGCGCGGTTGAGGGGCTCTACTTTACGGATGTAGCAGCATTCTTTCCGGTTTTCCAGCGAATCGTAAAAGCTCAGTGGCCCTTTGGTACTGACCAAGTTTTCGACGGATTTTGTTTCCGGGTAGTAAACCTGAATCTTGGTATCGTACCGATTATTCGTTTTTTGGAGGGTCAGGTAGGTTTCATTGAACATTCGCCCGGTGTCCAATGTAAAAAGGTCAACTTCCAGACCGTTTCCCAGGATCAGATCCGTTATCACCTGATCTTCAAACCCTAAGCTGCTAGAAAAGGTAACTTCGCCGGGGAACAGCTTAGTCAACAAACGGAGTGATTCTACTTCATTTTTTCCGTTCAGCAGTTCAAGCAGCGAGGCTTCGGTATGCGTAGTGACGGTTGTATTCATAGTTGGGAACGATTATGTAGTATCGGACTTAGTTCTAGTTAACTTTTTACCGCTAGTAGTTTTGCTGATACTTCCGCTGCCTGCGTAAAATCTTCAATTAAATCTTCCACTGCTTCCAACCCAACCGAAATCCGGATCAGACCTTCGGTGATGCTCAAGGCTACTTTTTCTTCTGGTTTTAGCTTGGAGTGGGTGGTAGTATATGGATTAGTGACGATTGTTCTGGTGTCTCCCAGATTAGACGAAAGCGATGGTATTTGTAAAGCCTTCATGAAAGCGCTTACCCGTTCAAAACCACCTTCGAGGTCAATCGTTACAATACCACCACCAGCACTCATCTGTTGGGTGGCTAGCTCATATTGTGGGTGGGATGGCAGGAAGGGGTAGTTCACCTGTTTTATTTCAGCGTGGGCTTCCAGTGCGGTGGCAAGTTTGAGCGCATTGGCGCAGTGTCGCTCCATGCGGAGATCCAGCGTTTCCAGACTCTTGGAAAGTACCCACGCATTAAAGGGCGACATCGACGGACCGGTTTGGCGACAGAAAAAGCGTAAAGACTTAATGTACTCTTTCTTTCCTACCACCACTCCACCCAATACCCGGCCTTGACCTTCCATAAACTTGGTGGCTGAGTGTACTACGAGGTGCGCCCCATATTCCGATGGGTTTTGAAGGACAGGGGTAGCAAAGCAGTTGTCTACATTGAAAATTAGTCCGTGTTTCTCACACAAACGCCCGACCATAGCCATGTCCACGAGTTCCAGACCGGGGTTGGAGGGCGTTTCGATATAAACCATTTTTGTGTTGGGTTGCACGGCCGCTTCCCAATCGGCTTCGGGAGCGGAAGCATCCAGATAGGTGTGCGTGATACCCCATTTGCTGAGTATTTGCGTGATGATTTGGTGGGCTGAACCAAAGAGCGCTCTACTGGCAATGAGGTGATCGCCACTCTCCAAAATACCAGCAAGACTGGCAAAAACGGCGGCCATTCCGGTCGCGGTAGCTACTCCGTCTTCGCAGTCTTCCAACATACATACCTTGTCAATAAACTCCTGTACGGTTGGGTTGGAGAAACGGCTGTATAAATTCCCTTGCTCTGTTTCGTCAAATAAAGCTTTTCCTTGTTCGGCGGTTTCAAACGTAAAGCTGCTCGTGAGATACAACGGCGTTGAATGCTCACGGAACTGAGTCTGCTCGGTTTGGGTACGTATAGCCTTGGTTTGCTTCTTCATCTTTGTAAAAAATAATTAAATCGTAAATCTGAGTTGAGGTAGTGCGAAGCCTGCTACGTTAAGTTACTTAGAACTACCGTGTAAATGATCCTCAAACTTACCACAATTACGACGATTCCGACCAAGATCATCATGGTTTTTATGGGGAGCTTTCTCGACAAAGTAGCGGCAATTGGGGCTGCTACCATACCTCCAAGAATCAGCCCGACGATAACCTGCCAATGAGAAAAACCGATGAGGGTGATGAACGTAACGGAGCTCGCCAGGGACACAAAAAACTCCGTAAGGTTAACTGATCCGATGGTATACTTTGGATGACGCCCCCGGGCAATCAGCGTGGATGATACAATTGGTCCCCAGCCGCCACCACCGATGGCATCCAGTGATCCTCCCAGCATTGCCAACCAGCCAATCTTTTTAAACGGCCGTTTGGCTACCTTTTTCTTCAAGGCTTTTTGTATGATCAATATTCCCAATATAAGCGTGTAGGCCGCCACGATTGGCTTTATTACATACATATATTCTTCCAGAGTGGTGAGTAGGTAGGCACCCACAATGGCGCCAACTATGCCAGGAATAAGCAGCGTTTTAAAGAGTTTACTATTAACGTTGCCAAATTTCAGGTGCATGTAGCCCGATACTCCACTAGTAAAGATTTCGGAGGAGTGAACGCTGGCACTGGCCACGGAGGGCGGGATTCCCAAGGTAAGTAGGAAGGTAGTGGCCGTAACTCCGTAGGCCATTCCTAAGGCACCATCAATCATTTGGGCAATAAAACCACCAAGTAAATAGTAGAAGAAATCTGGATCTTCCAGTAGTACTGCCCAGACATTGCCCAGGCTGTCAACGCTGACGTAGCTAAACAAAAGATGCCCAACTACCATCAGCGCTATGGCCGAAAGAATATTGACAGCAATCTCGGTTCGACTTCGTTGCCGGAGTAACACAAGAGTCAATTTAGAAAGAAGAAGTCCCCAAACGGGAGAAGTAGTTGTATTATTTATAGATTGAGTTAAATTATCTTCATTCCTATCGGATTGATAGACTAAATCAGTAAAAATAGAGTCAGATTCGGAAGGTAGGTTTGGAAGTAGCACCGCATAGCCTTCCTGACGGGCAAGTGCGGCTAGGCGTCGGTCTTCAAGTTCATTGCCAGTAGCTATCTTTACCGCGTTTAAAGGCTGCCAATTCACTTTTTTCGATATGTTTTGTACCGAAGTATCAAAGGAGGATGCTTCCAAAGTCTATCAAGTATAGTAAATAAGTAGAGTAAACATTCAAAATAGAAGGCATTGTTGCCAATGCCCTACCACAAACGTATAGCCAAATTATTGATTTTCCAAGAAATATTAATTGAATTTTTTGGAAAATGTTCAAAGTGAATGATAAGGAAGTCGGGAGTGTTAGTAGAAAAGGACCCTTTTTCAAAGGAAAGTTCATATTTTTGAGCAATTCATCAGCAACAATAGAAATCATAATGGAAGAAGTATTTATAGTATCGACCGCTCGTACTCCCATTGGGAGCTTCGGTGGAACTTTGGCGGGTATTTCGGCCACCGAACTAGGTGGAAAAGCAATAAAAGGAGCGTTAGAAAAAACTAATCTGGACCCGGGTCTGATCGAAGAGGTATACATGGGGAATGTCGTTTCTTCCAATTTAGGGCAAGCCCCGGCGCGGCAGGCCGCTCTTTATGCCGGCTTAGCCAAGGAGACCATCTGTACTACGGTGAACAAGGTTTGTGCATCTAGCATGAAAGCAGCCGCGTTGGCGACGCAAGCGATTCGTCTTGGGGATGCAAGTTTGGTGGTTGCGGGTGGAATGGAAAATATGTCCCAAATTCCTTTTTATCTACCCAAGGCCCGCTATGGTTACGGCTACGGCAACGGAGAGATTGTGGATGGTCTGGTAGAAGACGGACTGACGGATGCCTACGATCGCATAGCGATGGGCGTATGCGGAGACAGGACCGCGGCCAAGCACGAAATTAGTCGGGAAGAGCAGGATGAATACGCTATCTGTTCGTACCGAAGAAGCGCGGAAGCTACCGAAAAGGGGTACTTGAACGAGGAAATTGTGCAGGTAGAAATTCCGCAACGAAAAGGTGATCCTATCGTAATGACCGAGGACGAAGAGTTTAAAAAAGTCAAGTTCGATAAAATCCCCACCCTACGGCCGGTCTTCACCCCCGACGGCAGCGTTACTGCGGCGAATGCCTCCACAATCAACGATGGGGGAGTAGCGTTGGTGCTAGCAAGTGGTAGTAAGGTAAAGGAGCTAGGGTTAAAACCCTTGGCGCGTGTAGTTGCCTACGCCGATGCTGAGCAGGAGCCGGTTTGGTTTACAACTACTCCCATTGCCGCGACCAAAAAGGTGCTTAAAAAAGCGGGGCTTACCATCGATGATATTGACTTTTTTGAGGTCAATGAGGCTTTTTCGGTGGTGGTACTGGCCTACATGAAGGAGCTAGGTGTTAGTCCTGATAAAACAAACTTGTTTGGGGGAGCGGTCTCACTTGGACATCCATTGGGGGTATCAGGTGCCAGGATTATGGGTACGCTGATTAATGTATTACACCAAAAGCAAGGGAGGTACGGACTTGCTGCTATTTGTAACGGTGGTGGTGGAGCCTCGGCGGTGATTCTCGAAAGAGTTTAAATTCACAATGCCGGTCAGGAAATGTCTCCTGGCCGGTATTCTTATTTGATGAGTTCCTTCAAACGATCATAGAAGCCGGTACTGCGGAAAGTAAAGGTCTTGTGTAAAGTGTAGTTACTCACAAAACTACATCCCATCCCAAAAATATAACAAGCCATCTCGTTTACATGGATTAGTTTGTGAGAAAATGGTATTTGCAGTTCGTAGGTTTGGAAATAAGTCTCCGAAATGAAGTAGGCAAATCGGGCGGTTAAATCTGTTACGAATCCTGAGAAAACAGCCACAATCAGAAATTTGACCATCTCCCGATTGGTCTGATTAGTTTTGCGCGCGTCAAAAGCAAAAAGTTTTGTCAGCACGAATCCCAAAATCAGGCCAATGAGGTAAGAGGGCCAAATAGATTGCTGAAATGTTATATGAAACCAGTCCTGAATCAGGCTACTTGATATCAACTGCACCACCGCTCCGGCGCCGGCAACTAAGAAGTAAGCTATTAGATCTTTGGAATTGAATATCTTTTTGATGATTGTGGCTACCACTGCGCTTATGTTTGGATCAATGAAGATACAATAGTAAAAATAATTAGTCCCTCAAACAATGTATTTTGTACAAAATAAAGAGATTGAGTACTCTACCCTACTATTTTTAGGTTCTGATAATGAGATAGTTGCTTTCTTACCCATCGAAACAGGCACATAATTTTAAAAATAAGGTCAGACCTGGCTGTTGTCTGATCGCGACTGATTTCACGGAT
>Ga0209702_10001570_pt1 | contig 43365 bp, 35 predicted proteins | sample FRY01_FD_187210 | JGI IMG/M metagenome (GOLD analysis project Ga0209702, IMG submission 187210) | Freshwater microbial communities from Lake Fryxell liftoff mats and glacier meltwater in Antarctica - FRY-01 (SPAdes) (version 2) | ecosystem: Environmental > Aquatic > Freshwater > Ice > Glacier...
GAGGCGATGGTCATGCGTTCTTCGGGCTGAAGCTGCTGATAGCGCTTGGGTGAGGTGTGGTGCATGGACGTACCTTACTGGACTGGTAAGAGTTGCACTTCACTTTTGAATCCGCCCATGATAAAAATTAATTCGAAAAATATAGTCACTGTTTTTGAAGTATCTGGCTCGGTACTGGCTATGATTTACGCCTTACTCATAGCTTCAAATACTGGCAATGAAATATTAGGTTTTAGCTTGCTATTAATCTCAGCCTTGCTTTTTTCTGGCTGGGGTTTTCTTGATAAACGTTGGGCATTTCTAGCATTGCAATTTTTTTATGCAGCGTCTGCCATCATTGGTTTAATACGTTGGGGGTAATTAACTCTGGGCGGTGCTGATCGCCCGCATTTACGAGGTGGTCCTGCTGCTGCGCCCACTTTGTGGCGGGCAGATGCACATCATCGCCCTCAAGCGAACAATGAAGCCAAGCGCAGGGGCCGTTGTGGTGTTCGATCTAACACATATTGAGGGCAATATACAGTTGATTGATGGCGCTAACTTACCGCTTACCACGCTCGGATTCAAACACCGGTATGAAACCTAAGCAGTCGGTGGCGCCAGAATAATCCACGCAGCCGACATGCGCGGTATTCTCACGCCATTTTTTAGCGTGTGATCGGTCTCGGAATGGGACTTAGGGAAATTGGCTGATCGCAAGCGTCCAACCAAACGATTTTTTAAGTCATGTTGTGCGGTGCATTATTGAATGCCCTTCAACCCCTCTTGCTCCATCAGCAAGTAGGTGTTGTAGGCGTTCATGCGGTTGGCGAACTTAAACATGGGTACCGACGCAAACGCCGACCAGTCCACCGCCTCATAGGCGGACTCAAAAGGCTCGAAGTTGGCTGCGGCCTCCCCCATGGTTGTGCGCAGGTACACCAAGTAGTCACGCACCAAGGCTATGTCTGACGATGGGTTGGCCGATGCGCCACCGTGTCCTGGCACCACTGCAGCGGCTGGGTATTGCAACAGGTGCTCCAGGGCCTCAATCCAATGGCTGCTGTTGGCTTTGCCTACAAAAGGCAGACGCCCATTGAATATCAAGTCGCCAGAGAACAGCACGCGCTCTGATGGCACCCACACGGCCAAGTCTTCAGGCGTGTGGGCAGGCCCCACCACATCGACCTGAAAGGTTGTGCCCGCCAACTCCATGGTGGTGCTGCTTGTGAGCCACTGATCGGGCGCCACAATGCGGGTGGTGTCGTCAATCCATGGCGCCAAGTCTGTTCGCGACGCCTGTAAGCGCAGCCTGGCGGTGTCTGAGTACATGTACTCGCGGGCACGCTCTTGTCCAACGATGGCAGCGCCCACTTCTTTAAACGCCTGAAGGCCATAGATATGGTCGGCGTGGTAGTGCGTGACGATGACGTGGGTGATGGGCTTGTCTGTGATGGCTTTGATCTCAGCAATCAACCGTTTGGCCAACGCAGGTGAGCCCAACGCGTCGATCACCACCACGCCTGTGGCGGCCACCACAAACCCCGCATTGCTGATGAAGTTTTGGTTGTCTGTGCTGCCCAGCGCCGCTAAACCTTGCACGTAAAACGTATGAGGGCCTACTTGCTGTAACACCATGGGCGCAGGTTGTGCGGCCATGGCAAACCCTGTGGCCCACGCACACACCAAACCCACCCACACGCGTTGCCACTGCATAGCCTTGCTCCTGTAAAAATCAATACAAGTTGAATATAAGCGATTGCTCATATGCACACTATATGGCAGCGTTGAAGTTGGGTACAGTCTTACGGGTGCACACGCCACTGTGATTCACACTTCATCGCAGAACTTTCATTTGAGCCGCCGCATGCAAAACAACACAACCGACAACAACGACAGCGACAACGTCAACAGCCCAGGCACCGCATCGCCGCGTCTACGCGACGAAATGCGCTGGTCTTACTTGCCCCCGCTCATGGTCTATGTGGCCGCAGGTATCCAAGGGCTTACGGGGATTGTGGGCACCTTCTTTGTCAAAGACTACCTAGGCCTATCCGCAGAGTTTTTAGCCGCGCTGGGCTTTTGGGCGTTTATTCCGTGGTCACTCAAAATTCCCATCGGGCACTTGGTGGACTTGCTCTGGCGCTTCAAGTCGTGGCTGGTGGTGTTGGGTGCTGCGCTCATTGCAACGAGTTTGCTGATCATGGCAGCCCTGATTGGCAACCGAGATGCCATGGCCGAGCTGTGGGCTGTGAATGCATGGTTTGTGCTGGCTGCACTGCTCTCGCCTGTGGGCTATGTGCTGCAAGACGCCGTGGCGGACGCCATGACAGTGGAGGCGGTTCCTCGCGTGGACAAACAAGGCCAAGCCATCAACGCTGCAACGCTCAAGCGCATGCACATCACCATGCAAACCTTGGGGCGTGTGGCCATTATTGGTGGCACTGTGTTGGTTGCACTCATCAACCTGTGGGCATTCAGTGACACCAAGGGTTTAGACGGCCCTGCCAAGCTGGCGCTGTATCAAAGCGTCTACCTCATGGCGTTGGCCATACCGGTCATTTCACTGCTTGGTATTGCCAGCGCACGCTGGATACAACACCGCGCGATACACACGCAAGTTGCCAGAGGTCTGAGCCTGCAAGAGGCCAAAACACTGCTGGCGCCAGTCACAGAGCGCACACAACCCAACTGGGCCATTTTGGGCGGCAGCGCCGTGTTTGTGGCGCTCACCATCGGCCTGGGTCTGTCGGATTGGGCCTACAGCCAAGAAGCTATTTTCTTGGGGTCTTCTGCCATTATTTTGTGGCTGATGCGCCGGTTGACGCGCAGCTTAGACACCACCGCGCGCAACACCTTGATTGGGACTGCCGTGGTTATCTTTATGTACCGCGCCACGCCCAGTGCTGGCGCTGGTGTGTCGTGGTGGACGATTGACGACCTTGGCTTTGACGCCAGTTTTTTCAGCGTTTTGTCGCTGATAGGCAGCGTGCTCACGCTGGCAGGTATGTTTGCATTTAGGCGGTTTATGGCCGAGCGCTCGATTGTCTATGTGGTGGGTTTTTTAACCTTGGCCAGCTTTATCTTGGCATTGCCTACCGTGGGCATGAGCATGGGGCTACACCACTGGACTGCAGCCATGACTGGCGGTGTGGTGGATGCGCGGTTTATCGCAGTCATTGACACTGCACTTGAGTCACCGCTGGGGCAAATAGCGATGATTCCCATGTTGGCTTGGATTGCCAATGCCGCGCCCGCCAACCTCAAAGCAACCTACTTTGCGGTTATGGCCTCGTTCACCAACTTGGCCTTGTCAGCATCGAGTTTGGGCACCAAATACCTCAACCAAATATTCACCTTAGACCGCGAGGTACGAGACCAGACCACGCAAGCCATCAGCGTAGCGGCCAACTACCAAGACCTCACTCCGCTGCTTATCACGGTAATGGTCTGCAGCGTGTTGATGCCAGTGGCCGCCATTGTGTTTGTCAGGCGCTTAGGCTGGCGCAGCGCTTGAGTTGCGTCACAGCTTGGTAGGGTGAGTTGGTTGGTTGGCCATACGACTAAGCCGCTGCACTGTTGAGCGCAGGCTTGCCCAACATCATGTCAGCAGCCTTCTCGGCGATCATGATGGTGGGCGCGTTGGTGTTGCCGCCAACCAGCGTGGGCATGATGGAAGCATCCACCACGCGCAGCCCTTTAACACCGTGCACGCGCAACTGCTCGTCCACCACATCCAACGCGCTGTTGCCCATGCGGCACGTGCCAACAGGGTGGTAAATCGAATCGGCATTGGCGCGTATAAACGCCTCTATGGCTTTGGATCCCATCACGTCTTTGGTGGGTGACAACTCCACACCGCCTAAGTTCAGCAGTGCTGGCTGGCGCAGCAACTCGCGCATGCGCTCAAAGCCGCGCACCAAGCGCCGCACATCGTCTGGGTCACTCAAAAAATTGGGGTCTATGCGAGGTGGTGCATGGGGGTCTGCACTGGACAAGGCCACCGAGCCTCTGCTCTTAGGGCGCAGCACACACACGTGGCATGAATAGCCCAAACCGAATACCACATCACGGCCGTGGTTTTTCAGCATCCCAGTCACAAAATGCAACTGCAAATCAGGCAAGGTTTCGCTCTGACTGGATTTGATAAACGCGCCACCCTCTGCGTAGTTGGTGGTCAGCAACCCTGTGCGGTATGTGCGCCATTGCCAATAGCCTTTGAGCATGCTGGAGATACCTCGCAACGACAAACCCATGAGGTCATGCAGGTGCGGGGCTTTCACCTGCTGCACCACATCAAGGTGGTCTTGCAGGTGCTGTCCCACCCCGGGTAAGTCGTGCAGCACCTCAATACCCATGTCTTGCAAATGACTGGCCGGCCCAATGCCAGAGCGCATCAGCACACCAGGTGACTGCAACGCGCCCGCACACACCGCCACCTCGCGCGCCGCCGAAACAATGCGGACCTGCCCATTGTGAATAATGCGCACCGCCACTGCACGCCCGTTGTCCAGCACCACCTTATCAACCGTTGCGTTGCTGATGACCTCTAAGTTGCTGCGGCTTTGTGCCTGTATCAAGTAGGCCTTGGCTGCGGTGTGGCGCTCACCATTGGCGTGTGTCACTTGGTATATGCCGGCCCCCTCTTGCGCGTCGTCGTTGAAGTCATGGCGAAGCGGCACACCCCCTTGGTGTACCGCTTGCACAAAAGCCAATGCAATCGGGTTGGGCTCAGGCAAGTCTTTCACATTCAACGGCCCATTGACGCCATGCCACTGGTTGGCGCCGCGCTCGTTGTTTTCGCTGCGCTTGAAATACGGCAGCACGTCGGCATAGGCCCAGCCGGCATTGCCCATAGCGGCCCAGCCGTCGTAATCCATAGGGTGACCACGCGTGTAAATCATGGCATTGATGGCGCTAGAGCCACCAAGGCCTTTGCCGCGCGGCTGGTAACACACGCGCTGGTTTAAATGCTGCTGCGCCACCGTGTCAAAGGCCCAGTTAAACCGGCCAGTCATGGCCAAGCCTGCCAACCCAGCGGGACAATCTACCAAGACGTGGTTGGTGTCGCCGCCTGCCTCAATCAGCACCACCGATACGCTGACGTCTTCACTCAACTTAGCGGCCAATGCGCATCCAGCTGAGCCACCACCAACCACCACAAAATCAGCCATATTTTCAACCTTGCATCTAGCTACACACTGCGTCAATCATGGCTCAAATGGCCACGTCACACAAGCAACACCAGCCGACTCAATGCGTGTCTTACAACAGGCACAATATGGGCAAAGTAACTTTTTATAGGAATCAACCACGTGATCAACATTCAAACTATTGGCATTATCGGTGCCGGCACCATGGGCAACGGTATTGCACAGGCGTGCGCCACGCGTGGCATTGACGTGGTGATGGTTGACATCAACCAAGCCGGCGTAGACGCAGGCTTAGCCACCATTGCCAAGAGCTTGGACCGTCTCATCAAAAAAGAAAAAATGACAGACGCGGACAAAATAGCCGCGTTGGCCAGAATCAAGACCAGCACCCAATACGCAGACATGACAACGTGCGACTTGGTCATTGAAGCCGCGACAGAAAGCGAAGCGCTCAAGATAAAAATCTTGCAACAACTCGACACTGTGCTGCCAGCCACCACACTGATTGCCAGCAACACCAGCTCCATTTCAATTACCAAGTTGGCCGCGGCTACCCAGCGCCCTGAGCAATTCATTGGCATGCACTTTTTCAACCCTGTGCCCATGATGGCTTTGGTAGAAATCATCCGTGGCTTGCAAACCAGCGACGCCACACACGACGCCGTGAAAGCACTGTCTGAGCACCTGGGAAAAACACCTGTTACGGTCAAGAACGCGCCCGGCTTTGTGGTGAACCGCATATTGGTGCCCATGATCAACGAGGCGTTTTTTGTATTGGCCGAAGGCTTGGCCACGCCAGAGGACATAGATGCTGGCATGAAACTGGGCTGCAACCACCCCATCGGCCCGTTGGCGCTGGCCGACATGATTGGCCTAGACGTGTGTTTGGCCGTGATGAATGTCTACGTTGCCGAGTACAACGACGGCAAATACCGCCCGTGCCCGCTGCTCAAAGAAATGGTGGCAGCAGGCTATTTGGGCCGTAAAACAGGACGTGGTGTCTACACTTACTAACGAAGCGCAGGCCTGCTGACTACCACCGGCACGCTGGCAACCACGCACCTACCAAGGCAAGGCATGGCCTTGGTAGTCAAAAAACTGCCCGGTTTGCGCTGGGCCTAGCTGGTCCAACACCGCTTGCAACTCCTGTGCGGCCACACTGGCTGTGCGCACGTGCAAGCCCTTTTTGGCAAACGGCTTAGACAAGTCTGTGTCCACCGTACCGGGATGCAAGGCCACACACACAGCGTCCTTGTTGTGGCGGCGCAGTTCAATGGAGGCCGTTTTCACAAACTGATTAAGCGCCGCCTTGGACGCACGGTACCCATACCACCCACCCAGGGCGTTGTCGCCAATACTGCCCACCTTGGCTGACAAAAAGGCCACCACCACACGCTCGCTCTTGGGCAACACATCGAACAAGGCGCGTATCAACAATGCGGGGCCAATGGCATTCACTTGCATGACATGCTGCAAATAAGTCGCGTCCAGTTGGCGCCAACTGCGTTCGGGTTGTCCCAGCTCGTCGCTGTGCAAAAACCCTGTTGCAACCACCACTTGGCGCAACTGTGAACCGCTGCTGCCCAGCTGTTCTTTCAGCCAAACGCTGGCTGCCTCTAGTGTGGCAGGTTGGGTGTAGTCGATGGGCGGGGTGGTGCTGCGACTCAAGCCTACGGTGCGTATTGTCGGCTTAGAGCCTGCGTCTTGCGCCTGCAGCAAGCCAAGCCAAGCTTGGCCTAAACCGCCGCCTGACCCAACAACCACGCGAAGCTGCGCAAAATTTGAAGTATTCATGGATTCATGTTGTAGTGACATAGTGCATTGAACCTCAGCGCTAAAACCCTTGCTGCCAGCTTGGTTGAGATGACCCCGAATCTGTTCACACATGACAAGATGTAGAACACCTTTTAAGAAGGAAAGTTGATCGCAATTCGGTTCACAATAGCAACATGACACAGCAGCACTTCCCCACCAACAGCTTTACCGACGCCACACAAGCCCTTGCTTATGTGCAGCTTATTTACCAAGACGCCGTCACCTATTTGCGCGCTGGTCTAACAGCCTTTGTAGACAGTGCCCAAGACGTAGCGCCTGCTGCCAGGGTACGCGCTTGCTACCCGATGGTGCGCTTTCAAACGCTGAGCGTGACGCGCACCAAAGACGCCAACAAGGCCTTGTCGTATGGCTTTGTCAGTGGCGCGGGTACGTTCGAGACCACACTCACACGGCCAGACCTGTTTGCCCACTACTACGAACAACAATTCAAACTTTTGCTTCAGAACCACCATGCAGTGTTGGAAGTCGGGGTCAGCACCGTACCTATTCCTGTGCACTTTTCGTTGGCTGAACAAGACCACGTGGAAGGCCAGCTGAGTGAGATCAGACGCGCCCAGTTACCGGATGTATTTGACTTGCCAGACCTATTGGTGATGGACGATGCCATCGCCAACGGCGACGTGAATCTCCAACCTGGAGACGCCAAACCACTGGCGCTTTTTACAGCGCCTAGGGTGGACTACTCGCTGCACCGCCTGCGCCATTACACAGGCACCTCGCCTCATGGGTTTCAAAACTTTGCACTGCTGACCAACTACCAGTTTTACATTGACGAGTTTGTCGCGCTTGGCAAGCAACTCATGCGCGACCCCAACAGCCAATACATTGGCCTGATTGAGCCCGGCAACGTGCTGACCCGACGCGCTGACCTCACAGACAGTGATGAGGCTGTGCTGCAAGAAGCCGTTCAACACGCCCAAGGTCAAGCGCCGATTCGGCTGCCTCAAATGCCGGCCTACCATTTGGTACGGGCAGACCGCGGCGGCATCAGTTTGGTCAATATTGGCGTCGGCCCCAGCAACGCCAAAACCATGACCGATCACATCGCCGTGCTGCGTCCCTATGCGTGGATTATGTTGGGCCACTGCGCCGGCTTGCGCAACAGCCAAGCGCTGGGCGACTATGTGCTGGCGCACGGTTACGTGAGAGAAGACCACGTGCTGGATGAAGAATTGCCATTGTGGGTGCCTATTCCGCCGTTGGCCGAAGTGCAAATCGCGCTGGCCAGCGCCGTGGCAGAGGTCACACAGCTAGAAGGCAACGAACTTAAGAAAATACTGCGTACAGGCACTGTCGCCAGCACCGACAACCGCAACTGGGAGTTGCTGCCGTTTCACGGCGAGCGCAGCACACCGGCCAAACGCTTTTCACAATCACGCGCCATCGCACTGGACATGGAAAGTGCCACGGTTGCAGCCAATGGCTTTAGGTTTCGCGTGCCTTACGGCACCTTGCTGTGTGTCAGCGACAAGCCCCTGCACGGCGAAATAAAACTGCCGGGCATGGCCAACCACTTTTACCGCGAACGCGTGTGCCAGCATTTAAAGATTGGTATTTTGGCGCTTGAAAAACTGCGTCAAGCTGGCGAACAACTGCACAGCCGCAAGTTGCGCAGCTTCAACGAGGTGGCGTTCCAATAAATGCGCAATAGATCTCGCAACAGCTGCGGCAAAAACAACCTCAGCAAGCGCAAACGCAACACCCATGTCTAGACTCACAGGCAACTCGCGCGGCATGGTCTCCATGCTGGTAGCCATGGGCTGCTTTGCCGCCATGGACACCGTGCTAAAAATATTCGCCCAAGACCTCCCGCCCATGCAAATGGCCGCCCTGCGAGGTTTAGGCGGCATGCCGTTGCTGGCTATTTACTTGTGGCGGCGCAACTCTGTTCGCTCCATCATTCAAGTGAAATGGCGCCTGCAAATATTTCGCGGCATGCTGGCCATTGCCATGCTGTGGTGCTTCAGCGTAGGCATCAAGGACTTGGCGCTGACCCAGGCTTACACCTTGTTTTTCATAGCGCCGTTGTTGGTCTCTGTGCTGGCCTGGCCGATACTGGGCGAAAAGGCAAAAGGGTTTCAGTGGTTCACCTTGCTGCTGGGCTTGGCCGGCGTGGTGTTGGCCTTGCGGCCATCTACCGACGGCCTGATGTCTTGGGGCAGTGCCGCCATTCTGGGTGCCGCCATTTGCTATTCTGTCAGCGCAGTGGTGAGTAGGCGCCTGTCGCGCACCGACACCACCGACAGCCAAGTGTTTTGGGTGCTGACTTTTTTAGCTGTAGGCGCCACCTTGCTGGCACTGCCGCAGTGGTCAACCTTGACCTTGAAACACTGGGCACTCATGCCCGCGCTGTCCATCACTGGTTTTGTCGGGCAACTCGCCATTACCGACGCGTTTAAACACGGGCGCGCTGCCGCCGTCGCGCCGTTTGAGTACAGTGCATTGGCTTGGAGCGTTGGCATTGACATCGCCATTTGGTCGGTATGGCCAGACGCCATCACATTGCTTGGCGCCAGTGTTGTGATTGCCGCTGGTCTGCTGCTGCTGCGCAGCGAGCGGGTTGTGGTGGTAGCCACGACCCCACAGGCCGCGCCTTAACCCCGAGTCAGGTCAGTCCAATGGCTGCAAGTTGGCCATGGATTGACCCAAACGCACCACGCTGGTGGCCTGCCACGTCGGCTCAAAGCGCAGTCGCTGCTCGGCTGTGTCGGCCACGCTAGGCCACAACATCACCACAGTTGAGCCCAGCATAAACCGCCCCATTTCAGCGCCTTGTTCTAGGCTGACGGTGCCGGCCTCGTAGCGCCAGTCCTGACTGGTTGTACGACGCGGCGGGTTCACTGTGCCATGCCAAATGGTGGCCATGCTGCCCACTATGGTGGCGCCGACCAACACCATCACCAGCGGGCCATGGTCGGTATCAAACCAGCACACCACACGCTCATTGCGTGCAAACAAGCCAGGCACATGCGCCGCCGTCACAGGGCTGACAGAAAACAAGTCGCCTGGGACATACGTCATACGTGTGAGGGTGCCAGCACAGGGCATGTGAATGCGGTGGTAATCCTTGGGGCTTAAGTAGATGGTTGCAAATTGGCCGGACTCAAACGCTTGCGCCTCATGTGGCTCGCAAGCCAGCAGCGCCTGTGCTGTATACCTGTGTCCTTTTGCCTGAAATATGTGCCCCGCATCAATGTCACCCAGCTGGCTAACAGCGCCATCAACTGGGCTCACCCAGTCAGCGCTGCCAATGGGGCGCACGCCAGCGCGCAAAGCCCGTGTGAAAAATGCATTGAATGTTGTGTAGGCGGCTAGATTCGGTTGTTCAGCCTCCATCATGTCAACGCCATAGCGGCGTACAAAATCGCTGATGATCATGGTTGTCACAACACCCATAGGGGTGCTGGCGACCCAACCACCAAATTGCGTCATGGTTTTTTGGGGCCACATATACTGTTTCCAAACTGCTGATGGTTGTGACACGAGAGACCTTATCTGTGGGGCTTCACGGTGCCGCCGGCGCAGTGAAGCATAAAGAATTAATTTGTAACGCATGCAACGCCCAAACTGTGTTGAAACGCGCACGCAATGCCCAGAATTCTATGCGTTGCTGAGATGAACCCGCACACACGGTCTTTCTAACGATAGACTAAACACCCATGACCACTGACTTACCGCCAGAAACTGCCACGCCCCCCACGGACAACTCGCCAACAGAGAAGCAACAGGCTTTGATGCAATGCGAGCATTTGGTAAAACGGTTTGGCGACACCACTGTTGTACAAGATGTGAGCTTTGACATCATGCCAGGCGAATGCGTGGGCATTATTGGGCCCAATGGCGCAGGTAAAACCACCATCATTCGCATGTGTTTGGGCCTCACCGTGCCAGACCAAGGCCACATCGGCTACCAGAGTGTGCATGGCCAAGCCCTGCGCATGCCGCAAGATGCGTTGGCGATCAAGGCAGAACTAGGCGTAGTGAGCCAAACAGACACGCTTGACCCAGACTTTTCTTGCGAAGAAAACATCGCCGTGTATGGCCGTTACTTTGGCTTGAACGCCGCCGAGCTAAAAGCGCGTACCCCGGACCTGTTGGACTTTGCAGTGCTGAGCCACAAGGCCGGCGCTAGGCCCAATGAGCTGTCTGGCGGCATGAGGCGTCGTTTAAGTTTGGCCAGAGCTTTGGTGAACAACCCACGCTTGCTGGTGTTGGACGAGCCCACCACAGGCTTAGACCCACAAGCGCGCCACTTGATGTGGGAGCGGTTGCAGCAGCTGCTGCAGGTGGGCAAGTCTATTTTGCTCACCACCCACTTTATGGACGAGGCCGAGCGCTTATGCGACAGACTGCTGGTGATTGACCATGGCCGCAAACTGGCTGAGGGCTCGCCTCGCGCGTTGATTGCCCAACACATTGAGCCCGAAGTGGTCGAGGTGTACGGCCCCGGCGCTGTAGCCTTGGCCACCGCGCCCATTCGCTCGCGTGCTGACCGCGCTGAAGTGGTGGGTGACACGGTATTTTTCTACACCCACCATGCCGCCAGCTTGTTGCTGGAGTTGGCGCGACAGCCACGGCTTAGAACGCTGCACCGACCAGCCAATTTAGAAGACTTGTTTCTCAAACTCACTGGCCGCCAAATTCGTGAGGGTGCATAACTATGAGTGACACCAATACCCCGTACATAGAGCCACCAATGGCTGTCGATGAGTCATTCACGCACCCCGTTGCCCAAGCGCAAGCGCAAGACCCCATTGCACGCAAGCGCTACAAGCGCAGTTGGGGTAGCCACTCGTCCAACCCATGGCGTTTACCGGCATTGGATGCCAGCTTTTGGCCCGTTTTTTACCGGAATTTTTTAGTGTGGCGCAAACTTGCGTTGCCCAGCTTGGTTGGCAATATTGCAGAGCCACTGATTTGGTTGGTGGCTTTTGGCTACGGCATGGGTGCGTTGATAGGCACCATTGATATGGGCACGCAACAGGTGCCTTACTTGCTGTTTTTAGCCAGTGGCAGTATTTGCATGAGTGCCATGAATGCCGCGTCGTTTGAAGCCTTGTACTCGGCGTTCTCTCGCATGCACGTTCAAAAAACATGGGACGGCATCATGAATGCCCCCATCAGCCTAGACAACATTGTGCTGGCGGAAATGCTGTGGGCCTCGTTCAAGGCCGTGTTTACAGCAATCGCCATCATGGGTGTCATGCTGGCACTCAACATCAGCACCAGCCCCAAACTCATTGCCGCTGTGCCCGTGCTGATGCTCACGGGCGTGACCTTCAGTTGCTTGGCATTGGTGTTCAACGCGCTGGCCAAAGGCTACGACTTTTTCACCTACTACTTCACCTTGTTCTTAACGCCCATGATGTTTTTAAGTGGTGTGTTTTTTCCGCTCAACCAGTTGCCGCCGCTGGTGGCAGACATTGCCAACGCCCTGCCGTTGGCCAACGCCGTTGCACTGGTGCGCCCTTTGTTCATGGACGAGTGGCCTACACAGGCATGGATGCACGTGCTGGTGCTGTTGGCCTACGCAGTTGGTGGGTTTTGGCTGGCTTTGGCGCTGACACGCAAGCGCTTCAGCGCATAAACGTGCAGGATCGGCGACGTGTTTAACCGTTGCGGCGCAACTCTTGCATACGCTCTTCAAAGTAACTGCCAACGGTATGGCGCTCAGACAACACCACGGCGCGCTCAGGGTGCAAGAACAGGGGCAATGAGATGCGCGCCTTGGTTGCTGCGTCGCCAACCGGGTTGAGCACGCGGTGCACGGTTGATGGGTAGTAGCCGCCTGAGGCCTCCTCCAACATGTCACCAATGTTGATGATGAGCAAACCAAAGTCACATGGCACATCGTGCCAATCGCCGTCTTTGCCCAACACCTGCAAACCTGGCTCAGTGGCCGCAGGCAAGATCGTCAATAAGTTGATGTCACCGTGCGCAGCAGCGCGCACCGCACCAGGCTCCTCGTCACCGCGCAGCGGCGGGTAATGCAACACCCGCAACAGGGTGTGGCTGCTGCCCTCCAACATCTGTGGCAGCGGCATGCTGTAGTTGGCTTTGACCTCTGGCGGTGAGTCGTCCTCTATCCAGCCCAGCAGTGTCTCGGCCAGCGCTGTGCCCTCAGCGTGGTAGCGCAGCGCCGCATCTGACACCTCGCCCGGGTAACGCCCCCAAGGGTAAATATGAAAAAACTCTTTTAAATCGCGCTTGTCATTGCCTTTGGCTGTCTCTGACACTTCTGGCGCAAAGTAGCCGTCTAGGGTGTCTTGGCTATACGGGTATTGGCGCTTGGCATCGGTGTTGAAAAACGCGTGCCATTCCTCGTAGATGCCTTGCACCAAGCCTTGGCTTAAGGGGTGGTTTTTAAGCACACCAAAACCCGTGTCGTGCAGGCTTTTACAAAACGCTGCAGGTGCGCTGGACGATTGAAAATCAACTATGGGTAAATGCATACTGGGCGCCTTGTGTCGTAATAGTTGGTTACCGGTGTGTACGGGCTGGCTGTAACCAAGCCGAGTCCATCAGTGTGGACTCAAACAAAGCCAAACAAGCCTGTGCGTCGACGCGCATGCACACCTGTGTGGGCACACGCCCGTCTGCCCAACCCGCTTGCGGGTAGTTGGAATGGGCGCGTCTGTTCATCATGGTTTGGCCATTGGCATGGCCGTCAACGGCCACGCGAATCACGCCACTGTCCACGCCAAACAACTCTGGCGCAACCACATACACAAAGGCCAGCAAGTCATGTGCAAAACAACCCTTGTTCTGAATGGTGTCGTGCAAGCCGCTGTAAAAATCGGCATAAAAAGCCACTGCGTGGCGCAGGGTGTCGGTAGCAGGGTGTTGTTGGTGCGAGGCGATGGCATCAAACAAAGCCAGCTCAGTAACCACTTTGTGCGTCACGTCCAGGCCCACCATGGTGAGCTGAAAGCCCGCGGCAAACACATGGTCAGCAGCCAGCGGGTCATTCCATATATTGGCCTCTGCCACTGGCGACACATTACCGGGCTCTAGCACGGTGCCCCCCATGATCACCACGTCGCGCAACAACATGGGCAACTGTGGCTCCAGCTGTAAAGCCAAGCTCACATTGCCCAAGGGGCCAACCGCCACCAACGTGATGTTGCCTGGATTTGCGCGCGCCATGTCCACAATAAACTGCGCACTGCTGCGTGTATCCAACTGGTTGCTGGTGGCTTGGCGCGAAGGCAAATTACCCAAACCGTCTGCACCGTGGATAAACGCGGGGGGTGGCTCTGCATGCTTGGCCAAGGGCGCAGCCACGCCTTTGGTCACCGGTATGTGGGCATAGCCCGCCAACGCAGCAAGATAGAGTGCATTGGCAGCGGCCTGCTCAACACTGACATTGCCAAAGGTGGTGGTAATGCCCACCACGTCTATGGCGGGGTGTGCCAACGCAAAGTACAACGCAATGGCGTCGTCTACACCGGGGTCTGTGTCGTAAATAACGCGGGTGGGGGTCGCTGTGGTGGTCATGTGGTGGTTGAGTTACTCAAACAGGGTCTCAGGGTGATGGGCTGGCGCTGCAATATGCCAGCAAGCTGTGCACTGCACTGTCCTGGGCGGGCCTGTGTTGCTCTAAGAATTGGGCAACTGTTTGCGCTGTTGGCATGCTGCTTTGGGCGCCCAATTGTGTACATGCCAACGCACCTGCTGCACTGGCTGTACGCAAGGCCTGCGCCATCTCTATGCCTTGAGACAGTGCGCCTGTCAGTGCGCCGCAAAAGGTGTCCCCAGCGCCCGTGGTGTCCACCACATCGACCTGAAAAGAAGGCTGCGCCACCAGCGTGTTGTTGACCCATGCGCAACTGCCCCTTGCGCCCAACGTCACCACCACAGCGGGTACGTCCAAGGCCTGCAGTGCGAGGGTAATACTCAAGGGTTGCTGGCCAGTTTTGGCTTGCACCACTGCGAACAACTCACCTTCGTTGACAACCAGCACATCCACGTTGGTCAATAAGTCACTGGGGAGAGGCTGCGCAGGCGCGGCGTTGAGCACCACCTGCACACCAGCTTCGCGTGCGGCTTTGGCATAACAAGCCACCGTTTGCAACGGTGTTTCCAGCTGCATCAACAAGTGGCTCACCCCAGTCAACGCGCCCACATGGCTGGCCCAATGCTCGGGACGCAGCGCTGCATTGGCACCTGGCGCGACCGTAATGGCGTTGTCACCGCCGCTGGAGACGCAAATAAAGGCACAGCCAGTGGGCTGTTCACTCCATACGGTGTGCTGCACCACACCGGCTTGCGAGAGCGCGTCTGTCAGTGGTTTGGCAAAGTCGTCTCGCCCCAGCGCCAGCAACATATGCGTCTCAGCACCGCTGGCGCGGGCGCAAGCCACCGCTTGGTTGGCTCCTTTGCCGCCAGGGAAGGTCTGAAAGTGCTCACCGAGCACGGTTTCGCCAGGTGCAGGAATATGGCTGGCACTGACCACAAAATCCAAATTAGCAGACCCGGCCACCAGTATCATCAAGCAGTCCCAATTGTTCGTTGTTCGTTGTTGGTTGATGGTTATCAAAAGAACCATCGGTAAAAGTATCCTAAATTATGCACCCAGCCCAACCGGCTCACCAGGCTTTGCCCACACAACCCGACCACCAGCCAACAGGCTCTGTGCTGGTGATAGGTGCTTGCAACACGGACATTGTCGCCAGCACCCACGAGCCACTGCGCAGCGGCGACTCGGTACCCGGCCATGTGGCATTGCGCCCAGGCGGCGTGGCGCGCAATGTGGCACACAACTTGGCAGCTTTGCACCTGCGCACACAACTGCTGTCTGTGGTCGGCGACGACTGGTTAGGCCAGTTGTTGTTGCTGGCATGCCAGCAAGCGCACATAGACACCACAGGCGTGCACACCGTGGCAGGTGTGGCCAGCGCCAGCTACGTCACCGTGCACGATGCCACAGGCGACACGGCTGCGGCCATCAACGCCATGGACGCGCTGGCGCACATGACACCCACATGGCTGCAGCGCAACGCAGCCCAATTGAGCCAAGCCAGCGCCTTGGTGGTGGACTGCAACTTGGCGCAAGACAGCTTGGCGTGGCTGTGTAACAACTACGCGCACCTGCCCATCTTTGTAGACGGTGTGTCCACCACCAAAGTCAGGCGACTCATTGGGCTGGAGGCCAACATCCATACCCTCAAGATCAACGCGCTAGAAGCTGGCGTGCTGTGCGCGCAAAGCTGCGAGACACCGGCACAAGCCAAACAATGCGCCCAAGTGCTGCACGCTGTGGGCTGCCCACGCGTGCTCATCAGCCTAGGCGCCCAGGGCTTTACATGGTCAACGGCAGACGCGCACCCAGACACGCAAGCCTACTGGATACAGCCAGCATTGATTGGTGCCACCTCTGCGCACAACGACGTGGGCACATCACACAGCACGCAGGTCAACACCACAGGCGCAGGCGATGCGCTGTTGTCAGGCCTGGTATACGGCTTTATGCACCAGCTAGACACACAACAAACGCTGCACATCGCCAACGCATGCGCGGCCATCACGCTACAAAGCACACACGCCAACAACCCACAGCTGTCACGTGCATGGGTACACACCATCGCGTCGACACAACCTACCCCTGCCTATTTATGACCACCGCTTTGACCACACCACACAACCCCTACTTGGACATATCAGCCGAGGTGGCGCAGGCGCTGGCCTACGGCTCACCTGTTGTCGCGCTGGAGTCCACTATTATTTCGCACGGCATGCCCTACCCTGACAACGTGCACACCGCGCTCAAGGTTGAAGACGCTGTTAGAGCAGGCGGTGCGATTCCAGCCACCATTGCCATTGTGGGCGGGCGACTCACTGTGGGTTTGTCAACCGATCAAATAGAAACCTTGGGCAAAACTGGGCGCGACGCCATCAAAGTGAGCCGGCGTGACATGGCGATGGTCGTGGCCACGCAGCAAACTGGCGCAACCACCGTGGCGTCCACCATGTTGATTGCCGCCATGGCGGGTATTCGGGTGTTTGCCACTGGCGGTATTGGCGGCGCGCACAGAGGCGCACAACACAGCTTTGATGTGTCAGCAGACTTGCAAGAGTTGGCTCAAACACCTGTGGCCGTGGTGTGCGCGGGTGCCAAATCTATTTTAGATTTAGGCCTCACGCTTGAATACCTAGAAACCCACGGCGTTCCTGTGCTGGGCTACCAGACCGACGAGTTGCCTGCTTTTTACACCCGCAACAGCGGTTATGCACTGAACTACCGGGTGGATACACCGCTGGCTGTCGCACAGGCCATGGCCGCCCAATGGGGCATGGGGTTGGCGGGCGGCATGGTCATAGCCAACCCTATAGAAGCTGAATTTGACATGCCCAAAGCCCTCATTGACCAAGCCATTGAGACCGCCTTGGCCGACGCGGCGGCGCAAGGCGTGAGTGGCAAAGCGTCCACACCATTTTTGCTGGCGAGGGTGGCGGCGTTGACTGGCGGGCGCAGCCTGGCGTCCAATGTGTCACTGGTCATGAACAATGCCCGCTTGGGCGCGGCAGTGGCTGTGCAATACGCGGCGCTTACAAAACCTGTAATACCTAAGGCATACTAGCAAGCGCAAGCAGTTTTTAAGGCAACGGCTACCAGCACACAACCGCTGGCTAAGCCATTTTCAAAATGATGGAGACACACATGAAACAACAAGCAAAATTAGGTTTATTGGCAGGCGTTATTGTGGCAGTTGCAGCGTATGCCCTGTTCACTGTTACGTCTAAAAAGGAAGAACTTGTGGCTGTCGCCAGCACTGCGGTTCCAGCCATTGTGTTTGACATGGGCGGCAAGTTCGACAAGTCGTTCAATGAGTCGGCATACCGGGGCATGGAAAAGTGGAAAAAAGAGTCTGGCAAAGACTACCTTGAGTTTGAAATTTCCAACGAGTCACAGCGTGAGCAAGCCATTCGCCGCATGGCCGAAAAAGGTGCCAGCCCCATCATCGGCATTGGTTTTGGTCAAGCGTCTAGCATTGAGAAGGTTGCCAAAGAATTTCCTAATCTCAAGTTCGCCATCATCGACATGGTGGTGGATGCGCCCAACGTGCAGTCTGTCGTGTTTAAAGAACAAGAGGGCAGCTACTTGGTTGGCGTGATGGCCGCCAAGGCCAGCCAAACCGGCAAGGTTGGGTTTGTAGGCGGGATGGACATTCCATTGATTCGCAAATTTGAATGTGGTTACCGCCAAGGTGTCATGTCTGTTAACGCCAGCAACGAGGTATTTGCCAACATGACAGGCACCACTGGCGCGGCTTGGAACGACCCAGCCCGCGGGGGCGAGTTGGCCAAGTCACAGTTTTCCAAGGGCGCGGACGTGGTGTTTGCTGCCGCTGGCGGCACGGGCATGGGCGTGTACCAAGCGGCTAAAGACAGTGGCAAGTTGGCCATTGGCGTAGACAGCAACCAAAACCATGTGCAACCAGGCACGATGCTGACCTCTATGCTCAAGCGAGTTGACGTGGCGGTGTACAACGTGGCCATGGCGCACACAGTTGGCGTGTCAGTGCTCGGCTTGAAAGAAGGCGGCGTCGACTACGCCATGGACGACAACAACGCCGAGTTGGTCACAGCCGATATGAAAGCGGCTGTTGAGGCCGCCAAAGCCGGCATCATCAGCGGCGATATCAAGGTGGCGGACTTCATGGCTGACAACGCTTGTAAGCTGTAAACAGCACCTCGCCCCAGTGACCTGTACAAGGCCGTTGGGGCGATGGACCACAAGCAAAGCCCACCGCACTCTCACGAGTAGTGGGCTTTTTAGCTGTGTTATCTAGTTGGATACGCCATGGATAAAGCCTCCTTACCCGGCCACACAACGGCCACTGCGCCGACTGCAACCGTGGGCTCTGTTGCCGTGGGTATGCACGGCATAGAAAAAAGATTTGGCGCAGTGCGTGCCAACCAAGGCGTCAACCTCAACGTGGCAACGGCCACAATACACGGCATTGTGGGTGAAAACGGCGCGGGTAAAAGCACGCTGATGTCCGTGCTGTATGGCATGTACCAAGCAGACGCAGGACGCATTGCTATCAACGGCGCAGCCGCCACCATCCACAATGCCGACGACGCCATCGCGCTGGGCATTGGCATGGTGCACCAGCACTTTATGTTGGTAGACACCTTAAGCGTGTTGGACAACATCATGCTGGGTGCTGAACCCCATTGGCTGCTCAGCCGCGCCGACAAGGCCACCCGGGGCCAACTGCGCGATTTGATGCAACGCACCGGCTTGCACCTGGACTTGGACAGCTTGGTACGCGACTTGGCGGTTGGCGACAGGCAGCGCTTGGAGATCATCAAGGCGCTGCACCGCGGCGCCAATATCTTAATTTTGGACGAGCCCACTGCGGTGCTCACACCGCAAGAAACGGCGCAGTTGTTTGAGGTTTTGCGCGGCCTGCGTGCGCGAGGTACCACGCTGATCATCATCACGCACAAGCTGAAAGAGGTCATGGGCTTGTGCGATGCGGTGACCGTCATGCGCGCAGGTGAGGTGGTTGCTGACATGCCCATTGCACAAGCCACTCTCGAAATTTTGGCTGAGGCCATGGTCGGGCGCAAGGTACACATTGGTCGCGACGGCAGCGTTGGTGTGCAGGACGGCGCGGTGTTGCTGCAAGCCAGCGGCATAGGCGTACAAGACGCCTTGGGTGTCGCACGCTTGCGCCAGCTCGATATCACCTTGCGAGCAGGCGAAATTGTTGGGGTGGCGGGCGTGTCAGGCAACGGTCAAAGCGAGCTCTTAGACGTGCTGGCCGGTTTGCTATCGCCGCACAGCGGTGAGTTACAAGTCATGGCGCAAACCTTCAACTCAGCCCATTGGCTAGACCCGAAAACCGCCAGGCAACTGGGCATCGCCCACGTGCCCGAAGACCGCCATGCGCGTGCATTGGTCATGGCATTTGCAGCTTGGGAGTCGGCCGTACTGGGTTATGGCCACTTGACCAGTTACACAACGGGCGGCTGGATGCACCACAGCGCGATGCGCACAGCCACACGCGACATGATGGAGGCTTTTGACGTGCGACCAAGAAACACCGAGTTGCAAAGCAGCCACTTTTCTGGCGGCAACCAACAAAAGCTGGTGCTGTCACGCGAACTGGGCCAAGCCCCCACCATTTTGTTGGTGGGCCAACCCACGCGCGGCGTAGACGTTGGTGCGATTGAGTTTATTTACGCCCAACTGCGCGCCATGCGCGATGCCGGTTGTGCGGTGCTGGTGGTGTCCAGCGAGCTGGACGAAATTTTGGCCTTGGCCAGCCGCGTCATTGTGATGAACAACGGGCGTGTCACTGGCGAGTTGGCCATCGACGATTGCAACGAGACCAACTTGGGCCTACTGATGACGGCGGAGAACGTATGAGCAACACCAACATGCCCAAATGGGCCGAGCTCGTGGTGCTGCCCATCGTCTGTTTGGCGGTGGCCTTGGCTGTCGCCGGCGTTGTGGTGGCGCTCATTGGGCAAGACCCCATGGAGGTGTTGTCTTTTTTAATTTACGGCGCACTTGGTACGGCTAGAGGTGTGAGCTACACCTTGTACTACACCACCACGTTTATCTTTACCGGCTTGGCCGTGGCCGTGGCCTTTCACGGCGGCTTGTTCAACATTGGTGGAGAAGGCCAAGCCATCATGGGCGGTTTGGGCACAGGCTTGGTGGCACTGTGGTTGTCACCCTACTTGCCCGCTTGGCTGTTGCTGCCGCTGATGCTGGTTGTTGGGGCTGCATTTGGCATGTTGTGGGCGGCAGTGCCTGGCTATTTGCAAGCCTACCGCGGCAGCCATGTGGTGATTACCACCATCATGTTCAACTTCATTGCCAGCAGCGTGCTGGTGTACTTGCTGGTCAACCACTTGCGCCCTGTGGGCACCATGTCTGTGGAAAGCGTCCCGTTTGAGCCGTCGGCGAACTTGCCACGCATGCATGAGGCGTTGGCATGGCTGGGCATCGAATGGCCGGCCTCCCCGCTCAATACCAGCTTGTTCATCGCCTTGGCCGCAGCCGTGGCGGTGTACTTGTTTTTGTGGCGCAGCAAGGCTGGCTACAACGTTCGCGCCGTGGGCTCAAGTGCCAGCGCGGCTGAATACGCCGGTATCAACGCCAAGCGCCACATTGTGTTGGCCATGGCTGTGTCTGGCGCGCTGGCTGGCATGGTGGGCATGAACGAGATTGCGGGCGTCAGCGGCAAGTTGCTGTTGGAGTTTGTCAGCGGCGCGGGCTTTACCGGCATTGCTGTGGCACTCATGGGACGCAACCACCCGGTCGGCATTGTCTTTGCCAGCTTGCTGTTTGGCGCTTTGTTTCAAGGTGGTGCTGAAGTGGCCTTTGAGGTGAAGGGCTTTAGCCGCGACATGGTGGTGCTGATGCAAGGCTTGGTCGTGCTGTTCTCAGGCGCCATGATTTACGTGATTGCGCCTTGGGTGGCCAAGCCACTCAATGCCGTGCTCAACCTGTTTGGCGCGGCCCACGCCAAGGGAGCCTGATATGGATGAAGTCCTCATCGGCAACATGCTGGCCTCTTCGCTGCGCATGGCCACACCGTTGTTGTTTTGTGCGCTGGCGGGCTTGTTGTCTGAGCGCTCTGGCGTGATTGACATTGGCCTCGAAGGCAAGATGCTGTTTGCCGCATTCGCAGCAGGTGCAGCCGGCGCAGCACTGGGCTCTACCAGCTTGGCCGTGGCTTGCGCCATTGGCGTGTCTATTCTGTTGTCTTGGATGCATGGTCTGGCCTGTGTCAGCTACCGCGGTGACCAAGTGGTTTCAGGCATTGCGATCAACATCATTGCCGTTGGCTTGACCATGGTGCTGGGCATTGCATGGTTTGCACAAGGCGGGCAAACGCCGCCGGTGTCTACAGAGGTGCGCATACAAGCCTTGTGGCCGCAAGCACAGGATGCGTTTGCCAACTGGCCGTGGTTGCAAGCCATTGTTGGCGAGGGCCTGTTGAGCCACAACGCGCTGGTGTACCTGGCCTTGGCTTTGGTGCCCACCACATGGTGGTTGCTGTTTAAAACGCGCTTTGGCTTGCGCTTGCGCGCTGTGGGCGAAAACCCGCACATGGTCGATGCGGCAGGCGTGTCGGTTCACGGCTTGCGTTATACCGCGCTCACATTAAACGGTGTGCTGTGCGGCTTGGCAGGCAGCTACTTGGTGTTGGCGCAAAGCGCCGCGTTTTCTAGCAACATGACTGCGGGGCGAGGTTTCATGGCCTTGGCTGCACTCATTTTTGGGCGCTGGCATCCGGTGGGTGCCATGTGGGCCTGTCTGTTATTTGGCTTCCTCGACGCCGCGGCCATTCGCATGCAAGGCACCGCTTTGCCCCTAATAGGTGAGGTGCCTGTGCAAGCCATTCAAGCACTGCCCTATGTGCTGACGGTCGTGCTGCTGGCTGGCTTTATTGGCAAGGCCGTGGCACCCGCGGCTATCGGCAAGCCCTATGTCAAAGAGCGGTAGCGCCCCGTGCTTGCCTCGCTTGTAGCGTGCATTTGTAACCCACACCGTTGATGCAACACTACGACCTATTGGCGCTGGGCGCGGCCACTTGTTGGGCGGCCAGCGGCTTGCTGTCTGCCGCACCCAGCAAAGCACTGGGCGCCATCGCCTTTGTGCGCTGGCGCATGACGACCGTGACCTTTGTGCTGTGGCTGCTGGTGGCGTTGTTCAGCCAACTGCCACCGCTTGCACTGGACACTTGGGGTGTGATGGTGGCCAGCGGACTGGTGGGTATTTTTGTAGGCGACACGCTGTTGTTCGCAGCGATGAACAGGCTTGGCCCGCGGCGCACTGGCGTGTTGTTTGCCTCGCACGCGTTGTTCAGCGCCTTGTTGGGCTACTTGTTTTTAAGCGAGCGCTTGGGTGTGCAAGCCTACATAGGCGCAGGCGTGACTGTGGCGGGTGTGATGGTGGCCGTGGCGTGGGGCAACAGCAAAACGAATGTCTCAGAATGGGACAGCGCGCCCAGCACTGTGGCCGGTGTGAGCCTGGCCTTGCTGGCCGCACTGGGCCAAGCCACTGGCGCATTGATAGCCAAACCAGCCCTGGGTGGTGACCTAGGGTTTGACCCTGTTGCTGCGTCTGCGGTGCGTGTCACGGCCGCCGTCAGTGCGCTGTGGCTGTGGCGGGTGGTGAACCCGCGGTCGGCAAGCGCGCACAGCCCACTCACGTGGACCCTACTCAAACAAACCGCCATCAGCAGTTGGGTGGGAATGGGGCTTGGCATGGGCCTGTTGCTGTGGGCTTTGCGTGATGGCCCAGTGGGCAGTGTGGGCGTGTTGTCAGGCTTGTCGCCAGTGCTCATACTGCCCATGCTGTGGTGGACATTTCGCAGCGCCCCAGCACCAGGCGCTTGGATTGGCGCCGCAGTGGCCGTGCTGGGCACTGCGATGGTAGTAGCCAGGTAAACGTTGCCCTCTATGACGCCATGCCAGCAAACCGGCTGGCCATAGCCGGCACACCCATTTCAGCCAAGATATCGTCGATGCGCTGTTGCGCACCGGCTTTGGGTGCACCGACACGCTTGGCCAAAATCAACTCGTTTTTCATGGAGTGCTCCCAGCCCACCAATTCGGTCACGGTCACCTGGTAGCCACTGGCCTCTAAACGCAGGCAGCGCAATACATTCGTTATTTGGCTGCCAAATTCTCGAGCGTGTAGGGGGTGACGCCACAACTCAGACAGGGGCGTGCGTGACAAGTTGAAGGCTTTTTGCCGGCGTATCACGCTGGCCATTTCAGCTTGGCAACACGGCACGATCACCATGGCGCTGGCTTGGTGCTTGAGGCCAAAACCAATGGCGTCATCGGTGGCGGTGTCGCAAGCGTGCAGCGCCGTCACCACGTCTACTTTATGAGGCAAGGCGTCGCTGGTCATGGCTTGCTCGACACTCAAGGCATGAAACGCCATGCGCTCAAACCCGAGCTGTAGCGCCAAGGTTTGCGAGCTTTGCACCAACTCTGAACGCGTCTCTATGCCAATGACTTGGCCGTTGTCCAAGGCTTTTAATACCAAGTCGTACAAGATAAAACCCAGGTACGACTTGCCCGCGCCGTGGTCTACCACAGTCACCGCGCCGCGCTCTTTGTGTTGCGCCGCAATCAGCGGCTCAATGAACTGCACCAAGTGGTACACCTGCTTGAGCTTGCGCCGGCTGTCTTGGTTGAGCTTGCCGTCGCGCGTGAGTATATGCAGCGCTTTGAGCAAATCCACAGATTGCCCGGGGCGCAGCTCTGGCAGTTGTTCTTGTAAGGTTTTTGCGGGCGCTTTGCCGCTGCGTGTGTTGGCCATGGCGTCATCATAAGGCGGCGACAATGGTGGCATGCACACGCCACACCCGACCGACTCGCCACACGGCTACGAACAACTCACCCCAGACGTCATGCTAGACGCCTTAGCCAGTGTGGGGTTGGCGGGCGATGGCCGCATGCTGGCCTTGAGCTCTTACGAAAACCGGGTCGTGCAGTTCCATGTGGAAGACGACGCGGGCGTAGCCTCCACCGTGGTCACCAAGTTTTACAGGCCCAACCGCTGGCGCAACATCGCCATTCAAGAAGAGCACGACTTTGCCCACGAGCTCATGGCAAGCGAGGTGCCCATGGTCGCCCCACTGCGATTGGCCAATGTTGGCAAAGCTGCATCAGCACAACAGGGGCCCCAAACGCTAAACCACTTTGCAGGCTATGCATTTTCTGTCAGCCCATCACGCGGTGGGCGACGACCTGAACTGGACGACTTTGAAGTCTTGGAGTGGATTGGCCGCTTGCTGGCGCGCTTGCACAACGTAGGCGCTGCCAAGCCCTTTGCGCACCGCCCTGCCATCAACCCCACAACCTACGGGCTGGATTGCAAGGCGTGGCTGCTGGCCAACAACGCGCTACCGCTAGATGTTGAGCGACAGTGGTGCGATGCCTTTGACACAGCCATAACAATTGTTCAAAGCAAGTGGGCCTTGTTCGAGGAGTCTCATTTTGAATGGGCCTCTATTCGCCTACACGGCGACTGCCATCCTGGCAATATTTTATGGACGCCCAGCAGCGGGCCGCATTTTGTAGACCTTGACGATGCCCGCAGCGGCCCCGCCATACAAGACCTGTGGATGCTGCTGTCTGGCGACAGGCGCGCACAAACCCAAGCTTTGTCTGCGGTGCTGGATGGCTACGAACAAATGCGCCCCTTTAACCGTGCCGAGCTGGCGCTCATTGAGCCCCTACGAACACTGCGCATGGTGCACTACAGCACATGGCTGGCCAAACGCTGGGACGACCCCGCTTTTGCAGCCAACTTCCCGTGGTTTGGCACATCAGACTATTGGCAAGGCCAAGTCCACCAATTGATTGAGCAGGCACAGGCCATGCAAGAAGTCTCTCTTTCGGTTTAAATAGGCACCCATGACTACACACTTTTACCAGCCCAAAGACGGCCACGGCCTGCCCCACGACCCCTTCAACGCCATCGTAGGGCCTCGCCCTATAGGCTGGGTGTCTACCCACAACGAACAAGGCCAACTGAACTTGGCGCCTTACAGCTTTTTCACCGCATTCAACTACACGCCACCCATTGTGGGCTTCACCAGCATTGGCGCCAAAGACAGCTTGCACAACGCCCAGGCCACAGGCGAGTTTGTTTGGAACCTGGTCACCACCGACTTGGCCAAGGCCATGAACGAGACCTGCGCGGTGGTGCCCTTGGGTGTAAGTGAGTTTGAGCTTGGCGGTTTAACACCCGCGCCATCTAGCGTTGTGAAACCTCCGCGCGTGTTGGAAAGCCCTGTCAACTTTGAGTGCAAAGTGACACAGATAGTGCAACTCACCACCGTGGAAGGTCACCACGTAGAAACCTGGCTGGTGCTGGGCCAAGTGGTGGGTGTGCACATCAACAACGCGCTGCTGGTCAACGGCGTGTACGACACCGCAGCGGCTGGCCATGTGTTGCGCGGTGGCGGCCCATCCGACTACTTCACACTGGGCCCAGAAGCCAAGTTTTTAATGCCTAGGCCTCCATCAGCGGCAGAGCAGCAGCGAAAAATTTAACCCCTGACCCGCTGTAGCGCGCCCATCAGGGTCAGCGCTACACGCAGATCTCAAATAACGATCGTTTTAACCCGCCAACAGGCCGTACCGTGAGCCGCCGTTTGATGCGCTCGCATACGCTGGCGGCCAACTTGCAGCGCACGCTTTGATTCCCCCCTACATGAACGCTTCAGAACTCACAGCACTCATCGCTTTGGCCACTGCAGCCAGCTTCACGCCTGGGCCCAACACCACGTTGTCGGCAGCCATGGGCGCGCAGGCCGGCTTGCGCCATGCCATGCCGTTTGTGTGCGGCGTTCCAGTCGGGTGGTGTGCACTGTTGATGCTGAGCGCATTGGGTGTGGGCGCCACCGTGACACAGCAGCCAGCGTTGCGCACACTGATTACAGCGCTGGGCTGTGGCTATTTGCTGTGGCTGGCATGGCGCATTGCCCACGCCCCTGTGCAACTCAGTGCGCTCAACACCGCGCCCTTGCGCATTGGGTTTTGGCAAGCCATCGCGCTACAGTTTGTCAACATCAAAGGCTGGATGTTGTCATTGAGCGTGGCTGCGGGTTGGCTCAACACGCCAGATGACTTGTGGGCGCGCGCCGCCTGGGTACTGCCCTTGATGGCTTTTTACGGTTTTAGCAGCAACTTGCTGTACGCCTGGATGGGTTCTCGCTTACGCGAATGGCTTCAAGTAGGTGGGCGCATGGCGTGGTTTAACAGGGGTATGGCGAGCTTGCTTGGCGTGACCGCTGTGTGGATGCTGGTCACCACTATGGGCAGGGCATGAGCAGCAGCACAGAAATGAAAGGCTACGTGCTGGGCGTGATTGGCGTTACGGTGTTCGCCGCCACGCTGCCGATTACAAAAATTGCAGTGGGCAGTGACGCCGAGCCATTGATGAGTGGTCAATTTGTCACGCTGGCGCGCGCCGCCATTGCGGCCATGCTCAGTGCCTTGTGGCTGTTGTGGGTACGCCCGCCTATGCCGCGAGGACGAGACTGGCTATGGCTTGGCGTGACGGCATGTGCGGTGGTGATTGGCTTTCCGCTGTTCATGGGTTTGGCCATGCGCCATGTAGACGGCACGCACGCCAGCGTGGTGCTAGGCGCATTGCCATTGGCCACGGCCGCATGTGGTGCGCTGCTGCACGGCCAACGCGCGCCACGTCATTTTTGGCTGGCAGCCGTGGCTGGCGCTGCCCTGGTCATGGCGTTTGCCATGTGGAACGCCCCCACCGCCGCAGGCTTTGGCATGGGTAGCTTGTCAATAACAGGCGCCGACTTGCTGCTGCTGTGTGCTGTGCTGTGTGCCGCACTGGGCTACACCACTGGCGCTGACTTGGCCAAAAAACACCGCTCTGAAACTGTCATCAGCTGGGCACTGGTGGTGGCCAGCCCCATCACGCTGCCCGGTATGCTCATGACCTGGCCGGACGCGCCCATGCCCGCAGCGTCGTGGTTTGCTTTGGCCTATGTCGCCCTGTTCTCCATGTGGATTGGTTTTTTCGCGTGGTACCGAGGCTTGGCGCTGGGCGGTGTGATGCGGGTCAGCCAAGTGCAGTTGCTACAACCCTTCTTAGGCATCTTGTTTTCTATTCCGCTGTTGGGTGAGTCATGGTCATGGACTGCCGTGACCTTCGCAGGCGCGGTTGTCGCCTGCGTCATGCTTGGCAGGCGGGCACTGCGACATGCATGAGCCCACAAACCCACATACACAGCCTGTATCAATAATGCCGACGACCAATCGAAAGCCACACACCATGCACACACAACTGGACCACATTGTGATCGGAGCCACCACGTTGGCGCAAGGCGTGGCGTGGTGCGAAGCCACCTTTGGCGTGGTGCCCGGCCCCGGTGGTGAGCACTTGAATATGGGCACGCACAACCGCTTACTGCGCATCAGCAGCGACGCGTTTCCGAGCGCGTATTTAGAAATCATTGCCATTGCACCGCATTTGGCTGCGCCTACAGCCCATCCGCGTTGGTTTGACTTGGACAACCCAGCCATTGTTACCAGCCTCAACACACATGGTCCGCAGTTGCTGCATTGGGTGGCGCAAACTGACGACATTCATGCGGCCTGCGCGGCCACTGAGCAACTGGGCATCACCTTAGGCCAGCCGCAAGCGGTTTCGCGCATGACGCAACGCGGCTTGCTGGAATGGACTTTCAGCATCAACGCCAGTGGCGAGCGCCCCATGCACGGCGCATTGCCTCACCTGATTCAATGGGCAGACGCCTCGCCGGTGGTGCACATGCCGCTTGGCAGCGTGGGCTTGTCCAGCGTGAGCATCAGCGCCGCGCCAGAGAACTTGCCGCTGTTGCGCAGCTGCGCTGCGGCCTTGGCGTTGGAAGCCGTCACGGTTGAACAATCGCCTAGCGCCTTCAGCGTTCAGCTCCTCACACCCGCAGGCATGGTCACACTGCAAACCCCAGCTCAAGGGTATTGACATGTTTAATTTGCTAGAGTGACCGTTAAATAGTAGTTTAAAAGTAGTAAGCTGTTGGCAACTTACCCATCTTGACGGCCTCGCCATGCACACCTACACCCTATCGGAAGTTCAGACCGCGCAGCACGCCGTGTACGCCGCCATGCCGCCTACCCCGCAATATGCGTGGCCACAACTGGGCGCACGCGTCGGTGCGCAGGTATGGGTCAAACACGAAAACCACACCCCTGTCGGCGCTTTCAAAATTAGAGGCGGCTTAACGTACATGGCGGCACTCAAGGCTGCAGGCCAGATGCCCGCAGGTTTTATTGCAGCCACGCGTGGCAACCACGGTCAAAGCATAGCCTTCGCGGCCAGCCAACACAATGTGCCCACCACCATCGTGGTGCCCGCAGGCAATGCACGTGAGAAAAATGCCGCCATGCAAGCCTTGGGCGCACAACTGGTTGAATACGGCGACGACTTTCAAGCGGCCCGCAGCCACGCGAAATTATTGGCAATCAGCCACAACCTGCACAGCGTGCCCTCGTACCACCGCGACCTGGTGTCAGGCGTGATGACCTACTGGCTAGAATTTTTTGAGAGCTTCAAAGATGGCGCTGCACCTGATGTGGTGTTTGTTCCCATTGGTCAAGGCTCTGGCTTTTGCGCTGCTGCTGCTGCGCGTGCGCACTGCAAAGTCAGCACCCAACTCGTTGGCGTGGTGTCTGCTCACGCAACTTGCTACCTAGACTCATACAGAGCTGGCCACGCCATCAGTGCACCATCCCGCACAGCCTTGGCTGATGGCTTGGCGTGCAGCGTGCCAGACGCCGAATCACTGGCAATCATCATGGACCAAGCCGACGATGTGATTGCGGTATCTGACGACGAGGTAGCCCACGCCATGCGTGTGTTGTTTGCCGACACCCACAACGTCGCAGAAGGTGCGGGTGCGGCCTCTATGGCCGCAGCGATTCAGCAACGCGACAAGTGGGCCGGTCAACGCGTGGGTGTCACCTTGTGCGGCGGCAATGTTGACAGCGCCATGTTTGCCCATGTGCTGGCAGGACACACGCCCGCCTTTGTGTCCTAGCATTAACCCTGTAGGTCGCCATCGCGACTGTTTGATAACGCGCAAGTGTACAAAATTTGCCCCATGGGACACCTCTATTTAGTACGCCACGGCCAGGCTTCATTTGGCGCCGACAACTACGACCAGCTCAGCGAATTGGGCGCCCGGCAAAGTGAACGCTTAGGCCAATACTTCGCGTCTAAAGGCAGGGCCTTTGACACGGTGGTCACGGGGAGTCTGGTACGGCACACCCAGACTTGGGCAGGTATTGAGCGCGGCTTGGGCCTGCCGCCTGGGCAATGCACCGTGCAAGTTGAGCCAGGCTTGAATGAGTACGACAGCCACGCGGTGATCAACGCCATCAACCCAGGCCCGCTGCCTGCGTTGTCAGAGCCTGGTGCGTATCAAACCTACTTTCGCTTGCTGCGCGACGGGTTGCGCGCATGGATGGACGGTGTGGTCACACCTGTTGGTATGCCTGACTACGACACATTCAGGAGCGACATTGTTGAGGTTCTCAAACGCGTACGCGACAACAACGCAGGCAAACGCGTGTTGGTGGTGAGCAGCGGCGGGCCCATTTCCACCACCATTGGCTATCTTCTCAGCACGCCGGCAGAAACCACCATTGAGTTGAACTACCAAATTCGCAACACCGCGCTGACCGAGTGCCGCATCACAAGTAAAGGCTTGCGCTTGGTCAGTTTCAACGCACTGCCGCACCTAGACAACGACGCAGATGCGGCGTTGCACACCCACACATAACGCTAGCCTCGCAGCGTCGTGCTTGGCAAGCCGTCCATGTCAAGCCACAACTGAACCAACGACGCAGCGGCAGCTTGCAGCACGGCTTGACCCTTCTCGGCACTGGCGGCGGCGGCGTTGCCTGCTGCACCGGCTGGGTTGATGTCTTGCATCTGCCATGCCAACTTGGCGCTTTTTCCATTGCCCAGTATGTGGGTGCTGTTTGCCCGGACTTCTGAACTAGAGCTGAAGTTCAAGGCCTCGGCCATGTTCACCAACTCGGGCTTGATCGCCAACATCATGGAGGTTTCTATATCGCCAGCATGCGAACCAAAGCGGTGCTCGTGCGCGGAAAACAATTGATGCACGTCGTCACCCAACGGCAGGGCAAACCAGTTCACGCTGACCACCAACATGCCCAAGCGGTTGCGCAAATCACGCGCCACCAAATCCAGCGCGCCAACTTGCCCGCCGTGCGCGTTGAACAGCACCAGCTTGTTGATACCGCTGGCATGCACAGCCTCTCCCAACTCTGTCCACAGGGCAATGAGGGTGTTGCTGCTCAGGCTCAACGTGCCCGGGAATGTGGCGTGCTCTGGACTAAAGCCAACAGGCTGCAGCGGCAAGGCCAACACCGACGGGCAATTGGCCACGCCGGTTGCCAGCCCCAACGCCTTGGACAATATGCAGTCGGCCAAGTCACTGTCCACGCTCAATGGCAAGTGCGGGCCATGTTGCTCGGTGGCACCCAGCGGCAACACGGCGATGGCTCGATGGCGGTCTAGGGCTAAAAAGTCTGGCGACTTTAAATCTGCCCACAAGCCGTGATGGGTGTGCGTCTTTGGCGCAGCCTGGGCTGTTGGCCTAGAGGGGGGTGTCGTAGGTGTGGCGCTGTGCATGGGTGCAGTGTAATGCCGCCGGATAATATGGAACCAATTGCAGGCAGTAACCTCTCAGTCATTGAGGCGTTTTTTACACATACACAGGCGTTTGTCCCACTAAACCCATTTCAGCAAGTCTTATTGTTATCCACATGCTTATGCGCCTTCCCCCTTTCTTTGCTGCCACGTTGCCCGCCTGCGTTCTGACGTGTGCGCTGGCCACGCTTGGCGTGACAGTCTCGCTAGGCGCTGCCAGCGCGCAGGCTCAAACCACGGCGGGCTACAACGCTTTGGCCGACTTGGGCATGGCCAACACACAAGACCAGTTGGCTGCGCCAGCCGCACTGCCCAAGCGCATTGGCGAATCTTCAGACACCGCAACCAGCACACAAACCAACGCCCAGTTGCTGGCGTATGCACCTCATGGCGTGTCGCCAGGAAAGACCATTTGGCTGGGCCTGCGCATTGCCCATGCACCGAACTGGCACACCTACTGGAAAAACTCTGGCGACTCTGGCCTGCCCACCACACTGCGCTGGCAACTGCCTGCGGGCTGGCAACTCGGCGAGCTGGCTTGGCCTACGCCTAAAAAGTTTCCTCTAGGCCCTCTCGCCAACTATGGTTTTGACGGTACCGTGTTGCTGACCACGCCTGTTGTGCTGCCCGCCCAACTGGACACACCACCGGGCTCAAGCTTTGACGTTGGCTTGCAAGCCGACTGGCTGGCTTGCAAAACCGAGTGCATCCCAGAAGACGCCACAATCGCACTCACGCTGCCCAGCAATGCACAGCTCACGTCACACGCCCCGCTGTTTGACGATGCCTTTGCGCGGGTGCCCAAGCCTATAAGGGCACAAGCCGTCGTGACACCAACTGCAGACAGCACCACGTGGCGCGTGGCAGGTTTACCTGCCCAGTGGGTAGGGCAACCTGTGGAGTTGTTCCCAGAAACAACAGGCCTCGTTGCACCTGGCGCGCCTTGGACACAAGCTTGGGACACCCGTTCGGACCAAGCGGTGTGGACGGCACAAGTGCCCCAACATGCGTTTAGGTCAGACTCACCTACACACATCGACACAGTTTTAGCGCTGGCGCAGCAAGACAAAGGCCTGCCCAGCGCGGCTGGTGTGCGCATACAAGTTGCGTTAGAGGGGGAATGGCCAGCTGTGAAAGCGCTCACAACCGTGAGCCCTGCGTTGCAGACGGCGCTTGACGCGGCGCAGTCGCAAGCCACAAACACCACAAGCGCCGCGCCTGTCTCAACTGCCACGCTGCTGTTAACGCTTGGCGCGGCCTTGCTGGGTGGCTTGTTGCTCAACCTCATGCCATGCGTGTTTCCCGTGTTGGCGCTGAAGGTGTTGGCATTTGCACGACCCACCCAGCACACACGGAACGGCTTGAGCAGCCACCAACGTGCGGGCTTGGCGTACACGGCCGGCGTGGTGGTGTCGTTTGTGGCGTTAGGCGGTGTTTTGTTGACGCTGCGCGCGGCAGGCGAGGCACTTGGCTGGGGCTTTCAATTGCAAAACCCAATGGTTGTGAGCGCCTTGGCCGTGTTGTTTACGCTGATTGCGCTCAACTTGTTAGGCGTGTTTGAGTTTGGCGCCATGCTCCCGCAAAGCCTGCTCAATGCGCGTGCCAAAAGCCCCAGCACAGATGCTTTTTTGTCTGGTGTGTTGGCCACTGCGGTGGCGTCGCCTTGCACCGCGCCATTTATGGGCGCGTCGCTTGGCTTGGCCATTGTGTGGCCCACCGCGCAAGCCTTGGCTGTGTTTGCCGCACTGGGCGTGGGTATGGCCGCGCCTTATTTGTTGGCCAGCTGGGTGCCCAGCGTCGCCAACTTGCTGCCAAAGCCTGGGGCATGGATGGTCACATTTAAAACCTTAATGGCCTTCCCCATGCTGGCCACAGTCGTGTGGCTGATGTGGGTGGTGGGGCAGCAAACCAGCATGAACGGCGCGGCCGCCTTGATGCTGTTGTTGGTCATGCTGGCATTTGCTGTATGGGCGTGGCAGCAAGGTCACAGCGCCCGCACAAGTCGGACATGGCGCATGGTGGGTGCCGCCTTGTTGGCCATCAGCGCATGGAGCTTATGGGGCCCCATGACGCAAACGTCTTTTGCAACGGCAGGAAACAGCTCACACACCGCGTCAAGCACCGCCCTGTGGCAAACATGGACGCCCACAGCGGTGCAGGAGCGCTTAGACAATGGGCAGACCGTGTTTGTTGACTTCACAGCCGCATGGTGTGTGACCTGCCAAGTCAACGAGCTCACCACGCTTGCCAGCGAGCCCGTGCTGACCGCTTTTAAAACCAACAACATCGCCCTGCTCAAAGCCGACTGGACCAAACGTGACCCAGCCATCACGCAAGCACTCAACGACTTACAACGCAGCGGTGTGCCCACCTATGCGGTGTACAGCCCAGGGCGAGCACCCCTGGTGCTGACGGAAATACTCAGCCATGCAGTTGTGATTGCCGCGGTTACCCAGTAAGCCTGAATCTTTAAATCCCACCACACACTGCGGACCGACTCATAACCAAATGAGTTGTCTCGAAGCCGCGCTTAAAACCACCGCTACAAACTGCGACAATTAGCCTATGTTTGCCCCACTACAAAACGATACATTTATACGCGCTTGTTTGCGCCAGTCCACCACACACACGCCGATCTGGCTGATGCGCCAAGCTGGGCGTTATTTGCCTGAATACCGCGAAACGCGAGCCAAAGCAGGCAGTTTCATGGGCTTGGCGACCAACACAGACTACGCGACAGAAGTAACGCTGCAGCCACTGGAGCGTTTTCCGTTAGATGCAGCCATCTTATTTTCAGACATCCTCACCGTGCCAGATGCCATGGGCTTGGGCCTGAGTTTTGCCATCGGCGAAGGCCCCAAGTTTGAACGAACTGTGCGCGATGAAGCCGCGGTCAATGCACTGCATGTGCCAGACATGGCCAAGCTGCAATACGTATTCGATGCAGTCACCTCCATTCGCACAGCTTTGAACGGGCGTGTGCCACTGATTGGCTTTTCTGGCAGCCCGTGGACGCTGGCCTGCTACATGGTCGAAGGTGGTGGCTCTAGTGACTACCGTTTGGTCAAAACGCTGATGTACCAGCGCCCTGACCTGATGCACCGGATCTTAGAAATTAATGCCGACGCTGTGGCCCTGTACCTCAACACCCAAATTGAGGCCGGCGCACAAGCGGCCATGATTTTTGACAGTTGGGGCGGTGTATTGGCCGACGGCGCGTTTCAAACGTTTAGCATGGCCTATACCCGCCGGGTGCTGAACAAGGTGCATACCGAGTTCAACGGCGTGAAAATTCCCAGGCTGGTGTTCACCAAAGGCGGCGGCATGTGGCTAGACGACATGCAACAACTGCCCTGCGATGTTTTGGGCATGGACTGGACAGTGAACCTCAGCCAGGCGCGTGCCAAACTGGGTGATACCCACGCGCTGCAAGGCAACCTAGATCCCAACGCCTTGTTTGCCGCGCCAGAACAGGTGGCTCAACTGGGGCGCCATGTGCTGGACAGTTTTGGCAAACCACACATGGGTGACGGCACAGGCCACACACATATTTTCAACTTGGGCCACGGCATCAACCAGTTCACCCCGCCTGAGAGCGTCGCCGCGCTGGTGGAGGCTGTGCACAGCCACTCCAAACAACTTCGGGCTCAGGCCTAGCACATAATTTACCAAGCAACATGACAATTTTCTGATTTTTATACCTACTTGTGCACAGAAGTGGGGCTACGAGGCGAACACACAGACTGGGTAATAAAAAAATACACATGATTGGCATTGGTTAAGTAAGTTATTGATTTTAAATAACAAAATTCAATTGCTTAAAAAATAAGCAATCTAAGAAAACCCCCAGTTTCATGTGACATACGCTGTCACATATGCAGTTATTAACAAAGTTATCCACAGAAAATTGGGACAACTACAAGTCTCATTTCAAATCAACCACTTAGCCCTTTTACCGCTACATTGAATGAGCAACCCAGCCTAAACCATGGCTTATTGGCCCACCGTCATCGTTGCCACGCCCGCCCACTCGCAACTCAGCCATGCGCTGAGCTACGCCTGCGATCAAGCATTAGCGCCCGGGACTTTGGTCAGGGTGCCGTTGGGCAAACGCGACACATTGGGGGTGGTCTCAAGCTGCGGCACCGAACTCCCCGCAAATGTTCAAGCCGTCAACGTCAAACCCATCAGCGAGGTGCTGGATGGGCTGTCACCCCTCAACGCCGAGTGGCTGCAGTTGATGCGCTTTGCCGCCAAGTACTACCAACGCGGCGTCGGGGAAGTGGCACTGGCGGCACTGCCACCTGAACTGCGCAAGCTTGATCCTACCCAGCTGGCTAGGCGCTTAAAACGCAACGCCAAGGCTGCCGGCGAGGCTCATCACGGCGAAGCAACTGACGCCGCAGATCAGGTCGAAGATACAAGCCGCGAGCACAAACATGCCAGTTCCAGCTCCGATACCAACGCCACCGCGCTAGAAGCCAGCCCAGAACAAGCCCATGCCTTGGCGCACATTGAGGCCACCACCCAGCCCATATTGCTGTTCGGCGCGACGGGCAGCGGCAAGACCGAGGTGTATTTGCAAACCGCTGCCAAACTGCTGGTCAGCAGCCCAAACGCGCAAGTGCTGATACTGGTGCCTGAAATCAACCTAACGCCCCAACTGGAAAGCCGATTCAGCAGCCGCTTTGCCGCTTATGGCGTGGTGTCCCTGCACAGTGGCCTCACCCCAGCGCAGCGCTTGCAAAACTGGCTCAGTGCGCACCTAGGTGCCGCGCGCATTGTGCTGGGCACACGCATGGCCGTGTTTGCCAGCATGCCCCATTTGCGCCTCATCGTGGTGGACGAAGAGCACGACCCCAGCTACAAAAGCCAAGAAGGTGCGCGCTATTCAGCCCGCGACTTGGCGGTTTACCGCTCGCACGCCATAGCGGGTTGTCGCGTGCTGTTGGGCTCTGCCACGCCCTCACTCGAAACCTGGCATGCCACTGAAACAGGGCGCTACCAGCGCCTGGCCATGCCGAGTCGCATAGGCGGTGCTGCGTTGCCCAAGCTGCGCTTGGTTGATATGGGCAAGCAACCCAAACAAACCGTCATCGCGCCGGCTCTGCTAGACGCTATTGCCGAGCGCGCGCAGCGCGGCGAACAAAGCTTGCTGCTGCTGAACCGCCGCGGCTACGCGCCCGTGCTCAGCTGTGGCGACTGCGGTTGGAAAAGCCAATGCCCGCATTGCAGCGCGCACCGCGTGTTTCACAAAATAGACCGCAGCCTGCGCTGCCACCACTGTGGCCTGCATGAGCGCGTGCCACATGCCTGCCCTGACTGCGGCAACGTTGACATCCAAACGGTAGGTCGCGGCACGGAACAGCTTGAAGAACTGTTGGCCGACAAGCTGGCCAAACACCTGCGCGCCGACGGCCACGCTTTGCGTGTGGCCCGCCTTGACGCAGACACCACTCGCCATAAAGGCGAACTCACAACGCAGTTGGCAGCCATGCACGCCGGCGAGGTGGACGTGTTGGTGGGCACGCAAATGGTCGCCAAGGGCCATGACTTCAGGGGCATTACGCTGGTGGCCGCCATCAACCCAGACGGGGCCTTGTTTGCCAGCGACTTCCGCGCGCCAGAGCGCTTGTTTGCGCTGCTGATGCAAGCGGCTGGGCGCGCTGGGCGCGACGCTGTCAAGATGGCTCAACTCACAGCACAGGGCAACAACGGCGCAGAGCTTTGGGTGCAAACCTGGCACCCCACTCACCCCTTGTTTGCTGCCCTGGCCAAACACGATTTCGCCGGCTTCACAACAACAGAACTGGTAGAGCGCGAGGCCGCTATGCTGCCGCCGTTTGCCTCACAAGCCTTGCTGCGCGCAGACGCAAAAAGTCAGGCTGCGGCCCAAACATTTTTGAACCAAGCCCGCGACGCGGCCAACGCGGTTGCCGAAGAGATGGGCGTGGGCATTTACCCGGCCGTTCCGCTCACCATTGCCCGTGTAGCCAACGTAGAGCGCGCACAAATGCTGATCGAATGCGCCAACCGCGCCACCTTGCAAAAGTTTTTAGCGCAGTGGCACACCACGTTGCACGAACTGCGCGCAACCCCTGCCGGCAAAGCCATCATCCGCTGGGCCATTGATGTAGACCCGTTGGCAATTTAGCCTGCGAACAGCCGCAGTGGGCTCACAGGCTTGGGTTTAAACCCGCCAACTCACCACCGCAGAAAAAGTCACAAATGACGCGGTGGTTGTGAGCAAAATAATGCGGGCTATGCGTCCGTTGTCTGCGCCAAAGCGCTCGGCCAACAGCGAGACGTTGCTGGCGCTTGGCAACGCCGCCACCAGCAGCAGGCATGTGAGGGTGAACACATCCAACTCAAATCCCATGGCCCTGGCAATGAGGGCGCCTACAAATACCAAGAGGGGATGCACAAGCAGTTTGAGTACCACAACAGGCAAGTAATGCGACACAGGCATGGCATGCGCGCTGGTCATTTGCGAGCGAGCCAGCACAGCACCAATGGTGAACAGGGCCACAGGTGACGCTGCATTGGCCAACAACGCCACACTGTCGCCTATGGGTGTGGGCAGCACCACTTGGTACGCACTGGCGACAGCGCCCAACACAATAGCCCACGGCATAGGATTGCCCACCACGCCTGTAAGTGCCAGCTTGGCGGCACGCTTGGCACCCGCCACACCCGCGCCATCTAATCGCGACAAGGCGACACACAACGAACTCGTAATCACCAAGTCAATCAAAATGGTGGCGATTGCAGGGCCCGCACTGGCCGCACCCAAAATAGCCGCGAGCAACGGCACACCCATAAAGCCCGTGTTGGGAAACGCAGCCACCAAGGCCCCAAGGGACGCATCGTTCCACCCGATACCGTCTCGCTTGGTAACGCCAATCGCCAAAGCCACCATCACCAACGCCACGCTGAGGTACAAGCCAAACACCACAGGGTTGAACAGCTCGGCAACTGGCGTGTTGGCTCCAAAGCGGTACAACATACACGGCACTGCAAAATACAGCACAAAACCATTCAAGCCAGGAATGGCAGGCAACGCGAGCCACCCGCGGTAGGTGGCAATATAGCCCGTCAGCACCAAAGCAAAAAAAGGAAATGTGACGAGTAAGACGTTGAGCATGTCGTATTTTAGATGGCACAAACAGCTGCATGCTGCAAGCAACACGTGGCATGTCGCCCAGCCGTCAATGCACTGGGGTTTTTCGCGTATGGACGACAACGTCATCCAAGCACAGCGTCCCTATTGACAAGCCAGTCTTTGTCGTAGACCTCTTACATGGCCCCTCAGATCAAGTCTGAAGCGGACAGGCGAGTCGTTATATGCATGACGAGCGGCAAGTCCTCGGGGTATCATTAAAAGCTTTGCGTGAGTGCTCCTATTTATGTCATCAGGCCTTAACCCAGCACAGTTGGAAGCTGTTCACCATGTGAGCGGGCCGAGCCTGGTGTTGGCAGGGGCTGGGTCGGGCAAAACGCGTGTGATCACGCACAAAATTGCCTACCTAATTGAGGGAGGCTTGAGCCCTAGCCGCATCGCCGCCATTACCTTTACCAACAAGGCCGCGGCAGAAATGCGAGAGCGGGCCAAGCAACTGGCCGGTAAGGTCGCAGGACAAGTGCTGATTTGCACGTTTCACGCGTTGGGCGTGCGCATGCTGCGCCAGCAGGGCAGTTATGTGGGCTTAAAAGAGCAGTTTTCTATTTTAGACAGTGACGATGTGTCGCGTATTTTGAAAGACTGCGGCGGCTCTACCGACCTGGCCACAGCCAAGCAATGGCAGTGGACCATCAGTGCGTGGAAAAACGCAGGCCTCAACGCCGCGCAGGCCTTGGCCGGCGCCGCCGATGAAGACCAGCGCGTGGCCGCCACCATCATGGGTCGCTATGAAGAGCGCCTGGCAGCTTACCAAAGCGTGGACTTTGACGACCTCATCAGCTTGCCGCTCAAGCTGCTGAAAGAGCACGAGGTGGTTCGCCAGCACTGGCAACAGCAACTGGGCCACGTGTTGGTGGATGAGTACCAAGACACCAATGCCACCCAATACGACTTGCTCAAACTGCTGGTGGGTGACGGCGCACGCCTGACGGCAGTGGGCGACGACGACCAGTCTATTTATGGCTGGCGCGGTGCCACGCTAGACAACTTGAAAAAATTGCCACTTGATTTTCCGCAGTTGAAGGTGATTATGTTGGAGCAAAACTACCGCTCTACCACCGCCATTTTGGATGCCGCCAACAACGTGATTGGCCCCAACCCCAAGCTGTTTCCCAAAACGCTGTGGAGTGATTTGGGCCAAGGTGAACCGGTGCGCGTGGTCGCTTGTGACGTTGAAGACCACGAAGCCGAGCGTGCTGTGGCACGCATTCAAAGCCTGCGTTCCAGCTCGCAGCACAAGGCGTATAGAGACTTTGCTATTTTGTACCGCGCCAACCACCAAGCACGCGTGTTTGAAAAAGCGCTGCGCAAAGTGCAAATACCGTACAAAGTGTCTGGTGGGCAAAGCTTTTTTGACCGCGCCGAGATCAAAGATTTGTGCGCCTGGCTGCGTCTGTTGGTGAACAACGACGATGACCCCGCATTTTTGCGCGCCATCACCACCCCAAAACGAGGTATTGGCCACACCAGCCTCAGTCAACTGGGGCAATTTGCCACCAGCCACAAGCTCAGCCTGTTTGAGGCCTTGTTTGCCAACTCGCTGGTGGGTTCTGTGCCCGCACGCGCCGTGGCCGGCCTGCACGAGTTTGGCCGCTACATCAACGATTTGGAGTTTCGCGCGCGTCAAACCTTGGGCAAAGACGATGCCAAAGCATTTTTGCTGGAGTGGCTGAAAGACATGAACTACGAGCAGCATTTGCTGGAGGGCGAAGACAACCCCAAAGCTGGCGCCAACCGGTGGAGCAATGTGCTGGATTTTATTGACTGGATGAGCCAACGCTGCGGCGGCGAGATTGACGATACCGCGGGCGCAACGCTGGCAACCGAGTCCAAAACGCTGCTTGAAGTGGTGCAAACCATCGCGTTGCTGTCGACCATCTCAGAGCGCGAGCAAGACCAAGATGTGGTGACGTTGTCGACGCTGCACGCATCTAAAGGTTTGGAGTGGCCGCATGTTATTTTGGCTGGCGTGAACGAAGGCCTTCTGCCCTTCAAAACAGACGACGACAGCCTAACGGCTGAGGCCTTGTCAATGCGCTTGCAAGAAGAGCGCCGCCTGATGTACGTGGGTATTACCCGTGCGCAACGCACACTGGCTGTCAGCTGGCTGCTCAGGCGCAAAAAAGGTCGCGACACAGTGGCTGGCAAACCCAGCCGGTTTATTGCGGAGATGGCATTGGACAAAGCCACTGTGCGCGAAGACCCTCGGGAAAAACTGCGTGCACTGCGCGCCGAGTTCGCTGCCAAAGCGCAGCTGTCTGCCGAGGCGGCCAAACAGCTCTAACACAACAACACTTTGCCATGAACAGACAAGACCCAAAAAGCCAACAAGGTTAACCACATGCGACTGCCTTTCGCCTCCTTCGTCACCGCCATCACCTCAATCACCTCTGCTCTTTTCAGCATGCTTGCTGCGGCACTGCTTGTGTGTAGTGTCTCAGCCAACGCGGCAACACCCTTGCCATCCGTCCATGCGGCATTCGCCGAAACCAACGCGATTGGACAGGTTGCACCGATAGATTTGGCTGCGTCTATTCAACAAGGTGCAGCCTGCTTACAGGGTGTGACAGACCAAGAAACGCTCGCGTGCTTTAAAGCTTGGGCGGCACAACAGGTGGCACCTCAAGCCACAGCCACAAGCGCACAACCGGACATAGCGACGCCAACTCAAGTCGACACACAATTACAAGCAGCGTCAACCCAGTTGGCCGCCAGCACACATTGCAAAGCGGCAGTGGCATCGCCTTTGCAACGCTTTTGGGAGCTCACACCTGAGACAGACTGCGACACATTTGGCCTGCGCGGGTACAAACCGCTCAGCCTGATGTGGTCTACCGCCACCGGCGTGAACAAGCAGCCCGACTCACCACAAGTGGGCCACACGGCCACCACGTCTCTCAACTACCAAGGCTACGAAACCCTTATTCAGCTGTCGGTTCGCACCAAAGTGGCCAAAGGTTTATTGGTCAGTGACGGTGAACGCAAAGACGCCCTGTGGTTTGGCTACACGCAAAAATCGTTTTGGCAGTTGTTCAATGCCGACTTGTCTCGCCCATTCCGCGCCACGGACCACGAGCCAGAGGTCATGTACATCTACCCCACCAACCACGACCTGGGCAATGGCTGGAACTGGCGCTATGCGGGCTTGTCGCTCAACCACCAATCAAACGGCCAAACGTTACCCCTGTCGCGCAGCTGGAACAGGGCAATTGCAATGACCGGCTTGGACCATGCAGACGGATCTCGTATAGAAGCCAAACTGTGGCGACGCATGCGTGAAGACGCAGCCAATGACGACAACCCAGACATAGCAAACTTCATGGGCCGAGGTGAGGTCAAAGGCCTGTGGGCTATCAGCCCCAAAACCTCTCTTGGCCTAACCCTGCGCCACGCATTGACAGCAGGCGGTAAAGGCGCTGTGCAAATTGATTGGCTCAAACAACCCAGTAACAGCGCCCAAGCTTTAGGCCTTGCCTCTGGCATGCGCTACCACGTGCAAGTGTTCAGCGGCTACGGTGACAGCCTCACCGATTACAACCACAAACGCACGGCTTTACGCGTTGGGGTTAGTTTGGTCGATTGGTGAGGATGTCCAGCCATGTCGAACCAGATTTGACCACCGTTTCCACGCCACCAGGCCTTTACTCCCCCCCAAAAGCTTCGCGCTCTTGCTCAAGGTGAACCCAGTCGACCACTTCGCCACTGGGCTGGTAGCCTGTAACCAGTTGTTGTAACAAGCTGCGTATAACAGGGACGTCGTTGACACCCATGGCCATGCCGAGTGTGTTGAGCTTGTCTTCAAGTTGCAGCCATGGCATAAATTTCTCATGCGCTTTCATGATCCGTGCGTGTTGGGTGGGTTGTGGGTTATCGCCTGTCAGCAGTTCTTCATACAACTTCTCACCAGGGCGAAGGCCAGTCACAGCTATTTCAATATCTCCCTCAGGGTTGTCGTCGTTGCGCACAGACAGCCCAGACATCTCCACCATGCGCACGGCCAAGTCCAACACTTTGACAGGCTGACCCATGTCTAGTACAAACACATCGCCACCAGTGCCCATGGCTCCGGCTTGTATGACCAATTGCGCGGCCTCTGGAATGGTCATGAAGTAGCGGGTGATGTCGGGGTGCGTCAGCGTGATGGGCCCACCACCTTTAATTTGCGACCTGAACAACGGCACCACAGAACCGCTAGAGCCCAGCACATTGCCAAACCTCACCATTGAGAAATTGGTGGTTAAACGCCCAATCTTTTGCCCCTTCAATGCCTGGTTGTCAACCAGTGCACCCGAAGCCACGGTGGGTACTTGCAACGCAGCCATGGCCTGCAGCACCATTTCTGCCAAGCGCTTGGTTGCGCCCATGATGTTGGTAGGGCGCACTGCCTTGTCAGTACTAATGAGCACGAAGTTGCGCACACCGCTGCGCACAGCAGCTTGCGCACACACACGTGTGCCCCACACGTTGTTGCGCACGCCTTCACCAGGGTTGTGCTCCACCAATGGCACATGCTTATAAGCCGCCGCATGGTACACGGTATCAGGCTGCCACGTGTCCATGATTTCGTGCATTCGCACCTCGTCACATACAGATGCCAGCAGCGGCACTATTTCCACAGCCTCGGCTGAGCGCAGCTCTTGGTGCACTTGGTACAGCGCAAATTCACTCATGTCAACAAGCAGTAACCGACGGGGTTGCGTTTTAAGGAGTTGCCGGCACAACTCACTGCCGATGCTCCCGCCAGCGCCTGTCACCAATACCGTTTTGTTGAACGTGTTGAGGTTGAGCAACAAACCATTGGGCTTGACAGGCTCGCGCCCTAGCAGGTCATCGATATCGAGCTCACGAACATCGCCTAAGCTCACCTTCCCAGTTGCAATGTCACCCAAGTCAGGCAGCGTGCGCACAGCCACTTTAAATGGCTTAAGCCTATCCAAAATACCATTGCGCTTTTGACGCGACACTGAGGGCAAGGCCAACAACACATCTGTCACAGATGCATGGACCAACACCTC
>Ga0209702_10001573_pt1 | contig 43244 bp, 28 predicted proteins | sample FRY01_FD_187210 | JGI IMG/M metagenome (GOLD analysis project Ga0209702, IMG submission 187210) | Freshwater microbial communities from Lake Fryxell liftoff mats and glacier meltwater in Antarctica - FRY-01 (SPAdes) (version 2) | ecosystem: Environmental > Aquatic > Freshwater > Ice > Glacier...
TGTGTTTCCAGTAACTGTATAATCAGTAGATGTTTCTAAAGTTACATCATTACCATCTCTTGTTCTAACCAATGTATATTCTGGATTTTCAGCCGTATAGTTAGTTAGGTAGTCATAAGATACTGTTGTTTCATTAGAACAAACACCCAAAATAGTAATTTCAGTTGCACCATCAAAAGAATTTGCATCATCTAAAGCTACATTTTTAACTACGAAAGGAATTACTACGATTTTAACTTGGTCAGGAGTTGCAAAATCACTTGAGTTAAGAAGTCCATCTGAGTAAGTTACACTTAAAGTTTCTACACTGTTTTCAGTAAATGATTCTGAAGGGATAGTTGCAGTTACGCTATATACATTTTCTGTTCCTGTAGCTGCAACTGTAATATCAGTAAGAATAATGTTTTGAACAGATACTGTCCAATTACTTGCATCAGTAATAGTTGCATCACAAGGACTATCCAAAATTTGACTATCAACTAAATTTACTTCAAAAGTAATTACACTTAAGTTATCGTAACATCCATCTGCACCAGATTCAAAAGCGATTTCTGGAGCTTCGTTGTCTATATATAATTTTCCAGTGTTCGAGATTCCGGCAACATAATCTTGGCCAACAAAACTAACACCTGTATTACCAGCTGCGTCAGTAACATTTAAACTATAATCATAGGCGACAGAGCCCAGTAAGAAATTATAACCAGTTAAACTGCTTAAATCAATGGAGACAACATAAGTTTTAATATCTACATTAACATTTACACAATTAATACAAGGGTTATAAGTTTCATAATCTTGAATGCTATATTCATCCCAATCTAACACTTCGCCGCCAATATTAACTGTCCATTTTGCTGGATTTAATAAGTATCCCGAATCATCACAATCGCCACCAAGAACTTTTTTCTCATTTACTGAAACAGTTAATAAGATTTTTGATTTAGTGAAATCTTCGCCATTAGTTGTATAACAAGAGTTAGCTACTATTGCTTCACCTGAATATAAATTAGATTGTAAATAATCTAAAACTGGAGCAACATTATCAATAGTGTAAGAGTTTACGTCAATTAAAGATGTAATAAAATCTATATTAATTCCTTTATCCATCTTGTAAATATTAACATATTCTACAATGTATAATTTATTGAAATCATCTTCATTTAGATTGCCTAAATCAATTCCAAAATCTGTAGTTGATATACCACCAGTAAATGATACATTTTCATCTAAATCTTTAAAATCTGAATCATCAAACATATAAACACCATAAACACCGTTGTTTTCTGATAAAGTTTCTAATTCTTCTAAATTAATTGTAACGAATAATTTATAAGCACCTTCTTCATCATCAATTGGATAATAATTATCAGAAGTAATTTGTGTTAGAATGAAACCAATAATTTCACCAGTTGTGATACTTTTAATACCTATCATATATGGTATATAATTATCATTATTTTCATAAACCTCATCTACATCTTGATCATCCCAATTGATTTCGAATGAAGGTATTTGATCAGCATAATACAAATCATTTTCTTCAGTAATTTTAGTTTCAAAATACAATATATTTTTATCTATCATATTGAAACATTCTTCATCTAATATATCAATTCCAACTGGGTTATTTGCATCATCAAAATCTGCGTCATTATACACAACAAAATTACTTGCTTGTGGGGCTTTGTTGTCTAATCTAATTGGCAAAAGAATACCAGCATTAGCACCACCTAATTGGATATTTTGAATAAATTCATCACCGTTGGCATCAACTAATCTATTACCAGCTGCATCTACTAATTTACGATAATCTAATGATATATCTAAATCAGCATTACCAACTAAACCTTCAAGAAATACATTTAACATAAAATAATTTTCAATTATATTTATATCATCATTATTAAATTCAAAATCTTCAAATTCAAAATCAGTGTTTGGAGCTTGAATAACAAATTTTGAGAAATTAAACATATTAGTAGAATTTGAATCTGCTGCCATATTAAAGTTTGTAGAATCTACAACTATTAATTCTTCAACTTGGACAAAATTCTCGATATATTCAGATTTATTATATAAATCTCCGATTGCATCACCATCTAATTCAGTTGGGTAAAGTGGTTCACTAAATAATATTGAGTAACCAATTCCCTCTGCACTTGATGTAGAGAAATCACTTCTAATTTTATTTACATTACCTGAATTATTAAAGATGTTACCAAGACCACCTGATATATTATATTCTAATTTAGTAACGATAGGACCTGAGAACACATTATATCCTTCATATTCCCCATTATCTTCTAAATCACCACCACCTCCATCACCATCTGTGGTAGCTAATTCATACTCGTAATCACTTAAAAACTCTCTATAATTACTATTACCAACTAAATCTAAAACTTCTTCATATCTAACTATTCTTGGAGCAACTCTATCGATTCTGATACTACCAATGTAATTATGATCACAAACGATATTAGCACCATCTTCACAAACTGGAGTTACAAATTTGTAACCTAATTTTATAGATACATTTTCAGTTGCATCATCCCAATTAAAGCCAAGACCATTTCCATCTTGTCCATCAGGTTCTTCTTCAAATGTAGAAATTGGAATATCTACATAATTACTTTGTGGATCAATTGTAAATAAATAGTAATGACTAAAGTCATCATTACCATAACCATCAGTTATATAATTGTTACCATTATCAATAGTAACGAATATTCTGATTTTATTAGCATAATCAGGTCTATTTTCTGGCAAGGTTATTCTTAAGTATTCAGTATTATTGCTTATTAAATTTTGACCTTGGTATGTACCCCATGAAAAGTTAGTTTCATCATTATTATCATCATAAGCAATTATATCATTATTGTCTATATATCCATCATAAATTCTTGTATCTATTGTAGGTGTTTGATTTGCAGTAGTACTTTGTGATTCATTAGTCACGACAGTTGAAGTATTACCAGCAGCATCCATAATTTGTACAGAGAAAGGAACAACTGCATCATATTCAACATTGTTATCATTATTACCTACAGTATAATTCAAACTACCAGTGTTTGAACTTAAATTACCATTTAACTCATTATTACCACATTCGTCATAATTTGGAGTCGAGAAACAATCACTATTTTCTGATAAATTAACTTCATTTACATTGGTACTGCTTTGTACGAATCTTGTGTAACTGTCAACACCTGTTTTATCAAAACTTAGACCAATATTATTACCAATACCGTAACAAGATAATGGAGAATCAAACGTTACATTTGAAACTACTGGACTTGTTCTATCATATCTAAAGTTAAAGCCACCAGCTTCAGTAGTTACATCATCTTCTTCATTTCTTTCAGCGGTTGGATATATTGCAATTGTATTTCCAGCAGCATCAGTTAATTCTACTACAAATCTTAATTCAGAAGTATTATCTAAACCAGCACCTACAGAGTAACCATTCCATAAATTAGTTACATCTTGTCTATTTACCCAATCAGCTACTCTTACATATTGAGGATTTTCAATTGGATAATTAGCAGTTGAGAAATCGTCCTCAGTATTACCTAAATTTACACTTGAATATAAACTAGCAGGACCAAGCATAGTCCAATTTTCTCCAGTAGAATACTCTAAGATTGTTCTTGTTGAATTATTTGGATATTGCATAGAAGGATCTATTTCGAATTCAAAATATGCACCTATTACATCTACTGCATCATTAACTGTTCCAGTATTGGTATTAAAATAATATCTATCATCTTCGGTATTACCATTATAACAATCTGTAAAATCTTGTAAATAGAATTGTTGGATATCAGTAGAATATGATTTTACTATTTTTGGTAATACGTTATCTAAAACGATTGAATGTGAAGACATTTGTTCTGAAGTCATTCTGTCAGTTTCACCAACATCATTTCCGGCAACATCAATAGGTACTAATCTAAATTCATATTTTTCACCATTTACAGCCATTTCTGTATGTAAATCAGCATATAAATTAGTATTTGAAGCTAATTGATAATATGATACCACATAAGTAGTTTCTGGTCTTAATGGTAAAATAACTGAATTCATTTCGCCATCTGTTTCCATTACTTTAATCCAATTATCTTGATTTGGAATAGTTGGTTGAATAAAATCATAATTTATTTTTCTGTACTCTAAATAAGCTTCACCACCACGCAATGAAACGTCTAAAGTTTCTGCTACTGCATATTCAAAATACAAAGTAGAATCATTAGTTTGGTCTGCAATATTGAAATACTCTAATTGTGTATCATCGCCTTCAAAGAAAGCAGTTAAACCACCTTCTGTAATACCTTTACCTACAGCAACTTTATTAATAACAACGTCAGCCATTAGAGGTCTAACTCTATCAATAGTTAATGAATTTGTATAATAAGGAGTAGTATTTCCAGCATTATCAGTAACATAAACTACTGCTTGTAAAGTTTCGTCAGAATTATCATTTACATCAATTAATTGAGATATAAAAACAGAATCTGTAATATCAATTGGATAATTTTCTAAACCAGTTAAAATATTTATATCTGTATAAAAATCACTTTCAAACCATTCGCCATCACCTCTTCTTGCTGATAAAGTAATATACCCGTCTATTAAAGTATTATCAGTTGGTAAACCAATTATAGATAAACTTAATTGATTGCTTGCTGCATTGTAATACATATTACTTTCAGTAGTTAGCTCACCATTTTCTGATGATACCAAACCAGTTAGTAAAGCAAATTCAGAATTTGGAGCAATTACATCATATAACAAATAGTTATTTTGGGCGCCACTATACAAACCAAAATATGCTTGTGCAGGGTTTTCAACTTCATTACCACCAATATCAATTGTGGTAACTTGGAACATTACATTTGTTCCTTCGTAAGTAGTTCCATTAAGTAAAGATGTTAAATTAACCATAAATCTAACATAACCGTCATTTTTAACTGTTTCACTTATAGCAATATCATAAGTTGGCATTTCACTATAAGTTTCTCCACCATCAGTGCTATATTGAATTGTAACCATACCGCCTTCAATAGAGCAATCAGCTCCATCTATAGCCGTAGTAATAATTACTAAATCATCAGGATCAACACTATTCAAATTTGATACATTATAAACATCTTTAACTTGATCTTGACCTTCAAAATCCATTAGATATCCTGTACCCAATTGAACCGCTTGTGCATTAAAAGTAGTTGCATCAACATCAACATCAGCAGGATTTAATGGACCATTATTATCACTACTTGGAGCTTTCCTATCTACTTTAAATCCTTCAGCAATATTAATTGGTTCATTATTACCAAATACATTACCAGAAGCGTCTCTGATAATGTCATCACCATCGTTATCACTTACCGAAACATCATAACCATCACAGTCATCATCAACGCCAGTAGATATTTCAACTACATAAGTATCTGTAAAACCATCTACATCATAAGTGTAATTTACACTTTGAATTGAGCCACCTTCACTATTTCCTTCAGCATCATTAATTGATAATATAAAATTATCCGTAGTAGCTTTTACTCTTTCATCAAAAGTAACTCTTAAATAAATTGTTTCACTATTTGTACCGTAAGTAGCGCCATCAGTAGTATAACTATCTGTAGAAACTAATAATACTCTTTCAATTGAATATACATTTGGAGCTTTCCAATCTTTCAATAGAACGCTGCTCGGTGTAGTCATTTTATTATTTGCTTCATCTTGTACATAAATTGCAATAGCATCTTCATAAGTTAATGTTAAATCTTCGCCATTTTTGATAGTTGATAAATCAGCTGTAGTAGAACAGATTGCAGAAGTATTATCTGGTCCTTCTAAAATTATACTAAATAATTGTTCTGAAACTAGATCGTTTGAAGTATTTGTAAATGATATTGTAAATTTTGTATTTACAGCACCATCAAAAGATACTTTTTCACTAAAATATAATCTAAATTGATTATTATTCATATATTCAGCACTTACCATTTCAGGTTTTGTGACATCAGTTAAAGTAGTGAAATATGATAATTCTGTATAACCAGAAGTTTTGCCACCACCATCATAAGCATTTAATCTAAATCCATATTCAGTACCTGCATCTAATCCTTCGATCAAGAAATTTGATGGATCAGGCATACCAATATCAACACCTTCCCACTCAAACTGACCAGAATCGTTATTAAATAAATCCATATTGAAACCAGTAGTATTTGTACCATTAGTCCAAGTTGCCATTGCGTCAATATCTGTAATATCAGTTGCAGATAAACCAGTTGGCTTAGTAGGTGCTGGATTAGCTTTTGTAGTAAATGATGCTGGATTTCTTGTTCCACCATTTTCATTATACTCTGGGTCAATCCCACCGTCATTTTTGTATTCATAAGCAGTAATCCAATAAATAGTTCCCGCTACTAAACCAGTGATACTTACAGTTCTTGTCGAACCAGTACCTTTATAAACTACTACTGCTTTATCGTTAGTATTGCTAATCAATACTGACGAACCAGTTGTAGAGAAATCAGTTGCAGCATCATAAATAGTACCTGCATTAATTTCATCATTTATCTCAGATGTTGACAAACCATCTGTATAAACAACAACTATTCTACCATTTCCATTTCCATTTATCCAAGACAGAGTAGCAGTAGTTGTTTCTACATTACTTGTTGTGATAAATCTTGAATTGGTAGAAGGAGTACCAGCCTCTAAAGTGTTAATACCAAACAAGCCAACTAACATTAATAATGTTAGTAATTTGTTCAAATGTTTCATGTATGAAACTCCCAAATATTTATAAATAATTAAAATAACTTCTATTTTCTATTTTATTAAAATATATTACAAAAATAAATTACAAAAAGATTAAATTTTATTGCTTAAATCATCTATACAATATGATAAATTCAAGTAAAATTTGAATAAAAATATAGCTTCTCCAACTAAAAAATCTTTTTAGTGTAAATTACATTTGCAAATTTAAAATAAAAATTTTAAATACCAAAAGAAAATGTTTTTTTTATTAAAAGAAATTAATTTTCTTCCATGATTAATACTTGTAATTTAATTGAAAAATTAATCTACTATCATTATTACCTAAAATTTCTAAATTTCCTGAACCTAATTTGTCAACATTATTTTTAAATGTAGATGAATATCTTAAGTTCAAATCTAACACATCAAAAATTGGGTATTCAATTCCAAAAATTAATCTATAACCTTTGCCAAACATTGCATTAGTTGTTGTATATCCAGGCATAGCGTATTCATATTGCCAAATAGCAGAATTAAAACTTGGTGTATCAAAATATGTTATTCTTGAATTAAATTTCAAATCTTCAAATATATGACCGTGATATTCTAAAAAAGCGAGGTCGCCTGTTTCATTATTCAAATGATCAGCAAAGTTTACAAATGTTTTTTCATATCTAAGTCTTAATCTATTATTATTATCAATATTATGGTGTAACTCTAATCTAAAATCAAATTTAGTTCTATCAAATATTACTCTTTGATTATAGTTGTCAATATTTGCAGCTTCTTTCTTTTGTTCATACTTTAATCTATTGATTAATTTCAAATCTTTGCTAAATTTATACTCAGTCTCCAAAAACACATCTAATCCAATTTGTTTATTAGGCAATGAGTTGATTTTATTAATTGTAGAATAATATTCAAAATAATTATAGAATTTAATATTTTTGAATCCTTTGTATTCAATTCCGTTATAATAACTAATTTGATTACCTAAGTTGCCAATTTCTCCAAAATTATAACCGTACATTGACCTAAATTCTGGACTTGATACTCTTAATTGATTTGAAAATACAAAGTCTTTATCATAATATTGAGATGAGATTTTGCTGGTATAATTAATATTATCATCTAATGCAATTTCAGTACCAAATGAAAATTTATCTTTTGTATATAGATTATAAATAGAGTAAAGATTTATTGAGTTTAAAGAGTTGGAGGAGTTAACATTATTGCTATTAGTATTTGTAGTTTTGAAATAAATACTTGAAGTAGGGTTTAATGCTTTGTCATAATTGAAATTGGTAACTAAAACACCAAAAATATTGTTGTAATTATTGTTGTTATTATTGTTTGTAATTGAATATTCAATATTAGCAGTAATATTCTTTTCATTTAGATTATTTTTTTTTGAGATTTCATTTGCTGTTCTGAAACTTGGAGAGATTGCAATAGAAGTTACTTCATTTAATTCATTGATTGTAGAAGCTTTATTATTGTCTGCATACCAAAATAATAATTTTAGTACTTTCTTTGAATTAGTTGAATTATTTGTAACATTATTTGTAATATTATTGCTTAAATCAATAGAATATTCTCCCAATACACCTCTAAACTTATTAAAATCAATTGTAGATGTATTTTGGTCAGTAGTCTTCGAAAAAGATAAAGTAGGCGAAATTACTTCACTTCCTTTTGTGGCAGCAAAAGAAGTCCAAAACACACTACCAAATCCAACTTTTGGTACAAAGTCCCCTACTATGATTTTTAGATTGTTGAAATTTGAATTAGATAAAAAATTAGAATGGCTATTTATATATTTTATGGAGTAACTATTAAATTCATTTATATTTTCTTCGCCCAAATCTTTTTTTGTTTGTAGCATCAAGTTTAGTGATTGTTTGTCTGAAATTCTTTGTTTTAGATTTAATCTTTGGAAAATATCTAATTCGTTACCAGCAAACTTGCCTTCTTCGATACCAGAAATTTGACCAAATCTTGTTTGATTACGAATTATAAAATTTAGTTTTGTGTCTTTGTTTGTTAGATTATTTCTATTTTTTAAGTTCTCTATTTTATTAAATATTATTTGCTTTTGTCCGGAATTTAGATTTAGATTAGATTCAATGCTGTCGATAAAGATATTGATATTTTCGAACAAATTATCATTTATAAATTGCTGTAACTTATTGGCTGTAAATATATCTATTGCCGGTAAGTCAAATAGATTACTTGAATTATTTTTAGAAATATTTTTAGAATTAGAATTTGAATTTTGTATATAAATTTCATTTTCAAATTCAATTATTTCATCTGCAATCGGTGTCAAATTTGACCTTCTTGTATTGAACTCAAGAAATGGCTCAAATTGAGTATCAAATAACGGTGCTATCGAAGTGGTATCTAAATTAATTGAATTAGTATTAGAAATAATATTTAAAGTATCGTTATTAGAGTTCTCTTTAGAATAGAGTAGATTAATATTTAATACTGATAATATTAAGAATACCTTTAAAAAACATAATAAATTTAATCTCATAATTTTATTTATCTTAATTATATTCATATTAATACCAGTTATAATTAAGTGCTAAAATGAATATATAACCCAACTCATTTCTTTTGTTGAAATTAATATTGATATCAAAATTATTGCTAACGATATAATTAGTTCTAAGTTCTATAATTTGTGGATTAGTCGAAAAAGCGACACCAACATTAAAATTATCATATAATTTATAAAGAGAGCCAAAATTTAGTGAGGTATTTCTTTCTAAATTTACTATAATATCCAAATCACAGAGTATTTTATCGGTTAAAGTTACACCAGTTCCAAAAATTATTCTTTGATGAATATTTTGAGTTAGAATTTGAATTGGATTCTGATTTGTGCTATTTGCTTTATTTTGACCAAAATAATCTCTGTTTATATTGGTGAGTGCAATTCCAAAGTCAATGTTTTCATTAATTGTAATAATAGAAGCTAAGTTAATACCAAGATAATTATCATTATTAAAGTTTTTGATTCTGTTGTTCTCAAATTCAACAGAAGCAGATAATTTTATACTTTTAAATTTAGTTGCCAAAGAGCCAATCAAAGCAAATTGGTTAAAATTTTCATTACCTATATTACTTATAGAAATGTTGAATTTGATGTTGGAATCAATTTTTTGGATGTAATTTATATTATTCATCAGCAAATCATCTAATCCAAAAATACTGGGATAATTTGTAATAGACAAACTATTATTTTGGTCATTTAAGATTTGACTTGGATTTTGGTGGAGATTAAATTTTAGTAAGTTTGATTTTCCAACGGCACTTGGAATTTGAATGAAGTTTTGAGAGATAGTTTGTGACAATATACCATCATTTGTCCTTATGAGAATAAGAACTATAGATATAATAATTAATTTTATATTTTTCAATAAATTTATTATAATTACACTTTATTTAAAAATTACTTAAAATGTAATGCAAAATAATAATTTAATACAAAATGTAAATATAAAAATCAATTTTTATTTTTTATTGGTCAAAAGCAAAATTTAGGACTTTCTCCAAGGACCAGTAATAGCAACAGTTTTGCCACTATGTTGGATATTTACAAAAAGAGTTGAGCCATCGGTAGAGAAGCATACTCCTGCAAACTCTGATGGGTATTTTGTATTATGTGCTATGTGATAAATTTCGCCTATGGCATTAATACCAATAATTCTTGGCGATTCAGTATCTTCACACATAACTACATCACCCCAAGGAGATACAGTCAGATTATCACAATTTGTAATAATATCTTTGTTACCTGATTCGATAAATAGTTCTAAGGTTGGTGGAAAGTCTTTTTCTTTAGTTGTGCCTTCAAATTCACTTGGTATATATCTAAATACTTGTCCTAACTTAGATTTACCGCCATTAGTACAAGCAAAGTATAATTCGTTATCTCCAAACCACATACCCTCACCTCTTGCAAATTTTGCTCCACCAATTTCAAATCCTCTTAACCTCAGATCATCTTCTGTTGGGTCAACATTATCAATATCTAACCACTCTACGTTATATTTTTTATTTATTTCTGTTACATTTCCATTAGATAATTTACCCCAATTCCGAGTATCAAAGCTTTTTTCACCTTTTATAGATAATATTTGTAATTTCCCGCCTTTTTGTAATTGTTCTTTTTGATTAGGCAAAAATCTATAAATCATTCCATCATAAGCATCTTCGGTTTGATAGATAACAGACGTTTTGGGGTCAACACATACTGCTTCGTGATTAAATCTACCCATATCTTTTAGTGGAATAGGTTCATTAATATAAGGAGTGGTTGTTGCTTTTACTTCAAAATTATATCCGTGATTTTGTTGATGAATATCGCTTTTGACAACAGTAGTTTCTTCGCAGCTAATCCAAGAATTCCAAGGGGTTGGACCACCAGCACAATTTCTCAAAGTACCAACTAATGATAAAAATTCCTGCTCAATTACTTGATTTTTGGTGTCATAGACTATAGTAGTTGTACCTCCGAGAGCGACTATATTTGAAATTCCATTATCATAAATTAGATTTCTATCTATTTTGTTTAAAAGTACATTATTTTTACCAAAAGCACCTTCGCCAAAAGTTGATGAGTCAATTTCGTGGTTTCTGATTATTACTTCTTTGCCGTTTACATTAAATGTTGCCATTCCGTCCATTTTACTTGGAACAGTGAGCCCATCACTCATTATATTTCCAGTTTCAGAAATTATTCTATATTCAAATCCTTTAGGTAAATCTATAATACCATTTGGGTCTTTGATTAAATCCCCGTATCCAACAGATTGAGATAATTTCTGGATTTTGTATAATTTTCATTTAGTTCTGCACTAAGGTTTGAGTTTAGATTTGCAGTATTATTTTCTGAACCATTGGCATAAAGCTTTAAGCCATAAAATCCAATTCCAGTCAAAATGCTATTTTTTAAAAAGTTTCTGCGATTATTCATTGTAGTAGATATAATTTGATATAATTTAATATATTTTAAATTTATATTATTTTGAATTTTGATTACTTAATTAACAAATTAAAGATAAAAATAATTCAAAAATGAAAAGAATAAAGTTTAAAAACACTAATTTACAAGTATTGTATTAATTTTACGTTATTCATTTAGTTTAAATGATGATTTTATTTATTTATTTTACTTGATTAACTTAGAAACGTGGAAAATAAAACAATATTACAAGAACTATTTAATAGAAAAAATAAAATTGATAGTGGGAATGTTTTTGATATTTTAGTAAATTTTCATAAACAAATAAAAGAAGCTATAGAGATTGGTGAACAAATCAGTTTTGATGATTTAACTTTAGAAAATGTAAGTAAGACCAAAAACATCGCTATTTTAGGTATGGGTGGTTCTGCAATTGGTGGAGACCTGATAAAAAGTTATCTTGAGGCAAGGAAATTTGCTGGTCAAATAACTATAGTTAGAAATTATGAATTGCCGTCTTATATTGATGATTCATATTTAATTTTAGCTGTATCGTATTCTGGTAATACAGAAGAGACTTTGTGTTCTGTGAAGTTGGCATTGGAAATCACTAAAAATATAATTTGTATCTCAACTGGTGGAGAATTATTGGATATTGCGAGATCTAATAATCTAAATCATATACTTATGCCAGGCGGTTATCAGCCAAGATTAGCATTGGGTTATAGTTTTTTTGTACAACTTTACACATTAATCAAACTAAATTTATTAACAAGTGTGAAAGATGATAAGAATTTTGAACAAAGTATATTTACCGAAATCAAGGAATTGATACAATTAATTGAAGCAAATGCAGAATATTATTCAATGGAAAATGAAGCAAATGCACCTTATCAAATTGCTATGAGTTTGTACAAAAAACAAATTATGATTTACTCATCGGATAATTTATTGAATACGATTAATTATAGGTGGAGAGGTCAATTCCAAGAGAATAGCAAAAACTTAGCTTATGGTGGGTTTTTGCCAGAGATGAATCATAATGAAATTAATTCATTCAAATTCCCTGAAGTAGTTGTTGAAAATCTTTCGTTCTTGTTTTTGGTGGATAAAGAATATCATCAGAGAGTGTTAAAGAGATTTGAAGTATTTGAGGATATTTTAAAGGAAGCCAACTACAATATTTTGGTAATTCAGAGCCACGCAGATGGTTTATTAGCAAGGATGTTTGATTTGATTTATCTTGGTGATTGGATTAGTTTTTATTTGGCAATGTTAAATAATATTGACCCAACTCCAATACCATTAATTAACAAACTGAAATCAGAATTAAGTAAATAGATGAATTTAGTAGATTTAACAAAAATAGCAGTAATATTACTGCTACTTTTTTTTATACTAATTTTATGCAAAACTAAAAATTTGTAATTGTTAGTTTAACGTAGATATTATGCTTGTTTCAATGCCCAAGAAATACAGTAACCTTCTTTTGTGACAGGACCTTTAAATAATTGGCAACCACCACAGTCTTTTTCTGTAGCAGGTGCATTGTAAAGTTGACAGTTAGAACATTGCTTGCCCGCTTCTTTAGAATTCACTACATATTTATAGTTTTCACGCAACTTTTTTTCGTCAGCTGTAAGAGCTGATAAGTCATTACAATCTGGTGCTTTTTCTCCACCGCAAGAGCTTATAATACTGCCTCCGAATACAGAAATTCCTACCAGTGCCACCGCACCCATAGAACTTTTTAGAAAACTTCTTCTGTTTTCATTCATTTTATCACCTTTAAGATATTATTTTTATAATTATTTAAGGATAATTATTTAATTTGTTATAGAAATTTATTAATTTTAATTTTAGTAATATTTATAACTTAACTATCTAAATTATATGGATTCCAAGCTACTCTAAAATCTTCATTCCAAGTGTCCATATAATCAAGGTCTTCTTTTGTAATATTAAAGTCAAAAACGTCAGCATTTTCTTTGATTCTGCTTGGCGTTACAGACTTTGGCAATACTATAAAGTTATGTTCAAGAGACCACTTAACGAGCATTTGCCCAGGAGTTCTGTCGTACTTTTGAGCTAATGCAACTAATTTTGGTTCATTTATTTTTTTTCCTTGAGCAAAGGGACTATAAGACTCAATTTGAATTCTATTATTCAGACAATGCTCAGCTAATTTTTTTTGATACAGATAAGGCGTCATTTCAACTTGATTAATTACTGGCACAATTGGCGAGTCTTTTAATAACTCATCAATATGCTTTTCGGTATAGTTACTTATTCCAATTGACCTTGCTTTCCCCATTTCATAAATTTTAATCATTGCCTTCCAAGTATCTAATCTTTTTTCGGGAAGGGGCCAATGAACAAGATATAAATCAACATAATCCATTCCTAAATTTGTCAAACTTGTATCGAGAGCTTTTAGAGTAGATTCGTAGCCTTGGTCTGTGTTCCAAACTTTTGTAGTTACGAATATATCATTAAAGTCAACTTTTGAATCTTTCAATGCAATTCCGATATCTGATTCATTGCCATAAATAGCTGCTGTATCAAAATGCCTGTAACCTAATTCCAGAGCGTATCTGACTGCATTTTGAGTTTCGTTACCTTTTCCGGACTGATAAGTGCCGAGTCCCAAAATTGGTATCTCTACTCCATTATCTAATAAAACAGTTGAATTTATATTCATTATTTTTCATTTTTGTAAATTTATAACAAGGAAATCATAGTAATAATATCGTGATTAGTCTTTAATTTATGCTTAATTAATACTTAACTAGTCTTATTTAAATCAATTCTATTAATAATTTATGTTTTTGTTATATAATAAATATAACTTATTTTAATGAAAATAAGACAAATATATTCATAATATTAATTAAAAATTATTAAATTGTAACTTAAGTAATAACTAAAACGTTTATTTAGTTATAAAGTAGGCAAAAAATAACATCATTCTTTATAAAAATTAGTGATATAAAAGTTAATTAAGAAGATACTAATGAAAAATAAATTAAAAACAAACAATAGATTTAGGTTTAGATTTACATACAGATTTATAATATTACTTGTAGTATTAAATACTCTAAATGTAAATTGGAATATGAATTTAAATGCTAAGATTCCAATTCAAATTCAGAATATCGAAAATCAAATATTTGAAACAAAACATAATGATTTGAATAAAGCAAAATGTAGTTATCCGGAGCAAACTTATAAAAGATTGAATAAGTTGGATAAGAATAATAAAATACAGATTGCGCAAGTAAAAGAAAGTAATTACGATGTTTTGAGTTACGACTTATTTGTTGATTGGTATAATTTATTTGATGAAAAGATTGAATTAAAAGTCAAAGAGTTTGCTGGTTTGCAGGTTATGAAAATAGCAATAACAAAAGATAACACAAATTCTATTGAAATAAATACTCTAACAATGAATGTCAATAGTGTTAGATTAATTGATAAAAATTCAAAAATAGATTTAGAATATTCAATTATTGAAGCTGATGACAATAGTGAACCAAATGTTATTACGCTTGATAAAACTTATAATATTAATGATACAATAAGTATAGAAATTGCTTATTTACATAATACTCCAATGCAGTTAGGTTTCCAGTATTACAGCACTTCGGCAGTGAGTATTCCATATCCGATAGGTTATACAATGAGTGAGCCAGAGAATGCAAGAAATTGGATGCCGTGTAAAGATAGACCAGATGACAAAGCTTTTTCGAAAATATCTATTAGAATGCCAATCGGCTATACAGCTATATCAAATGGTTTATTGGTAGATTCGGCAAAAACTGACTCGTCTATTGTTTATGTATGGGAGAATGATATTCCAATTCCAACCTACTTAATGCATATAATAGCTTCTAAATTTTACAAATGGACTGATTACTTTCAAAGGAAAGGACAATTTAATGATAGTATAGAAGTTAGTTATTATGCTTGGGAACAAGACTTACCAGAATTTAATTCGAAATCTAAATATAAACCAAGAGAATCAATGCAGCCAACAGTTGCAATGCTTGAATTTTTATCTAATTACTTAAATGAATATCCATATCAAAAATACTCGCAAGCATCTGCTTTCCCTTTTCAATACGGTGGTATGGAGCATCAGACAATAACTACTGTTAATAGAAGTTGGCTACAAAACAATGCAGAACTTGGGGTGATGCACGAGGTTGGTCATCATTGGTTGGGAAATATGATTAGTTGTGCCACTTGGAATGATGTTTGGATTAATGAAGGTGGAGCAACCTGGACTGAATGGTTGTGGCTTGATGAAGCATATAATAATGACTTATACAAATCTTATGTTACAGGTTCGACATTGAGTCTTACTTCAAAAACTCAAATAGCTCTTAATAATAGCATTTATGGAATAGAGCCAAACATGATTTTTACAGGTCAAAATCAAGTTTTGGTTTATACAAAAGCTGGTTTAATTTATAATATGTTAAATAGAATTTTGGGTGAAGATTTTAGAATTGCACTGACAAATACATTGGAAGAATATAAATTCAAATCATTAACTACTGACGAATTTAGAAACTCACTCAAAAAGTATTTATTACAGTTAAATAATACAAAGATTGATATTGATTTATTCTTTGAGGAATGGGTATATGGTAGTGGTCATCCAATTTATCAAATTAATTCTAAATATGATATTGTAGATGGTAAATATAAGTTATCAGTTAATTTGAATCAAATTCAAAAAGAAACTAATCCAAATAGCAAAGTAAAAGAAGTGTATAAAACGCCTATTACTGTTGTTATTACCACTGAAAAAGATGGCGTTTTCAAAGATATATACAAAGAAATGTCAATAAATAATAAAATCGAGAATTTTGAAATAATTTTAGATGATGAGCCGATTGATGTTGATATTGATATTACAGCAATTATTAGAACAGTAGTTGTAAACCCATTAGGTATTTCTAATCCTACAATTTCAGAAAATAATGGAATTTCGATTTATCCAAATCCAGCATCTAAAGATAATTTGGTAACGCTAAGAAAATACTATACAACAAGTAATATCGAAGCTAATTTAGAAAACGAAAACAATGATTTTGATATTATCAATAGTTATGAAATATATGATATTACGGGCAATTTAGTCGAAACCAAAATCAATATAAACTTATCTCAAACTATTCTTGATATTCAAAATCTTTCTATTGGGAATTACATCGTTAAAGTTAATTCTAATAATAAAATTACTTTTCAAAAATTAACAATTATTGATTAAACTAAATATAATTTTTAAAGTCTAAAAAGGTAATAAATCAACAAATGTTTTATTACCTTTTTTGATTTTTGTTGTATATTTGTAAAAATGAACGAATCTTAAAATTACTATTAAAATTACTAATAAAATGAGAAAGAATATGAAATTATTATCTATTTTAAATTCTAAATTATACTCTAAATTATATTCTAAATTATATCTAATCTTTGCACTGTTTTGTTTTTTTAACTTTAACACCATTGCTAAGGAATTATATTTTCCGCCAATTTTAGGTAATCAGTGGGAAACTCAAACGCCTGAAAGTCTAAATTGGGAAACCAAAAATATCCCAGAATTATATCAATATCTCGAAAGCCAAAATACGAAAGCATTTTTGGTTTTGAAGGATGGTGAAATTGTAATTGAAAAATACTTTGATAATTTTACGGCAGATAGTAATTGGTATTGGGCATCTGCTGGGAAATCTCTAACTGCATTTACTATTGGAGTTGCTGAGAGTAAAGGACAGCTAAACCTCACAGACAAAACAAGCAAATATCTTGGTGAAGGTTGGACTTCTTTGGATAAAGAGTTAGAAGATAAAATCACAGTTTGGAATCAACTTACAATGACTACCGGACTAAATGACAAAAAAACTGATACAACTAACTCAGACTGTACTGACCCCGATTGTCTGAATTATTTGGCAGATGCAGGTAAGCGTTGGGCTTATCATAATGCTCCATACACTCTTTTGGATAAAGTATTAGAAAATGCAACTGGGCAGAATCTAAATACATACATTGCTCAAAATATTAGCAATAAAACTGGTATTTATGGATTATTTTTCAAATTAGACTTTAATAATGTATTTATCAGTAAACCAAGAGTAATGGCAAGATTTGGTTTATTGATGCTAAACAATGGGAATTGGGCAAATGAAGTAATTATTTCGAATAAAGATTACTTGAATAATATGATAAATACATCACAAGAATTAAATAAATCTTACGGTTATTTATGGTGGCTTAATGGCAAAGAGTCATTTATGTTACCCACTTCACAATTTGTTTTTAATGGCTCTGCAATGGCAGATGCGCCAGATGATATGTATGGTGCTCTGGGTAAAAATGGACAAATATTAAATATTATACCAAGTCAAAATCTTATTGTTGTTAGAATGGGAGATGATGGCTCAGATAATTTCGTACCGACTAACCTAAATAATGAGATAATGAAAAGAGTTATGAGTGTTGTGAAAATTAACACAAGTATAGATTATGATAATTTTAGTAATCAATTTATAATTAATTCAACAAGAAATAATATTGAAATTAAAAATATTGATGCTAATAAAAATAATGAAGTAAAAATCTATAATTTACTTGGGATAGAGATATTTAATCAAGAATTTACAAATAATTTAGTAATTAATAGAAATTTGATAATAGACAAATTTTGTTTCATAAATATTATCAGCCAAAACCAATCTTATACTTATAAATTAATTTTGGAATAATCAGAATAAAAATACAATCTTAATTATTTATTACTTTTGATGTGTTTATTAAATAAATTAGAAATAAGTTATTAAATAATAAGAAAATAAAACTATGAAATGTTATCAATTAAAAACTACTCAAAAATTACCTATCGATATTAAAACCGCTTGGGAGTTTTTGTCTAATCCTGCAAATTTGAAGAAAATAACACCGCCATATATGGGATTTCATATCAAAACAGAAGTACCTAAAAAAATGTATTCTGGATTGATTATTACCTATATTGTAACTCCGGTATTGAATATTCCGACAGCTTGGGCAACTGAAATTACATTTATAGACGAACCGAATTATTTCGTTGATGAGCAAAGAATGGGACCATACAAAATGTGGCACCACGAACATCACATAAAAGAAATTGATGGTGGAGTGGAAATGAACGATATTATAAGTTATATATTACCTTTGGGACCTTTGGGTATGATAGCAAGAGAGTTATATGTTAAAAATAAACTACAAGAAATATTTGACTTTAGATACAAAGCTTTGGAAGAAATGTTTGGTAAATATAAAAAATAGATATACTAAAATCGATATTTCTAATTTATTTTTCTAATTTATTTTTCTAAGAGATATCTAATTGTATCCAATAATTCTCCAATTTGTGGTTTTGTAAGTTGAGCATCAGCTCCAACGGCTTTACCTTTGTGAACAATTTCTGGACTTACTAATGATGAAAATATAATCACAGGCAATGTGCTTAGTAATTTGTGTGATTTTATATTTTTTATAAGTGTGTAGCCGTCCATTTTTGGCATTTCAATATCTGTAATTACCAAATCCACATAATCACTAACTTTGCCTTGACCTGTTTCGACTTTATTTACAATTTCTATTATTTTTTCTAATGCTTCTTGACCGTCATTACAAGATATAATTTCAAATCCAGCTTTGGAAAGTCTCTCGGTAATCATTTTACGAATAGTAGTAGAATCTTCAGCAGTAATAACTTTTGGTTTACCTACGAAAGTACGATTATTCAAATCTATATCCATTGCACTTGTAGGGTCAATATCAGCAACAATTTTTTCTATATCAATCATTAATACATTTTTATTCTCAAACTTTACAATCCCAATCAAACTATTATTGCCAGAGGAGATATCTTGCAAATTTTCAGGTGTAACGATTCTATCCCAACCAATTCTGTGAATTCTTTCAACTTCTGTAACCACTAAACCAATTTTCAATTTATTAAATTCGACAATAATAATTTTAGCATCTTTATTAGAATTATATTCATCATAAAGGAACTTTCTTAAATCTAAAGCAGGAATTATTTCGTCACGCAAATTAAAGATACCAATTATAGATGGAGGTAAGTTGGGGGTAACAGTCAAACTTGGCATTCTTATTATTTCTCTCACCTTTGCCACATTTATACCGTAACTCTGATATCCAGCATTGTAATTATTGTTTTCTAATAGAGAAAACTCTACTATTTCCAGTTCATTTGTACCAGATTCCAATAATATTTTAGTTTTAGAAGCCATATTTTGTAATTTTTTTTTATAATTTGTTTATTTATTTAATTACAAATTAGTGAAAAGTACACAATTAATAATAAAGTTTGGTAAATATTTATCAAATAAGTGAAAATAATCTTGATTTTAATTTTTAGATTGTAAAAAATGTTTTGGATTAGATAAATAATTATTGATATTTTGAAAATATTCCAGTATCAAATGGTGTCCATAAACAAGCTTTTTGACCACAAACTTTTAATACACTATTTGACCAAGTATTACAGGTTTGCAATAAACTATAATTGCCATTTGCTTCGTAGAATGCGTCGTTATTGCCATAAACTGCTTTTGTTTGTATAAAAATAAAATTGTTTTTGTTATTTTTCTGAAAACTTGCTTCAATATAATTGATTAAATTTCTATATTGTTTTTTACTAATTTCGATTTTTTTACAAGACTTATCAACATTCATTTCGTGATAAAATGTAGAATGAAATGCAGTAGTACTTAGTCCTGTCACTGCTTTGAATGCCACTGGTATAGTCAAATCATTCCAAGTTGGAGTTTCTAAATAAAATCCTTTATCTCCCCAACCCAAAGCAATGTAGTTAAAAGTAGTATCTTTTGATTTAGTGTTTTCGAATTTTATTTGTTTGCTCCAATCAACAATATCACTTTTTACAGGCATTACAATATCAGTGTGTACACCATTAGTTTTTATATAAATAGTTATCTCGTTTGGTTCTAAATCTTCAGAATTAACTTCTATGCTTGATAAAACATAAGCCATTGAAAAATATAGACCAATAAATACTACAAGCGATATAACAATATATAATAAGTATTTTAATAATTTCTTTAAAAATATCATAATCTGTATTCATTCTTATTTTTTTAATTAATTTTCAATATAATTAATTGTTGGATAATATAAAAAATGATTTACAAATTAATAAAGTTTGGTAAATATTTATCAAATAAGTGAAAATAATCTTGATTTCAATAACATAAGTCTTTTTTTGTCAACTTATTCAATGTAAATAATTGTATTTCGTTATTATTAAAACACACTTTTTAAAAAATATAAATATAAGAAAAATATGGAAAAATTTCAGAATTTAATACCTCTCGATTTTACAATTCAAGAAAATTATAATAAACAAATAGAAGCTTTAGACAAAATCAAACCACTTTTTGGTAAAGAATACCCAAATATTATTGGTGGTAAAGAATATAAAACAGTCAAAAAAACTGTTTCTATAAATCCTGCAAATACAACAGAAGTTGTTGCTACTTTTCAAAAGTCGGGTGTTGAACACTCAGAAATAGCAATGCAAGCAGCATTGACTACTTTTGAGACTTGGAGCAGAACAACTCCAGAATATAGAGCTGAATTTTTATTTAAGGCAGCAGAAATAATAAGACAACGTAGATTTGAAATTAACGCTTGGATGATTAGTGAAGTGGGCAAAAACTTCGCAGAAGCTGATGGCGACACTTGTGAAGCAGTTGATTTTTTAGAATTTTACGGAAGAGAAGCACTAAGATATGCTCAAAAGCAAGAATTAACTCGTATGGCTGGCGAAGATAATAATTACTTTTACATTCCTCTTGGTGTGGGTATAGTAATTCCACCCTGGAACTTCCCTTTTGCGATTTTAGTTGGTATGACTGCAGCATCTATCGTTTCTGGAAATACAGTGGTATTGAAACCATCTTCAGAATCGCCGATGATGGGCTGGTTATTTAATGAAATTATGAGAGAAATTGAATTACCTGATGGTGTCATTAATTTCCTTGTTGCAAGTGGTGCCGAAGCTGGAGATTATTTAGTTGACCACGCCAAAACTCGTTATGTATCTTTCACCGGTTCGATGGAAGTTGGTATCAGAATATACGAAAGAGCATCGAAAGTAAACCCAGGGCAGATTTGGCTAAAAAGAGTTGTTGCCGAAATGGGCGGAAAAGACGCAATTTTGGTTGATAATGAATTACACAGTTTGGAAGATGCAGTTGATGGAGTATTAGCTGCGGCATTTGGCTTCCAAGGTCAAAAGTGTTCTGCTTGTTCGAGAGCTATAATTCATACAGATGTTTATGATGAATTTTTAGAGATACTAAAAACTAAAATTGGTAAATTTACAGTTGGTTTGCCGTCATCAAACGCACCTATGGGACCTGTAGTTAGTGAAAAAGCATACAAATCAATTTTAAATTATATTGAAATCGGAAAATCAGAAGGTAGATTAATTGCTGGTGGCGATGTTGCAAAAGTTGATGGCGTTGATGGGTATTATATCCAACCTACAGTCATTGCAGACTTAGCACCAAAATCAAGATTAGCACAAGAAGAAGTTTTCGGTCCAGTATTAGCAATTACAAAATGCGATTCTTTCGAAGATGGAATCAATATTTTCAACGGCACGATATACGGACTAACTGGCTCGCTTTACACTTCCAATAAAGAAAAATTGGAAAGAGGTGCAAGGGAATTACATTGTGGTAATTTATATTTAAATCGTAAATCTACTGGGGCTTATGTTGATGTACATCCATTTGGTGGATTTAATATGTCTGGTACTGACTCAAAAGCAGGTAGTAGAGACTATTTATTACTATTTATGCAAGGTAAAACAGTTACAGAAAAAATTATTGGTTAAGAAATTATCCATTTATATTTTAGGAAAAAGGCGGACTTCGGTTCGCTTTTTTTTTTGATGTTAGGAATGTATTTGTAAAATTATTTTGATTTTGTTGTTTTTTTTATTTATTTTTACAAAATTCTTAAATGTTCATCAATTAAAATATTAGGAAAAAAATGGCAGATGTTTTTGTACCACTTAGTTTAACCATAAGTCAGGTATTTATTGATGGTGATCCACTATATAAAATACCTAATTACCAAAGACCATATAGTTGGACATCTGATGAGGTGGAACCTCTATGGGATGATTTATATACTGCTTATCAAAATAACAAAGAAGATCCCGAAACAGATTCAAATTATTTTCTAGGTTCTTTAATTATTGTACCTCAAGAAAAAGGATATGAAGATGTTGTTGATGGACAACAAAGACTTACTACATTAATGATTTTATTTAATGTCATTTCAAAACTATTTCCAGAAATCAATCTTGAGATAGATGCTGAAGAAAATCCAAATGTTATTAAAATTAGCAAAATAAAAAATTGTATAGAAAATACTAATAATATTTCTAGAATAAAGCTACTAACACACCCCCAGCATCAAAATGACTTTAAGTTTTTAATTTTAGACAATAAAGATTTTTCGCAATTAGCAAAACCAAATAAAAAAGAAATTGCAAATTCGCCTAAACATAGATTTATAAATACTGCATTTATTTTTTATACAAAACTTATTGTTTTGAATAATACAGTTGCTGGGGAATTTATTAATTATTTATTTAATCAAGTAAAAATAATAAAGATATCTTGCTCTGACAGAGCTTTTGCAATTAAATTATTTCAAGTTTTAAATGGTAGAGGGTTAAATTTATCTTCAGCTGATTTATTAAAAAGCATACTTCTTTCAGCAATAAAAAATGATCTTGATCACGATGCATTTGTAGCTAATTGGCAAGTTACAGAACAATTAGCTGAAAAGACTGATACAAATCTCACAGACCTATTTACGTTTTATGAGTATTATTTATTAGCTGAAAATCCAAAGAAATCACTAGTTGAAGAACTTGAAACATATTTCAAAGGTAAAGATTCTAATGATATAATATACGATTTTAAAAAGTTTGTAGAATTATATTATAACGAAATTTATACTAAGGATGATGATAAAATAATTTATTCATTTTGGTATTTAACATGGGCTACTTATTGGAAAACAATTCTACTAACAGCCCTTCATTCTAAATATGAAAATATTGAAAAATTAAAACTATTATTAAGAAGATATTATTATTTAAATTGGATCGCAGGTAGAACTTTATCACAAGTTAAACAAACATCGTTTAATATTATTAAAGCTATTAAAAATAAAACAAAAATCGCAGAAATAGAAAAGATGTTAAATAATAAATTGGAAGAAGATAAAGTTTTGGTTTTAGTGCTAAAAAATTTAGAAGGTGATATATATTTTGAAGCATGGGTAAAACCTTTGTATTTAATGGTCGAATATCATCAATTTGATGATGATTATGTTACATGGATTGAATGGGATAAAAAATTACAATTGGAACATATTTTACCTCAATCATTTAAGAATAAGAAAGAATGGAAATATATTTCTGAAGAATTAGGTAATAGTTTATTACATACTGCAGCTAATTTGACGATATTGAGTAGTAAAAAAAATATTGAAGCACAAAACTACTCATTTAGTGAGAAAATAGATATTTATCAAGGTCTTGGTAAAAATAATACAAAATCAGATGGTATTACTTCTTTTAGGATTAGTCAAAAAATAGTTGATGATTATAATGAAAATAAATATAACAAAATGTGGACTGAAAAAGCTATGACTGAAAGATACAACTGGTTTATTACAGAAATTGGAAAGGTGCTAGAAATAGACGTCTCGAGTATATTAAAAACAGTTACAGAAAAAATTATTGGTTAAGAAATTATCCATTTATACTTTAGGAAAAAGGCGGACTTCGGTTCGCTTTTTTTTTATATTTGTGTAGATATTTGAGTGCATTCAAATATCTGTTGCTTCTTAAATAAAAATTAGTTATAATGTCATTAGGTGTGTGGTACTTATAATTTTTTTCTTTGTTGGGAAATAGATAAATATATTGAATTAAGACGCAACAGCGATTCTGAACTACCAATTTATTCACATTTAAGTATGACAGGACAAGAGTAAGCACAGTTTTTAGAAAAAGATACGATTTTTGATATTATTATAGACGCTCACAAATAGACGCTCACAAAAAAGATATTATTATCGACTTTATTCTAGACAAGCATTTGATATTTGTTTAATTTTTTTTTAAGTGATATTTATGAAGCAATTATTTTATGAAGGCAGGTTTTCGTTTAAGAGTAAACATGAAATATGTAATGATAAAAGTTATATAAATAAAGCTGTTGAAATGACTGACGGTTCTTGGTCTGAAGAATTCACAGGCGAATTAAATTCCTGTAAATATATATTCAAAAGACAACAAATTTCTAGTAATAAAACAGATATATTTAAAGTGGACTCGAATAGTAATTGCGAAGAGAAAATTGGTGAGATTGAGATTAAGATTAGAAATTGGCGGTCTTGGCGATCCGAAGCTTTGATAAGTATTTACCAACAAATTTATAATTACGAGTTTACGAATATTTGGAATTCTAAATATCAAATTACTAACGTGAATAAAAATATATTAATTAATGGCGAAAATAAAACTTCCAAAGACAATATTAATATCCATAGTGAACTTAATGAGCTTAAAGAGTTTGATAAGATAATTACTTTTGAAGATAGACAGATAAATCCTTCAGAGATCATTGATATATTAAGTTTATCTTCAATTTATATTTACAATTATTGTAGATAACTCACTGCTTTTATTGCAATTGTATCCATTATATTTATAACATTTCATATTCCTAAAAATTTAAAAATAATCTCAAAAAGCAAAAAAAAAAGTATATATCATTTTTAGATATATACTTTTTAAATATTGTAGGCAATTTATAGGTAACTTATAATTAATTAGTTGGCATTAAATAGTCTTAATTAATTATAGAGTTCTTTTTGATAAAATTAACTAAGTCTTGATACTCAGCATTAACTTTTTTGTCTGTATCCAAATAATTCTCTATTGTAGTGCAAGAATGTAAAACAGTGGAGTGATCTCTGTTACCAAAACCGCTACCAATTGCTTTTAGAGACAATTTTGTGAATTTTTTGGTTAAATACATTGACATTTGTCTTGCCAAAGCAACTTCTTGCTTACGTGTCGGAGATTCAACCAAATCAATAGGAATTTTGTAAAAGTCAGAAACAATTGTTTTGATAAAGTCTAATGTCAAAGCTTTTGGCTCCACTTTATTAAAGCCCATAACTACTTCTTTTGCTAAGTTGATATTCAGCTCTTTTCTATCTAATGTAACCCCTGCGATAAGTCTAATCAATGTCCCTTCTAATTCTCTGACAGAAGTATTTATATTTTCAGCGATATATTCCAAAATATCTTGTGGAATTTCCAAACCATCATCTTGACTTTTTCTTTTCAAAATCGCAATTTTTGTTTCAAAATCTGGCTTTTGAATATCAACGGTAAGTCCCCAAGCAAATCTTGATATTAATCTTTCATCGATACCAGTTAAGTCTTTAGGAGATTTATCAGATGTAATAATTATTTGCTTACGAATTTGGTGTAAAGAATTAAATAAATGGAAAAAATAATCCAAAGTTTTGATTTTACCTGACAAAAATTGTATATCATCAATAATTAATACATCAACTTTTCGGTACATTTCCAAAAATCCGATTTGATTATTGTTTTGTATATGCGAAACAAAATCAGAATAGAATTTTTCACTATTTAGAAATAAAACTTTTGCACTTGGGTTTTGGTTGATAATATAATTACCAATAGCTTGCACTAAGTGAGATTTACCCAAGCCAGGGTTTGAATAAATAAATAATGGATTAAAATTAGTGCCACCAGGGTTTTTGCTCACTGCTTTTGCAGCAGAATATGCCAACTGATTACTATCTCCTACAACAAAATTATCCAACGTGTATTTTGGATTTAAGTTTGTTATAAACACTTCGTTACTTTCAACAAATTTAGTTTTTGGCGGAGTTTGAAAAGCAGGCATTTTAATAGTTCTACTTTCTAAAGAATCTTCGTCATTTTTTTCGATTACTACTTCATAAAGTAATTTTGAATTGTCCCCCAAAATACTTTTAGTAACAGTTTTCAATAAATTGTAATAATGTTCTTCAAGCCATTCATAAAAGAATTGTGAAGGGACTTGCAAAGTTAGCTTGTCATTTTCCCAATTTAATGCTTTAAGTGACCCAAACCAAGTTTTATATACTTGTGGCGATACATTATCATTTATTATGTTTAGGCAATCTTTCCAAAGTTTATTAGCAATCTCATAATTAGGATAATTGGCTAATACTTCTTTGTTTTTTTCTTCTTTATTTAATTGTTTATTATTTTCATCTATATTTTGAATTTTGTTCAATGTTTGGAATAAATCTGTACTATTCATCTTATTTATTATATATATGTGTGTGAAACAATCAAACTTTTTAACAACTTTAAAGTATTTTATTCATTTATGTAACAAACTATATAGAATAATTGTTACTATGAATAGAAGAATATAATGATATTTTAAATATATTTAAAATAAAATTAAAGCTTTCGTGTTGTTAATAATTAATTTCAAAGTTGACATTTTTAACAATTCTATTTCAAAACATTAATTATTAACAGATATAATTTGTAAATTTTATGTGAAAAAATCAAGTTTTTTAATTTTCAACAAATAAAAAAATAATTAGTTTTTTACAAGTAGTTGTATTATTAATGAGTTAAAACCAAAACAAGAATACAAGTTATAAATTTCGTCAAACATAGAAATAACAATATAATAGAAGAAAATAATAAAATAAATTACTTTTAATTGAAGTTGGTAAATTTATGTATTTTATATAATTAAAGATTGAATGAATAGTTTATCCAAATAATTTAAAAAAAAATATGAAATATGTAGATATTACATAATAATATTATGTATTTTTTAGATTGTTGAAAACACTTTGTTAAACCACTCTTTTCAACATGGGTATTTAAGGCAGAAATTGAATGTTATTAACATTAAAATCTAAAAAAATATACAAAAACTTAAGATTTACAAATTTATTATTTTAAAAACGTATATATTATAGTAAATTTATTTAAAAATAGTATAAGTAAAAACATATATTTAAAGAAAGCAAAAATTAAAATGAAAAAAAAGCCTATAATTAATTTAATATCAATTTTTATTATAATAATAAGTATTTATAATAATACTTTTGCTCAAAAAGTAAATAGATGGGAAAGCGTTCAAATTCCTAATGGATTTTCTAATCCCGAAAGTAGATTAAATAAAACACCTGCCGATTTCTATTTAGATGTATATTTTTTGCCACAAAACCCAAACTTAGGTTGGATTTGCGGATTTAATAGTAAAGTATTATTTACCACAGATGCTGGTAATACTTGGGAAGGTAGAATAATTAATAGAGGTTTATATCAATTAGAGACAATTCAATTTCTAAATGAAAATGTAGGATATGCCAGTGGACCAAATCAGAATCTAAATTCTATTGGTGGGATATTTAAATCTGATGATGGTGGTAATACTTGGATAGATATTTCTCCGCAGTTACCTGTTTCTTTACTTTGGGGATTTCATTTCATCGATGAGAATTATGGTATAGTTTCTGGTGGTGATTGTACTACTCAAATTTTTTATTTGACTACTGACGGTGGCAACACTTGGAATGCAAGCTCTTACAAAACAAACGGTGGCAAAATCTCTGACCCACATATATTCGAAGTAGGTGGAAAAGTCTGGGCAATTGGTGCGGGTACATTATGGGAGTCATTGGATGGTGGCAAAAATTGGTATATAAAATCAAGAACTGGAGCTCAAGATTGGCACGAAGAACTTGCTATATTTGGTAATTCAGCATTAATTCCATTTTCAGAAGGTTGTGAAGGTACTTATGATGCGTCAGCTGGTATGAGATTTAGTGTAAACAATGGTCAAAACTGGTCAAATTATACTAAGGTTAAAGGTCCAATGTTTGGTTCTTTTTTGATAAATGAGACTACTGGCTGGGCTGCTGGCTTTAAAAAAGGTGTTTATTATACTTGTGATGCAGGGAAAAGCTGGAATGTAATTGATTGTGGTTTGTTTGGAGATTTAGACGATATTTATTTTGTCAATGATACAACTGGCTGGGTTGTTGGTAATGGAATATTTCGTACCCAAACTGCCTTTACAAATTCTAAATATATAACAAAAGACACTGTAAATTTTTGTGAAGGTGAGACTATAACAGTTAGAGTTGATAGTATTTATAATAATCACAGGTGGTTTACTTGTTCTAATTCAAATACAAATCAAACAAGTGGTGAAGAGTTAATTTCGTATAGCTTTAATAATCCTTGTGATACTGGAATAATTATCACATATCCAGTAAAAGTAAATCCTAAGCCAAATTATAGTCTTACAATTAGTCAATCAAATCCAAAGGGAATTTGTGAGGGTGATACAGTAATATTATCGGTAGATAAAGACTATGATATTTATTTGTGGTCTAATGGAGAAACAACAAAATCCATATTTGTAACCAAAACGGGTAACTATACTGTGAAAGTTACAAATGAATTTGATTGTTCAACAATTGCAGTTTATGATGTAGTATTTAATCCTAACCCAATAGCCGAAATATTAAAACCAAGAAGAAGTACTGTTTGTATTGGCGAAAAAATCAATTTAAATTCAAAGAATACTCATTCTAAGTATAGTTGGTATAAAGTTGAAAATGGGAATATTGTTGGTGGGGTAATTAATACAACTAATTTATATGAAGCAGATGAAACCGGAGATTATATCTTAATTGCTGAAAATGAGTTTGGTTGTACTGCAATATCCAAACCTGTTTCTTTGGTATTCAAGTTAGATAGCAATAGATTAGATGTTCAAATTGATAGAAATACTAAAATAACATTTGATAAAACTAAATTGAATAATATTATTTGTGATGAATTAGTGGTCAAAAACAAAAGCAGCAATGATTTTGTGCTTGATAGTGTGTATTTCTCGAATAAACTTAATTTTAGTATGCCATTGTCTCAATTGCCTTATATTCTCAAACCACAAGAAACCGTGATTTTTGAAGTATGTTTTAATAGTAGAATAGCCGGTAATTATTTTGATACACTAATGATTGTAGATGTTTGTAATAATAAATTTGTTGTATTAGAATCCACAGTAGAGGGATTACAACTTAATGGACTAACAAGATGTAAATTGCCTTGGTCTATGGATGTTGTCGAAATTGGTGAGAGTTATAATTTATTTGTTTCCCCTATCTATCCAAATCCTACAACAAATACTGTACATATAGAAACTTTAGAATTTGTGCCAAATAAATCTAAGTCAAATTTATTAAATTCAACTGAAAACACTTATGACAAAAATAATGAAAACAACTATAGTCAAAAAATAGAAATAATGTTGTTTAATAATTTTGGTGAGCAAATTAACAATGAATTATTAGGCATTAATATAAGAACTCTTAATATAACTAATGAAGAAAGCGGAGTATTGGTAAATAGTAAAATATATATCGAAAATCTTAATAATTTACAAAATGGTAATTATTTATTGATAATTAAGGATTTCAATGGTAACACTACCGTAAATAAATTAAATATCATAAATTAAGATTATAAATTAAGTTAATCTACTATAGATTATCAATAAATTGGGCGGTTTAGATATTGAATTGGATCTTCAAATCCAGCTAATCTAAATCCCCTAAGTCTATAAGCACAAGAGTCGCATTCCCCACAAGCAATTTCGTTGCTTTTGTAACAGCTGTAAGTTAATTCTAATGGAACATTTAATTCTTTTGCTTTTGTAATTATCTCAGACTTAGTCAAGTTTATAATTGGGGTTTTGATTTGAATCAAAGTTTCGGGCTTAGTGCCAAAGTTTGCTACCTTTTCGAATGCCTCAAAAAACTCAACTCTTGTATCTGGATAGCCAGTACCATCTTCTTGGACTGCACCTATATAAATATTATTGGCTTCAATTACCTCTGCCCAACTGGTTGCAATTGTAAGTATATTAGCATTTCTGAATGGAACATAAGAGTTCGGTACAGATTTATTATTTAGGTCTGCATTTTCAATATCCATACTTTGGTCGGTGAGCGAAGAGCCACCGATATTTATTAAATATGAAATATCTACAATTAGCTTTTCGGTGATATTATAAAATTCACATAGTGCTAAAAATGATTTTAATTCACGCTCTTGAGTTCTTTGCCCATAATTTAGATGTAAGGCACAAACTTGGTCATTTTCTTTTAGTGCGATGGCAGTAGTTACAGCCGAATCCATACCACCACTTAATAAAACAATTGCTTTTTTCATATCGGTCTCGTATCAGTCTCGTAATAATCAATTATAATACAATCAATAAAAATATTGAGTAAAAAATAATTTAAAAAAAATAATGAAAATAAATAGAGTAAGTAAAAAGAATTATAATTTACTTCCTTCAAACTTATCAAAAATAATTAATTTATTTTTAAACGGATAAATTGTTCATTATTTAAATTAAATTTGTTCAATGTTTTGTTAATTGTAAGTAGAAAAAGTTTATCAAAGAAAATATAATATTATAAAATGAAATTAGATATTGAATATATAAATAGTTTTTTGTCAGTCGAGAACTCAAAGTATTTTTTTGAATATTTTGATATTAATAATAATAATAATATAAATTGGCAAAATGATGTCGTAAAAATATTTGGCAAAGAAATTATAACCAAAAGAAAAACTGCTTGGTATGGCGATGAGGAATTTGACTACACATACTCTGGCATTAATCGAAAAGCTATCATTTGGGATAAGACATTCGGAGCACTTAAGGAAAAAATAGAATTAACTGCAAATCAAAAATTTAATTCTTGTCTATTGAATTATTATTTTGATGGAGATGACGGAATGGGCTGGCATAAAGACAACGAAAAGAGTATAAAAAAATACTCTTCAATTGCGTCGCTTAGTTTGGGTGCTATTCGGAAGTTTTCATTTAAAAATATTCAAACTTCAGAAAAACAAGATTTAATTTTAGAAAATGGCAGTTTGTTAATTATGAAGAACAAAACACAAGAGGAATGGCTTCATTCATTACCAAAATCAAAAAAAGTACTAAAACCAAGAATTAATTTAACATTTAGACTTATGAATTAATTTTATTTATAATCGTCAGTTCTCTTATGTTTTATTTATTTTTTAATTATTAAAGATATTATGTTAAATAAATATACAATTATAATATTTCTTGGAACAATTATAATTATCACAATGAGTATAGTTTACAAACAAAAAGCAGATGTTATCGGACACACTACTTGGGAGCAATGGCTGGATTTTTCTGGCTGGGAACTCGACAAAGAAGAATTAGAAGAATCAAAAAACAATCTAAAAAAAGGGGATAATTTAACTAAATTAAATAATATCAAAAAGATATTAGAGGAAAATCCTGAAGTTAAATTCATATTTTTTAGTGGTTCTTGGTGCGGTGATTCTTATAATCAAATGCCTAATTTTATGAACATTGTTGAATTCGTAAATCTAAGTCCACAAAAATTAGATATTATAGGTGTAACAAGGGACAAGACTGAGCCAAACTTAGATATTAAAAAGTATAACATTAAGTATTTACCTACTTTGATTATTCTTGACGGAGACAAAGAATTAGGAAGAATAATCGAAACTCCAGACAATAATTGGATAGATGATATTCTGTTATATCTTGGGCATATTTAAAGATTTATCTTTGAATTGTGTTCTCTGAACTTCAAACTTGTAATTTATCTTGTAATTTATCTTGTAAAAACATATTTTTATTTACTACTTTAAATCTCAAAACTTTGAAAAAATTCTTTTTAACTTTAATCACTATTGTTTTTGTATTAGCACTTGGTACATTTTGGTTCATTTACTTAATGTTTACAACTGGAAATAATACCGAAGAAATTGACATTTATATTCCTGAAAATACATCAATAACAAGAACAGTTGACCAATTTAACGAATATGGATTATTAAAACCGAAATTTGTATTCAAATTAATGATTAAGTTATATTCAAATTATAATAATAAATATATTTTTTCTGGTAATTATAAGTTAAAAGTAGGTCAACCAAATATAGAAGTACTAACAATGTTATTTAATGGTGGATATGACTTGACAGTCAAAGTTACAATACCAGAGGGCAGTAATTTAGCTGAAATAAACAAAATTATTCTCAAAAAAATTGTGGTAGATAGTCTTAAATATACACAACTAATAAGTTCAGATAGTATTAAAAAAGAATTTGGTTGTTTGAGCGGTAACTTAGAAGGTTATATTTTGCCAGAAACTTATTTTTTTTATAAGTATTCAACACCAGAATTTATAATAAATAAATTAATTAAAGAACAGAATAAATTTTGGAATAAATTAAATCTTCAACCACAATTTGAGATAAATAATATTTCATTTAATAAGAAAAAATTAATTACATTGGCATCAATAGTAGAGGCAGAAACTCCTCTTAGCTCTGAAGCACCAATAGTTGCAGGTCTTTATCTAAATAGATTATACATTGGTATGTTGTTACAATCAGACCCAACGGTTCAGTATGCACACGGAAGCAAAAATAGATTATTATTCAAAGATTTAGAAATTAATTCTCGCTATAATACTTATAAGTTTGCAGGACTGCCGCCAGGTCCAATTAATTCCCCAGGTAAAAATGCAATTGAATCTGTATTAAATTATGAATCACATAATTATATATATATGGTTGCTTATGGTGATGGTAGTGGTAAACATAGATTTTCGACAAATTTGAGTAATCACAATTCTAATGTTGCATTGTATAGAAAAGCAAAAAGACAAAAGAATTTATAGTAAAATTTAAGTATAATTCAAGTACTATTCAAGTCAAATTCAAGTATTATTGATATTACTTAAATTATGTTTTGATTAACTTTGTTTATGTAATTCAATTTTAATAAATTGTAAAAAATAAAAAGCATAATTTTAAAAATAAAAAAGGTTATAATGAATATTCACGAATATCAAGCAAAACAACTTTTAAGAAAATATGGAGTGCCAGTTTTAAAATCAGTTCCTGTCTTTACTGCTGAAGAAGCTGGTAAAGTAGCGTACGAGGAATTTGTTAAAAATGGTAGTTCTGTTGTAGTTCTGAAATCTCAAGTACACGCAGGTGGAAGAGGCAAAGGGATTGTAAGAGATGTAATAACAAACGAAGAAAAAATTTATGATGGCAAACCGGTTCGTGGTGTCAATGTAATATTTGGCGGAGACATTGCAAAAAAAGTATATGACTTAGCTGATGCTACATTTAACAACAAACTTGTTACTATCCAAACTGGAGAATCAGGTTCTATCGTTAGAAGAATGATGGTAGAAGATGGTGCATCAATTGAAAAAGAATTTTATTTAAGTATGCTTATGGACAGACAAACTGGACGTAATATGATAATGGCTTCTACCGAAGGTGGAGTTGAAATCGAAGAAGTTGCAGAGCATACACCTGACTTAATTCTAAAAGAATGGATTGACCCAAATATTGGATTCCAAGGATACCAAGCAAGAAGATTAGGTATTGGTCTTGGTTTATCAGGCGAAGCTTTCAAAAACTTTGTAAAATTTATTGGTAATTTAGTAACTGCTTACTTAGATATGGATTGTTCTATGTTAGAAATTAATCCATTGGTATTAACTAAAGATAATCAAATAATTGCCTTAGATGCAAAAGTAGATTTTGATGATAATGCTCTTTTCAGACATCCAGATTTATTGGAATTAAAAGATATAGACGAAGAAGAGCCTTTGGAAGTAGAAGCTTCTAAATACCAATTAAACTACATTAAATTAGACGGAAACGTTGGTTGTATGGTTAATGGTGCTGGACTTGCTATGGCTACAATGGATATGATTAAACAAGCTGGTGGAAGTCCGGCAAATTTCTTGGACGTTGGTGGTGGGGCTAATGTCGAAAGAATTGCTAACGCATTTAGAATTATGTTAAGTGATGTAAATGTAAAAGCAGTATTTATCAATATCTTTGGTGGTATAGTAAGATGCGATAAAGTGGCTGATGGTATAGTTCAAGCTCTTAAAACTGTAAAAGTTGATATTCCTGTTATCGTTAGATTGGACGGTACAAGAGCAGAAGAAGGTGCCGAAACTCTTAAAAATTCTGGTATGACTTTCTTAGTTGCACGTAACTTCAATGATGCTGCTGCTCAAATTTCTACTGTTTTTAATTAATTATAAGTATCTTAAAAAAAAAGGATTATTGACAATTTCAATAATCCTTTTTTTGTTTTTATATTTTTGTTTTTATACTTTTATATCAATTAAGTTGTTTCTATAAAATTATATCTTTAAAGTTATATCTTTAAAGTTATATCTTTGAAATCATAACTATGAAAAAATACATATACCCAATTTTATTATTTGTAATTACATTTATCGTTTATAGTTTTACAACTGCTCCAGATGTAATGTTTACTGATAGTGGCGAACTAAGCTCAGCTGCTGCGACACTTGGAGTGTCGCACCCAACTGGTTATCCTTTATTTACAATTTTGGGCTTTCTTTGGTCAAAGCTGCCGATGGGTGTGAGTATAATATTACAAATGAATTTATTTTCTGTATTTTGGGCTGCATTATCTTCAATAATTATATATTTAATTTCCAATTTAGTAATTGAAAACTATTCACTGTTTAAAATTGAGAATAACAATACAAACAGCAAAAATAGTAAAAACTCACTTTCAAAAACTAAAGAGAATAAAAAACTCAAAAAAAATACAATTATAACTGAAATTTTAGTTAATAATGAAAATAAAAATGTTAATGAAGTTGATAATGTGATTGATAGTATCCATTCTAATCCAACTAATATAAATTTATTTAGTTTTTTGATTTCATTATGTTTTTCATTTTCGCTTACTCTTTGGGCACAAACAACATCAATTGAGGTATATACACTCCACTTTTTTATGTTTTCATTAATTTACTATTTTATTTTGCAAATTTATATTCAATATAAGCAAAACATCAACTATATTAATAACTTGTATTTACTGAGTTTTCTGATTGGATTGAGTTTTACAAATCACTTATCGACTGTGCTTATAATTCCTGGGGTTCTGTATTTTTATTTCTTTATACTTAGTGATACAAATATCACAGCTAAATTAAAGCAATTCCCTAAGATTGTGGTATTTTTGTTGCTCGGATTGTCGGTTTATTTGTATTTACCAATTAATAGTGCCAATGACCCTTTATTTAATTGGGGTGAGGTATCAGATTCATTTTATAAGTTTTATTACCATGTATCTGGTAAACAATACCAAGTATGGCTTTTTTCGGATAGTGCAGTATTTTGGAGTAATATTGGGAAGTTCTTTACATTGTTACCTATTCAATTTGGAATTATTGGTTTGATAGTTATTTTATTTGGATTATCTACTTTATTCAAAATGAATAAATCTATTTTTCTATTTTTGATTATAAATTTCTTTGTAAGTTTAATTTATGTTTGTGGTTATACCATTCACGATATTGATTCTTACTTTTTGACTCCATTATTTCCGTTGTTTATAGTTTTTATATTTGGAGTTACTCATTATATTTTCATTTCAAATATACCAATCAATTCTACTACATCAAATAACTCAAAAAAATCAAACTTTATTATTGGCTTTTTGTCATTAATTCTTTTAATTAATTTTACAATTAATTACAATATTAACAATCAAAATGACAACTATTTGGTAAAAGATTATACAATGAACTTAACTCAGAACTTAGAACCAAAAGCGATTATTATTACAGCTCAATGGGATTATTTTGTTTCTGCCTTTTGGTATTACCAAAAAATAACTGGCTACAGAGCCGATATAGTATTAATCGAAAAAGAACTTTTGAGACGCACTTGGTATTATAGACATCTCGAACAATGGTATCCTAAGGTTTATAATAATTCTAAAACTGAAATAGATGATTTTTTAGTAGAATTAAATAAATTTGAAAAAAATGAAGATTATAATCCGATTATGATACAAACAAAATTTATAACTCTATTAAATTCATTCATTGATAAAAATATCAAAAATAGACCAGTATATCTAACAAATGATGTTGCTTTTGGTGAGAATAATGAAATTGGCAAAAATTATACAAAAGTGCCTGTTGGATTTGCTTTTAAGTTGGATAACGAATCAATTACAAATGATCCAAATTCAAATACTAATAATAATACTGACAACTATAATAATAAAAAATATTATACATCAAAATTAAATTTGGATAGAACAATACAGTATTTTAATCAAGCTAATCAGAGTTCTTTCAATTGGTTATTTGAAATATTTGAAGATAAACATCTGGAAAATGGTATCAGAGATGCACAGATAAATAATTTAGTTACGCTAATTCGTTATAATAACTATATTCAAAACATAATGGAAAGAAATAAAGCTTTGGATTACCTTAATAAACTCGACCCAAATAACATTGAATTGACCAATTATCAAAAGTAAATAAAATGCAAGATATAAAAAATGTAGTTTTCTTTGATGGTGTCTGCGGATTGTGTAATAGTTCGGTAGATTTTTTGATAAAAATAGACAAAAAAAACATATTAATATTTTCACCTCTGCAAAGTTATTTCGTAGGCGAGGTTTTAGCTAAATTTAATATTCAATTAAATCTGGAACAATTAGATACAATCATATATTTGGGTTCAAATTCTAATAAAATTTACGTCAAATCTAATGCGATTTTGGAGATTTTGAAAGATTTGAAGAATGTTTGGAGTGTATTTTATATATTCAAAATAATTCCAACACAGTTGCGAGATATTTTATATGAATACATATCAAAGAACAGATATAATATTTTGGGCGCCAAATTCAAAAAAAAGGAATCTTGCAGAATTCCAACACCGGAAGAAAGAAAAAGATTTATTCTGTAAATTCAGTATGATTCCAATATTAAATAAGCACTAACTAAGTATAAATTTATCTTAGAACTCTTGAATTATAATCATATTATAACCAGTTTCTATATCATTTACTTTATTACTCACTCCAGTAAAAACTAATGTATATGCCTTGCGATAACTAAATTTTATATCTGTAACTCTCGCCAAAAGATTAGTATCAATAGAATTTGTAGCAAAAAGTGTAAACTTAGTATCAAATGGATTTATTGAATAATCTGTTACCGATTTATACTCCAATCCAGTCAAAAAAGGAATTGCATTTTCACCAAATACATTTAGAAATAGCGACAAACTATCTATATCTGGCGACGCATTTACATATCGCTGATAAATTGTTTTACCGTTGAGGTCAAAGCTTATTGTTGACAAATCCAATATTTCATTATTATTTTTATCACCAATAGAAATAAATATAGGTTTTTTATCAGATTTAAAGCTTAAAGTTTGTTTAGTTTGATTAAATGTTAGTTGGTAATCTTTTGCTTCTACCACTCCAGAAATTACAGAGCCATAATATAAATTTGCATTTTGAATAATATTTCCTAAACTAAATTTTTGTAAATCGTTAGATTTATTACAATTTGCAATTTGATAAAATACACCTTCATTAGCATATTTTATATTATCACTTTTATCGCCACCATCATAAAATTCTTCAACTAATGTTATTTTAGGCTTTTCTCCATCTTTACCTTTCAAAATCAACAAATAGCTTTTATTTGCTTCAATATTTTCAACAACGCCGGTTATATAGTCGATTGGTTGCTTATTGTTAAATATCGTCAATGGTAGATATCCAGATTGCGTTATATTGGCAGCACCTATTGTCTCAAATGGTAATGCCGATGCCAATATTTCACCAGCTTTGTAATTCAAACTTGGTATCGAAGCATCATTTCTGGCTCCGATTGAAACAGTAAGTGATGTTTCTGAGTCATATAAATTCACAACTCTCACAACTGATTTGCCATTCCAATTATTGAATATCCTAAATTGCTTAACAATAAATCCCTTTAATACATTATTGGACTCATAACCGAGCAAGGTAAATTTTTGGTTTAGCTCCAATGAAGTAAAAATACTTGCTTCCCCATATTTATCAGAATTTATAATTAATTTATCCAATGAATTAGAACTACACGCCGAGATTAATTTGTAATCCGAATAATTATCAGCAGGGATAGAATTTATGATATTAGTCCCTTGACTTTCGGATAATGAAGCAAAATCATCGGTTAGATTTATAAATCTTAATTGAGTTTGAGTTTGAGTTAGGGCTGTTAGTTTTTGAATTGAGTTTAGATTTCTTCCATTTTCGTCTAATAAAAATATTTCTTCCTTTTCATCTCTACCTTTTGTTAGGTAAATCAAATACTCTAATTTTTCTGATAGAGTGATTTCAAAAGTACCAATATTAGTTTCTACTCCACTGGTATTTTTGACAATTGTATAGCTACTAACTCCCGAATTAACAGAATTATATTGGCTATGACTTCTGTATTGCAAGTTGGTTGCGAGGTTACTACCATTTTGACAACCTAATTTTAGACTATAAGTATTTACCGAATCCGAATAGACATTCAAAAATCTCAACAAACATTTATTTACTTCATTTGGTTTGACAATAGAAGAGTTTAGCACTAAAATTGAGTCAACTTTTCTCTGAACAGAATCTTTGGGTCCAGAAGGAATTATAAAAAAAGTATAATTTAGATTACGTGTAAATCTTTGCTTTCTAAATGGTTGCAAAATCACTTCATTGTTTCTCAATACTTTCAAGTCTACAGAATCCAAAGGTGGATTTATCGTGTTTGATACATCTTGAAAATTAATCTGCCCCAATACAGACTCACCAATATTCATATTGATACTAACAAAATCCCCAGATAAATTAACTGCTCTTACAAAAACTAAGCTTGTATTTGAAGGTGGATTTACTAAATCATCATTTTCAGCAGGACAACCAGTGAGAATAAATGTTGAGATGAGCAACAAAAAGGCATTTGAGAGCCAGATGTAAAGCGAATTAAAATTTATATTTACCATTGAAAAATAATTGATGATATTTTGAAAGAATTATAATAATTATTCAAAACAAACGCTTTTCTTATTATTTTCTTTTATTTTTAAAATAAAATAAAAAATATGCAACTTGTTTTTGTTAAAAATCATTTCTAACATAAAATTAAATATTATGATTAAATATTTCATTATTATAGTAAATATTCTATTTTCAAATTATATATTAATCGCATCTGATGACCTTTTGATTAGTAAAGTAAATGAATTAGATGTCATTCTATTAGAATCTGAAATTAAACAAAATGCGTTTTTTTATAAACAATTAAATAATAATATTTATATAATGTCTGAACATTTAGACAGTAACTCAAATTTTAATCTCATTGAAATTAATCAGAATAAAGTTGAAAGTAAATTTAGTGTACAAATACCACCTAACTTAACTAAACGAATTTATTTAAAAGATTTAGAAATCTATAATGAGTTGTTATATTTAAATTTACAGTATGAAATAGCTGTTTTTAATTTGGTAGAAATTAATACTTATGTTTTTAAATCCTCAATTAAAAAAGATATTATTTTAGATAAAATTAAAATTATCAATAAAAAAATTTATGGAGTGAACTCTAAGTATTATGCAAATTCTGATATTAATGATTCATTAAATACTTACTTATGGATTTATGATTTAGTTAGTCAAGAAACAAAAATAAAATCTTTTGAAGACCCTAAAGGTATTGAATGGACTCAAATCCAACCAAGAAAACTAATTGACATTAGTTCAAATAAACTAGTTATCAGTGATGCTAATAATTATAGTTTTCGCATTTATAATTTAGAAGACCAAAAGTTATTATATACTATTAACAATGCTAATGAATTTAAAAATTATTATTTAGATTTAACTCAATTTAATAAATATGATAAAAATAAAAGTAAAAAAATATTAGAAATAACTTATGGATTATTAGATTTTAAAGATAGTTGTGACATTATCGTAGGTGTCAATTTACTTTCTGATAACAAAATATTAATTACTAAAAGTATTTCGGATTCTAGTTATTATGCAAAAATATATTATGATGTGTGGGAGTTTGAAAATGATGGTTGGAACAGAAGTTCTAAAAATCTTGTTTCAGGTAAATCTCAACAAACTAAAAAATTTAGTTTTGAAAATATGTTTATCGAAAATTTATTAATTTCAGAGAACTATTTTATTTGTTTACAATCAATATCTTTTAAAATAGAAGAGAAACATTTTTTGCTGACTTTTGAAGAATTTTATAAATCAAGTGAAAATTTAGTAAAAACGAACTATAAAAAATACTCATTTTTAGTTGGTTACTTCGATAAATAATACTGAAGAAGAAATATTACTCTTGTTTTACTTTTCCGTTAATTTTTAATTTTATGGTTTGAATTTCCTCTAATCCTTCATTATCAATTACTTTTACAGCGACAATAAAATTCCCTGGTTTGAATTTGTATTTTTGATGACCTACTTTATCTATCATAATAGCCGAATTGAATTTATTATCCTTATAATCAAAATCCCAACTATAAAACTCAATTCCAGCTTCACTTTCGCCAATAGCTTTAAATTCTATTTCTCTTAATCCTTTGCTATCACTACCTAAGTCTTCAGCAGTCAAGTTTACTTTTGGTTTTTTAGCAATAGGTATAATTTCATCAACTTTTGTAAGTGTTAATGTAACTCCATCTTCATTTTTTAATCTTGCAACTTCTTGAACAGCACCTTTACCAAATGTAAACGCAATGATTGTACCTATGCTTTGTTTATTATTTATATTTTCTTCAAACTTTTTGTTATCAAATCTTTTTGCAGCACTTACAAAATTATCGATTACATTTCTGCCAATATTATCTGAACGCTTAACTTGTATAGGTGTTCCATCTTGAGATTTGCCATCAATTCCCAAATCACCTTTTTGTTTTATGTTTGGTTTCCCACCAAATTGCTCGACAATAAATTTTTCAAATTCAAAAGCATCTTTGTATCTTAAAGTATCATAATCATACTTATGTAAAGTTAGACTAAATGGGTCACTAAATAAATTTTGTTGTTTATTTAGTCTTAACTCAGAAACTTTAATTGCTTGAACAGATTGGTCAATGCCAATCCATTTTCTATTTAATTTATCAGCAACAGCGGAAGTAGTGCCACCACCTACAAATGGGTCTAAAACTATATCACCTTCATTAGAACTTACTTTTATTATTCTTTCTAATAAAGCTTCTGGTTTTTGAGTTGGGTATCCGATACCTTCTTTTGAATTTGATTGTATTCTTTGGATGTCATCCCATACATTACCTAAAGGTTTGCCCCTATCTTCAAACCATCTATATTTACGATACGGCTGTCCATTTTTTCTCCAACCCAAATCACCTCTTTTATCTATTTCTTTTAATTTATTTATATTTACAACCCAACCCCATTTTACAGGCGTAAAGTTGTTATACTCGTAACATAAATTAGGGCGCTCCCCTTTTGATGCTGATCTTAAAATTGGATATTTTAAATATTTACCTTTTTCATCTTCTAAAGGATATTTTTCTACAATTTCATTATCTAATAATGGTACTCTAATTCTGTCTAAATCAAAAAAATATTTTTTTTTATTTTTAGAATAAAAGAAGATACTATCTGAATATACTCCGAATTTTTTATCTTTAAATTGAGAGCCTTTAGGATTATTAGTACGTTTCCAGGTAATGTGATTAAGAAAATTTGTATCACCAAAAATCTTATCTAAAATATATACTCTTATATATGAATCTGCGTGCCAGTCACAGTGTAAATATATTGAGCCAGTTGGCTTTAGTAGTCGGTGCATTTCTTCTACTCTTTCTTTCAGCCAAGCAATATAATGGTCAATACCACCAGACCATCTATCTTCAAAAGAACGAATTTCTCCTTTATCTCCCCAAATTACTTCATAATTTCTATTTGAGAAAAAAGGAGGGTCAAGATAAATCAAATCAATTGACTCATCTTCCATTCTTTTCATTATTTCTAAATTATCGCCGAGAATTAATTGGTTCATAAGAATATTTTTTTTGTGGTTATATTTAATACAAAAATAGTAAATAAAAAACAAATTATAGATTTATGTTTTACCAAAATATTAGTGAGTTTTCCACATATTTCAATTAATATTATCTTTTTCAAAATAATTAGCCACAAAAAAAAGGCTATCATTTTAATGATAGCCTTTTTTATATTATATTATAATATATTTTTATCTTATGTTATTTATCTGCTTCGCCCATAATTGGGTCTAATGAACCAATTACAGCAACTACGTCAGAAAGCATTGAGCCCTCTATCATCGGAGCCAAAGCTTGTAA
>Ga0209702_10001574_pt1 | contig 43189 bp, 45 predicted proteins | sample FRY01_FD_187210 | JGI IMG/M metagenome (GOLD analysis project Ga0209702, IMG submission 187210) | Freshwater microbial communities from Lake Fryxell liftoff mats and glacier meltwater in Antarctica - FRY-01 (SPAdes) (version 2) | ecosystem: Environmental > Aquatic > Freshwater > Ice > Glacier...
TTAGATGTCGTAATACATCTCGAACTCATGTGGATGCGGACGCAACCGGATGGGATCGATTTCTTGTGTGCGCTTGTAGTTGATCCAGGTCTCTATGAGATCTGCTGGGAAGACCCCACCAGCCTGCAGGTACTCGTTGTCTGCTTCGAGAGCCTCCAATGCCCGGTCCAGTGATGCAGGCAGCTGTGGAATGTTCGCCAATTCTTCGGGCGGCAATTCGTAGAGATCCTTGTCAACGGGGGCGAGTGGCTCAATCTTGTTTTTGATTCCGTCGAGGCCGGCCATCAGTTGAGCGGCGAATGCAAGATACGGGTTACTCGAGGGATCGGGAACTCGGAATTCGATTCGTTTGGCTTTAGGAGAGGAACCGGTAACCGGGATCCGGATACAGGCTGAACGGTTACGCGCCGAGTACACGAGATTCACGGGTGCTTCGAAACCGGGAACCAAACGGTGGTAACTGTTCACGGTTGGGTTAGTGAAGGCAAGCAGTGAAGGCGCGTGGTTCAACAGTCCACCGATATACCAACGAGCGAGATCTGACAGGCCGCCGTAGCCGCTTTCGTCATAGAAAAGTGGTTTGCCATCAAGCCAGAGTGACTGGTGGCAGTGCATACCAGAACCGTTGTCACCGAAAAGTGGTTTTGGCATGAAGGTTGCGGTTTTACCGTGGGCCCAAGCAACGTTTTTAATCACGTATTTGAACTTCATCAGGTCATCTGCGGATCTGCGTAAGCTGTCGAATGTGTAGTTGATTTCACCTTGTCCGGCTGTGCCAACCTCGTGATGTGAACGCTCAACCCTGAGGCCAACCTGCTGCAATTTGAGAACCATGTCATCACGGATGTCAGCGAAGTGATCAACCGGTGGGACGGGGAAGTAGCCACCCTTATAACGGGTCTTGTACCCGCGGTTGCCGCCTTCTTCGACGCGACCGGTGTTCCAGGCACCCTCAACGGAATCAATGTAGTAGTAGCCAGAGTGCTGATTGGTTTCAAACCGGACGTCGTCGAAGACATAAAACTCGGCTTCGGCTCCGAAGTAGACCGTGTCGGCGATCCCGGTTGACTTCAAATATGTTTCGGCCCGGGAGGCCACATTGCGTGGGTCGCGAGAATAAGGCTCGTCGGTGAATGGGTCCAAAATCGAGAAGTTCATGATCAGGGTCTTGGCCGGGCGAAACGGATCAATATAGGCGGTGCTGGGATCGGGAACGAGTTTCATGTCCGACTCGTGAATGGCCTGGAAACCGCGGATTGACGACCCGTCGAACATCATGCCTTCGTCGAAGGCGTCCTGGGTGAAGGAGCCCGCGGGCACATTGAAATGCTGCATCACACCGGGTAAATCCATGAAGCGAACGTCAATAAACAGGACGTTTTCCTTTTTAATGAATTCCAGGACTTCTGTGCTGGTCGTGAACATGCCTACCTCCTGTAGGGGTCTTACTCTCGATAAAAAGTGCTGTTGGGAAGTTCAACTGGACTCAACTCTATGTGCGGTCGGTGTCGCCAAAGTATCCCGACTGTTTCAAACGTGTTAACGCCATGGGTAATCCACAGGGGCGTTTGCAATCGGTCTTCGCCGGTCCGTTGGGCCTAGACTGACGCGATGAGCATTGTGGTGGAACATTTGACTAAGAGTTTCGGTTCAGAAGTGGTCGCGGTCCGGGATTTGAGCTTTTCAGCCGCTCCGGGCAAGGTAACCGGGTTCTTAGGGCCAAACGGAGCCGGTAAAACCACGACCCTTCGTTGCCTGCTCGGTTTAGTAGCCCAGACGGCGGGTAAGGCCACAATCGACGGGGTCACCTACCGTGAAATTGAAAACCCGATCACCGTGGTGGGGGCATCCCTAGAGGCCAGCGGTTTTCACCCCGCCCGGACCGCGCGCAACCACCTGCGCATGATCGCGAGCGCCGCAAAGATTTCCGATTCGCGGGTAAGTGAGGTCCTGGAGACCGTAGGACTCACGGCAGCAGCCGATCGCAAAGTGGGTGGTTATTCACTGGGTATGCGACAAAGATTGGCTTTGTCCGTAGCACTTCTCGGGGACCCGAAAGTTTTAATTCTCGACGAACCGGCCAATGGCCTCGACCCCGAAGGGATCTCCTGGCTTCGCACCTTCCTTCGGCATCAGGCGGGGAAGGGTGTCAGTGTCCTAGTGTCCAGTCACGTTCTCTCCGAAGTTCAGCAGACGGTCGACGACGTGATCATTATTCGATCAGGATCACTTGTCTATCAAGGTTCACTGCTCGCTCTCACCGAGGGTGGACCCGCTGAGGTGGTCGTGCGTGGGCCCAATATTGAGCAACTTGTTATTCCCAGCGAGTGGTCCATTCGACCGGGTAGCCCCGGTGAGACTGTGATTATCGGGGCCACCCCCGAAGCCGTTGGCAGAGCGGCATTTGAGCAATCCCTTGAACTACACGAACTATCCGCCAAGGCCGCCGACCTTGAAGAACTTTTCTTGGGTCTCACCGCGGAAGAATCTCCGACGAATGAATCGGTTCACGGGAAAGGTGGTCCAGCATGACCGCTTTGATCCGCTCCGAATTTCGTAAAGTTTTTTCCACCAAGTTGCTGCTCATCCTTTCCATTTCTGCCTTGGGATTCATGCTGTTGCAAATATTCCTGTCGGTGCTTGTCACGCCACCAGGGTTTGAAGACACCAATCGACTTATGGACCCCGCCTACATCAAGATTGTGATCGCTTCGGCGGGGAGCGCCAGTGTCTTCCTGTTGATTTTGGGAATTGTCGCAATGTCGGGGGAGTACCGGAATCAAACAATTACCTCCACTTTTTTGGCAACCCCCGTTCGTTGGCGGGTCATGGCCGCAAAAATGACGACCTTTGCGATCCTCGCATTGGCACTGGCTTTCATCCTCTGGTTGATTGCAGCCTTCACCACGATGCTGCTACTCGGTACTCAAGATTCGGCGCCATTTGAGTGGAGTGCGGCATTTGAAATCTTGGGTGGAACGTTGATCGGCCTCGTTCTCTACGCAATCCTGGGTGTGGCAATTGGTTCGCTTATCACCAGCCAAGTCGCAGCAATCATTATTGCCCTGGTCTTCTCATTCGTGATTGAGCCATTGCTCACGGTGTTCTTTTTAACGGTGGGTAAATGGTTGCCCGGAAATGCGCTCAATGCCATTTTGCAGACGGGTGGGGGAGGACCGGAATCAAATCCGGCCGACTTCGTGAGTGTCCCGGTAGGAATCGCGGTGCTCGTTGGTTACACGGTTGTTTTCGCTATTGCGGCAGCGTTTATCACCAACAAGCGTGACATTACGTGAGTTCCCAACCCGACTTGATGTTTGGCGAGAATTCCTATGCAAGTGTTGCCCGTCGACTCGGTGCACTTGCCATCGACTGGTTTGCCAGTCTTGGCATTGCGATTCTGGTATTTCGGGAGTTTGCCTACGGGACCCCAGAATCCATGTTGGCAACAACCGGGGTATTTGTCGTCGAAATTGTGATCTTCACATTTTTACTCGGGGCATCATTCGGTCAGAAACTGCTGGCAATGCGGGTGGTCAATAATTTCAATGGTGGACGGCTTTCGCTGTGGCGAATCATGCTACGAACGCTATTGATTCTTTTGGTAATCCCAGCACTCGTGATGGACTCAGATGGACGCGGCTTACACGATCGCATCGTTGGCTCTCGGGTAATTCGGGTAATTAAATAACCGAAAGAGTGGGCGGATTAACGCGGGCGGCGAACCGAACGAGCACTTGTCGGCATGGGACCCTTGGGAATAGGCAGTGCATTGGCGGCGTTACCTAGCGCATCAAGGCGACGGCGAACTTCGGTGACTTCGCCTCCACGCAGGTTGCGGGGCAACTTCGTCAGCGTTTTTTGTAGCTTCTGCAGTGAGACCTGATCTGCTTCAACACCCACCTGAATTTCATAGATCGGGATATCAGGGACCCAGCGAGCTGTCTTTTTACGCTCATTCGCCAACAAACTTCCAACGCGTGATGCGGGACCCTCAGAGATCAGGATTACCCCGGGCCGACCGACCACCCGAGAAATCATGTCTTGATTTTTATTGATCGCCACCGCTGGAGTCATGGGCCACTTGTTTCCCCGGATGCTCTGAACAACGGCCGCGGCAGCACCCGGTTGACCTTCGATTGACGAGTACGCGGCCGACATCGCCCGACGACTAAACCAGTAGGTGGCGGCTAAAAGACCAACGGGAAGACCGACGAGGAGCGCGGTAGCGGGGTTGAGAAGGACCCACACTGGCGCCGCGACGACGATTGCTCCCAGTGCAAGAAAACCGAGTGACTCAGCCCAAAGAAACGGATAAACCTTCTGGGTCATTTTCCAGTTTTGAGCGAGTGATGAAATTCCCTGACGAAATTTGCCTTTAGCCACGGGCTCACCCTATGGCAATGCGGATCTATGACTAGTTAAGGGTAACTACCGTGATGGGGTCGCCGGCATTGATTACCCCGGGTCGTTCAACCCAGCCGGTGATTCCTCGTAGGTGCATTGCCGCTTTGGGAAAACTGTGGGGTTTAATGCCATAAACGGACTCGACCATGGCTCCAGCAATCGCGCAGGGGGCATTGGCACCCCCGGTCATGATGCTTGCTCCGCTGGGAAACACTAGGCGCGACATCAGCGAAATGGCCGTGAGATCGGGAAACCCTTCCGTGCAGATATTGTCAGCAATTGTTCCCGGTGCGAGTCTTTCAATCCCCAAATTGGCCGCAATTTTTGCGAGTTCGGCCATGTCGATAATTGATATTTGCCGGTAGTTGCTTATTTCAGTGCCGCGCTCGAACGCATGCTTTTCCCGGGCCCCGGTGTGCATGGTGCTACCAAAATGTCGATCCCCCGGAATTCCGGCAAACTCGAGGTTGATCGAATTTACCGGTGTCGGCATTTCTAGGTCCGGTGACCAAACGTGCAGGGAAGCAACTTTTGGGCTCATAAATGAACCGCACCGCGCTTGTCAATTGCTTGGGCATAAAGTCGACCCGCGCGGTAACTCGAGCGAACAAGTGGGCCGCTCATTACTCCGGCGAAACCAATTTCATAGGCACGCTTTTCCCACTGCACGAATTCCTCCGGTGGAGCCCACCGGGTGACCGGATGGTGTCGCTTCGAGGGTCGTAAGTACTGGGTGATCGTGATCAAATCGCAACCGGCTTCATGCAGATCAACAAGAGCCTGATCAATTTCGGCTTCTTCTTCGCCCATTCCTAGGATCAAGTTACTTTTGGTCACTAGTCCAGCATCGCGAGCCTGAGTAATTACGTTCAAGCTACGATCATATCTAAATGCAGGGCGAATTGACTTAAAAATCCGCGGGACAGTTTCAATATTGTGCGCCAAAACTTCTGGCCGGGTGGCGAAGACAACAGCCAGCAGTTCGGGGTTGGCCGAAAAATCGGGTATTAATACTTCAACACCGGTATCCGGATTGAGAAGTTTGATTTGACGGATTGTTTCGGCGTAGAGCCACGAGCCTTCATCGGGGAGGTCATCACGTGCTACTCCCGTGACGGTCGCGTACCGCAGGCCCATTTTTTGAACAGACTCGGCAACGCGTCGTGGCTCGTCGACGTCAACGGGATCAGGTTTGCCGGTATCAATTTGACAGAAGTCACACCGCCTAGTGCATTGCTCACCACCAATAAGGAAAGTTGCTTCACGATCTTCCCAGCATTCATAGATATTGGGGCAACCGGCTTCCTGGCAGACAGTGTGTAGGCCTTCGCTGGCAACCAAATCGCGGATTGCGGTGTACTGCGGTCCGGTTTTCATGGTGGTGCGAATCCACGGTGGTTTTTTTTCGATGGGTACCGCAGCGTTGCGCGCTTCAATGCGAAGTAATTTGCGGCCCTTCGTATCGGTGCCGGTAAACACGGAATCGATTGTCATGGTGCGCTCCCTCCAATAGGTACTAATTCACCAAGATGTGCGTGCAAGACTGGTAATACCGTACTAGGCGCCACTTCGCGTCCCAATTCCGAACTCAGAGTTGTTACGGTTGCATCAATGATTCCGCACGGAACAATTGAATTAAAGGCTTCGAGTGAGTTATTGCAGTTCAAGGCGAACCCGTGCAATGTGACTCCTTGTGAGACCCGAATGCCGATTGCGGCGATCTTTCGAGCCGGAATGGGGCTGGTCACCCAGACACCACTGCGTCCCTCCACCTGCTCCGTGGCCACCGCAAATTCGCTGCACACCCGCATCAACATCTCCTCGATCCGGCGAACGTGGGCAACGACGTCAATCGGGTCACCGAGTCGCACAATCGGGTACCCCACTATTTGGCCGGGGCCGTGCCAGGTTATTTTTCCACCGCGATCAACGTCAACAACGGGGGCACCCGTGGTTGGTCGTTCATGAATTTCGGTCCGCTTACCCGCGGTGTAAACGGGTGAATGTTCAAGCAGCAGGATCGTGTCGCCCCGCTGACCGGAGACCACTTCGGCGTGAACCCGCTTCTGGTAATCCCACGCGGTTTGGTAGTCGACGTCTGTGCCAAGTTGTTCAACTTCCAACGTGCGCACCTCCATGTCCGAAGAATCTATCCAATACAGAATCGGCCGCACGCCGGCCACTGACCATTGCGCCTTGAATACTCGAACTCGTTCGGTAGTCGCCGGCGAGAAAGACCCCGTCCTGTTCTGCCGGTGCCGTGAATTCGTGCGGGGGAGTCATTGCTGGGAGTGCCCGTGAAATCGGGTAATGGCCAACCAACTCCCAAGTGGATGTGTCCGCGTCGTGCATGGTGCTCAAGTAACCCTTGAGGTTGAGGTCTCTTCCATGGAGACCCAACGCTGAGGTTGAAATCAACTGTGCGCCAGGTGCGTAGCCGGGAACTGCATTTGTCAAGACAACGCTGTTCGTGATCAGGCCAGCAGCGCCACCGTTAACGACAATGACCGGTTTTCCTTCGTCGAGAGTTCCCGAAGGAGCGAGGTGGTACCAGGTCGTCACCGAATTCCAGGCGGGCGCGTTTACCCCGCTGAGTTCATTGGCCGACGTCGAATCTGTCGCCACGATCACGGCCTTGGCGTTGATCACTTCACCGCCGACTTGCACCGAGTTCGCGGACACGGCCGAAACTTTGGAGTTGAATCGCACCGTGTCTGCCGGGAGCGCGTTGAACAATTGCTCAGGGATTTGTTGCATTCCGTTTCCCGGCAACGAGGGTTTACCTTTGACGAATGTGAGCAACACCAAGTTCATGAAACGACTTGACGTGGCGAGTTCAGGCTCAAGGAATACACCGGCAAAAAACGGCTGAATAACCTCAGAAAAGAATTTTCCGGTAACTCCGGCGCGCTCCAGCGTCGCGCGCGCGCTGCCATCAACGCTGCGAGTAATCTCGGCCGGAGATCTACGCGACTGGGCCAATGCGTATCGCACAAATGCAGCCTTTGACCCGAGTGAACCAGACGTAATCGAGGTCGGCAGCCACCCGAGGAGTTCGCGGGGATCACCGAGTTTGATTCGACCGTGCTCCGTTGAAGAGATCACCCCGGAACTAAATGGATGCAAGTCCAATGCCTGGTAATCCAGAACACGTTTGCCTTCAGGGTAGGCGGTGTTATACAACTGGAATCCGTGATCCATGTGAACGCCGTCGACAATGTCGGTGCGCACGCGGCCACCGACGCGATCATCCGCTTCGAGAACAAGTACATCGATTTCATGAATACTGAGTTGTCGGGCCGCGCACAGTCCTGCCAGTCCACCGCCAATAATGACAACAGGCATTGAGCTCACGTATTCACCGTCTCACTACACCTCAGCCGCTCGTGGCAGCGAGAGCTGCACGAACTGCCGACTCAATATCGCGGTCTTGGAATTTAAAAGCGTGTTGTTCAAGAACCGCGGGTAGCACGCGTGCACTGCTGAGAACTTCCGTTGAAAACTCACCCAGAACAATTTTCAGGGCAAATGCGGGAGCAGGAAGCAAGGTCGGGCGCCCCAGGACCTGACCCATGACAGAAGTGATTTCTGCATTTGTTTGCGGCTCTGGTGCGGTGAGATTCACGGCCCCACTGATTTGAGGGCTATTGAGCAAGTACTCGATTGCATTAAGTTCGTCGCGCATGGAGATCCAGGACCAGTACTGCTTGCCGCTTCCTAGTTTTCCGCCCACTCCAGCTTTAAACAGTGGAAACATGCGTGCCCATGCGCCCCCATCAGCGGAGACCACTAGACCGGTTCGTGGGTACACAACCCGAATGCCAGCTTCGCGGGCAGCACCCGCTGCCCCTTCCCATGCAACGACAACGTCGGCTAGGAAGCCGTGCCCGGCTGGATCGGTCTCGGTAACCGCCTTGGAACCGGTGTCCCCGTAGAAACCAATTGCAGATGCACTAATCAGAGTGTGCGGCTTACGTTCCATATTTGCGATTGCACGCGAGATGGTCTCGGTGCCTTTAACGCGGCTATCTAAAATTTCTTTTTTATAGGAGTCACTCCAACGATGGTCACCAACCCCGGCACCAGCTAGGTGAACGACTGCATCAACTTCACCAAGATCGCCCACAAATCCCGTATTGAGGTCCCATTGCACTTCATCCGTTGATATTGGTACCCGGCGAACCAGGCGAATAACCTCGTGACCTGATGCGCGCAGTTGCGGAACTAGTTCAGACCCGATGAGTCCACTCGCCCCGGTAACCGCGATGCGCATGTTTACAGCCCCAATTCAGCGTCGAATGAACTGTCTTCCAAACGTACTTTGATAGCGGACAGGAAACGAGCAGCATCTGCTCCGTCAACCAATCGATGGTCGTAACTTAATGAGAGATAGACCATGGAGCGAATGGCGATAACGTCGGCACCATTGTTGTCGGTCACTGCCACGGGACGTTTGACAACAGCGCCGGTTCCCAGAATCGCAACCTGGGGCAGATTTACAATTGGAGTGTCAAAAAGTGCTCCGCGGCTGCCGGTATTTGTCACCGTGAAGGTACCACCGGAAAGGTCGTCGGGTGAGACCTTGCCGGTGCGAGTGCGTGCGGCCAAGTCAGAAATCTGGCGTGCGATTCCGGCAATATTGAGGTCACCGGCTTGACGGATCACGGGAACCAGCAGTCCACGCTCGGTGTCTACCGCAATCCCAATATTTTCGTCCGAATAGTACGTGACCGTTCCGGCTGCCGTGTCAATTGAGGCGTTGAGTTGTGGGAACTGCTTTAGGGCTTCAACCGATGCTTTCACGAAGAATGGCATGAAGGAAAGCTTGACACCTTCACGTTGTTCGAATGACCCCTTTACCCGATTGCGAACCACCGCAATTTTGGTGACGTCGACCTCGACCACGGTCGTCAGTTGCGCCGAGGTTTGTAAAGACTCAACCATGCGCTCAGCGATCACCTTGCGCAAGCGACTGAGCGGTTCGGTCGTACCGGCAAGTGGCCCACCCACAGCAAGCGCTGGCTTGGGTACTTTGGCTTTCGGAGCGGCTGCCGGGGGTGCGGCGGCAGGAGCAGGCGCAGGTGTAACGGGTGCTGTTGCCGTGACGGGGCCAGAGGAAGCAGCATCCGATGCTGCAGCAACATCTGATTTTGTGATTCGGCCGCCGGAACCGGTACCGGCAACCGTTGCCAAGTCAATGCCGGCATCAGCGGCCATGCGCCGCACCAACGGTGTGACGTAACCCGTCTGGGTTGATTCGCTTGCAACAGGTGCAACAACAGGCGCTGGTGCTGCGGGCGCTGCTACGGGCGCTGCCGGTTCGGGCGCTGCCGGTTCGGGTGCTGCGGCCATACTTGATCCGATTCGACCTAGTTCGCCGCCAACTTCTACAACGGAGTCCTCGGGCGCGGTGATCTTGGTGAGCACGCCAGCGACCGACGCAGGAATTTCGGTGTCCACTTTGTCGGTCGAGATTTCAACAATTGGTTCGTCGACGGCGACCACGTCTCCGACAGCCTTAAGCCAACGAGTAATCGTTCCCTCTGTGACACTTTCGCCCAGGGCCGGAAGGGTGATGATGGTGTCGGTGCCGGCACCGGTTGCCGCGGGTGCAGCGGTAGCGGGCTCAGCAACGACCTCGGGTGCAGCGACTGCGGGCTCAGCAACGACCTCGGCAACCTCGAGTGGTGCTGGGGAAGCTGGTGCAGTGGGTGGTGTCCCTGCTTCTGACTCTTCGCCAATCACGCCTAGTTCGGCGCCGACTTCAATGACGTCATCCTCTTGCGCGGATTGGGAAAGCAGGATTCCGGTTGCGGGGGAAGGAATTTCGGTGTCGACCTTGTCAGTTGAGATTTCTACCAACGGTTCGTCTGCGTTTACGTGGTCTCCCACGTCTTTCAGCCAGCGGGTGACTGTCCCTTCGGTGACGCTTTCGCCGAGTTGAGGCATCTTGACTGATACTGACATCGGAACTCCTAGTAGTTGTTCTTTTGCAAAATATGCTCGTGTTGGTTAGGCGTGGGAATGCAGTGGTTTACCGGCAAGGGCGAGGTGAGCCTCTCCCATTGCTTCATTTTGGGTGGGGTGTGCGTGAATCAGAGTTGCGACATCTTCTGGGTAGGCCTCCCAGTTAACAATAAGTTGTGCTTCACCGATTTGCTCGCCAACTCGAGAGCCGACCATGTGAATTCCCACAACGGGCCCGTCTTTTTGAGCTACCAGTTTAATGAAACCGGCAGTACCCAAGATTTGGCTCTTGCCGTTGCCGCCTAGGTTGTATTCGTAGACGTTTACGTTGTCACCAAAGGCTGCGCGGGCTTCTGCTTCATTCATGCCGACGCTGGCGACTTCAGGTTCGCAATAAGTAACTTTAGGAATATTGATGTCAGCGATAACAATTGGGTTCATGCCGGCAATTTCCTCGGCGACAAAAATTCCGTGTTGGAATCCGCGGTGAGCAAGTTGCAGACCGGGCGTGATGTCGCCGACGGCAAAGATCCCGGGAACATTCGTTGCCAAACGCTCGTTGACCAGAACCCAGCCGCGGTCCATGGCAACACCATTTTCTTCGTAGCCCATGTTCGCGGTGTTCGCCCCGCGACCAACGGCCACAAGAAGGAGTTCCGCGCTCAGGACCTTTCCGTCCTCGAGGGTGATCTCAACACTGGAGTCATTTTGGGTTGCCGAAGCGAACTTGGTTCCTAGGATTAAGTTGATTCCGCGTTTGCGGTAGGCGCGTTCGAGAGCCTTGGACGCAGCTTCGTCTTCATTGGGAACTAGATGGGGTAGACCCTCTACAACTGTGACGTCGGCACCGAATGACTTCCACACACTTGCGAACTCAACCCCAATAACGCCGCCACCGAGCACGATCACACTTTTCGGGACGTAGTCAAGATCCAGTGCTTGGTCCGAAGTCATGATTCGGCCAGAGATATCCAGCCCAGGTATTGATCTGGCATAAGAACCGGTGGCCAGGACTACATTTTTTCCGGTGTAGATCACGCCATTCACTTCAACGGTGTTGGCTCCCACAAGTTTGCCTTCACCTTCGACGAAGGTGACGTCGCGACTTTTGATCAAACCTTGTAAGCCTTTATAAAGACGGGCAACGACACCGTCGCGGTATTCGTTGACTTTGGGCATGTCAATACCTTCAAACGTTGTTTTTACGCCAAATTTCTCTGATTCGCGGCTTGAGTCGGCAACTTCGGCTGCATGCAATAGCGCCTTGGTTGGAATACAGCCACGGTGAAGGCAGGTGCCACCCAATTTGTCTTTGTCGATGAGGATTACGGAGAGTCCGAGTTCAGCGGATCGAAGGGCGCAGGCGTAGCCGCCGCTGCCGCCTCCAAGAATAAGTACGTCGGCAGAAGTCATGCACCCATCCTTCCACCGAACGGTGCCCACGCACACATCGGCTATTGGGACGAATTAAGCGGACGTGGTTCTTGCCCAAGGTCCGTTTTGCCCCGTTGTGTTAACCCGCACTGAGTTCACGGGCAATTTGCACGAAAGTGCGTACCCCGGCACCGGTTCCGCCCTTGGGTGTGTAGCCAAATGGGGCACTGTCGTTGTAGGCCGGGCCGGCAACGTCAATGTGGACCCAGGGTTGGGTATCGGGGACGAATTCCCGCAGGAACACCCCGGCGGAGAGCATTCCGGCCATTCCGTCACCAATATTGGCAATGTCAGCGATCTCGGATTTGAGGGTTTCTCGGAGGTCGGCAGGAAGTGGCATGCCCCACATTTCCTCGCCGGCAATTGCCCCTGCTGCAACGACTTGATCCCGCGCGGCGTCGGTGTTGCTCATTACACCGGCAATTCGGCGACCTAAAGCCACGCGTTGCGCCCCGGTCAAGGTGGCAATGTCGATCATGAGATCTGGTTTTTCTAGGACGCTCATACCGATTGCATCGGCCAAAACGAGGCGCCCTTCGGCGTCGGTGTTAAGAACCTCAACGGTGGTGCCGTCGAAGGTTGTCAAAACGTCACCCGGACGTTGAGCCGTGCTGCTGGGCATGTTCTCGGCCGCGGCAACCCAACCGGTTACCTTGACCTTGAGTCCGAGTTGCGCGATAGCGGCCACGGCTGCAATGACAGAAGCAGACCCGGACATGTCGGATTTCATTTCATCCATTTTGGAAGCAGGCTTGATGGAGATCCCACCGGTATCGAATGTAATGCCCTTGCCGATCAGCGAAAGGTGTGCTTTTGCCCCTCGAGGGGCGTAAGTCATCTTGATTAAACGTGGTGGACGCGAGGAACCCATTCCGACACCAAGAATTCCACCGCAGCCGGCAGTTGCCAGCGCCTTCTCATCCCAGATTTTTACGGTGACGGGTAGTGCTGCCAACGCCTTTTTTGCGGCTTCGGCCAGATGCGCGGGCGCAAGGTCATTGGGAGGAGTGTTAATGAGATCGCGGGCGAGGTAAATCGAGGAGGCTACGTGCTTCGCTTGGGTGAGTGCTGATTTCATCTCAGCATTGAGTCCGGTCGGGATCGAAATAACGAATGAACTCACACCCGATGGGGTTGGTTTGCTTTTGTATTCGGTGAACGTGTACGCCGCCAGTGCACAGGCCATCACGGTTGCATCAACATGTTCGGCGGAGTGGCCACCGGAAATTGCAACTTTTTTAGTTCCCGAGAGCGCCCGGACGCCATTACCTATTGCACGGCGAAATTGTTCGAGGTCGAAACTTTTACGGAAGTCCCCGAGTCCAACTGCGACGAGGACGGGTGCTTTTACTCCATCCCCCGACGCGAATTTTATTACTTCACCATTTTTACCTGTCCCACCAAGGTGCTCAATTTCCGTCGCTATGCGTTTTGCTTGAGCAGGCGTAAATCCATGCGCGATGAGTTCAACACTTGTTCCCTTACCGGGAGTGGTGTTCACAATTAGTGCGTCGGCAATTATGTCTTTTGGTTGGGTTGCGGTCAGCGTGAAAGTTGGAAAATTAGTTGTTCGTGTGGACTTGGCACGGGCGGGAGACGTTGTCTTCTTTGCAGTAGGCATGGCCAAAGTCTAGGCTGAAGATCATGACGACCCAATCTGCGGACCTTTTGCATACACCTCTATTTGAACGTCACCAAGAATTAGGGGCAAAGTGCGCGGACTTTGGTGGTTGGGAAATGCCCATCGAGTATTCGGGTGCGGTAGCAGAACACGGGGCTGTTCGTTCAACAGTTGGAATTTTCGATGTATCCCACATGGGCAAACTTCGAATCTCGGGACCGGGAGCCGTTGTAGCCTTGAATTCGATAGTGGCAAGCGACCTGGCAAAAATTGGTAACGGGCAAGCGCAGTACTCCATGTTGTGCAATGAACATGGTGGAGTAATCGACGATTTCATTATTTACCGATTCACGGAAGACAATGTTTTTATCATTCCCAATGCAACAAACGCGGCCGAGGTTTTTCAACGGCTCCGCGAGTCACTCCCTTCGGGGATCACAATTGAAAACCTGCACAATGAATACGGAATAATTGCAATTCAAGGACCGCTCTCGGCAAATGTCCTTGGCCGCATGGGTCTGCCGGTCGATTGTGACTACATGAGTTGGTTGCAGGCAGATGTTGACGGTGAAAATGTAATCATTTGCCGGACCGGTTACACGGGTGAAGTCGGGTTCGAACTTGTTGCCCCAGCTGGGGTTTTACAACAACTGTGGGATCGCGCAATTGCCGCGGCCGCAGAAGTTGACGGAATTCCGGCAGGGCTGGGCGCCCGGGACATTTTGCGCACCGAAATGGGTTATCTACTACACGGTCAAGACATTAGTCCCACCATTTCGCCGCTGGAAGCAAAGATCTCCTGGGCAATTGGTTGGGACAAACCCGAGTTTGCGGGCAGGGCGAATTTACAAGCAAACCGTGCGCACGGAGCTAAGCGTAAACGTGTAGGACTGAGGGCCATTGGCAGAGGAATCCCCCGGGCACACATGATTGTTTATAGCGATCCGGAGTTGCTCAACGGAATCGGGGAAATCACTAGTGGCACTTTTTCACCCACGTTAAAAGCGGGAATTGCTCTGGCATTAATTGATTCTGAACACGACAAACTTGAATCCATGTTCATTGATGTCCGTGGCAAGGCACTGGAATGCGCGAGAGTTCCACTGCCATTTATTTTGGCGAGCCCAAAATGAAAGCCAGGTTTTAAATCGTAGACGTTAAAAGTTCGACGCTTATTTGCGCGCCAACACCTTGATCATCACTTAAGTCAAGTGGGAGACCAGGGTCGATCCCCATTCGCTCAACTGCTTGTCCGACAGCGCGATCCGGTGAAGTTGCGCCGTTGCGCCACCACGAGCTTGCTTTCATCGAGATCCTGTGGGCAATCAAGGCAGCGGCAAGTTCGTAGGTTGTCCCCAAGATCACGGGGGTTCTTCTGGCACTTGCGCCAAGGAGAGCGCCAACTAGGAAATCAATGGTGCCGGTTGAATCAAGTTCTGCCAGTTCACGTGGTTCTGCGCGCTTGTCACGATTGCTTCGGATCAAGTCAACCGTGGCTGCCAATTGGTCCATCGTCTGTTGGTCGCTTATTCCGGGCCCTTGGTGGGTCACCTGCCAGGCGTCTTTGCGGGTGAGCAACCCGATAATCGCTCGGCTGATGACCGGCTCAACCCATGTGTTGTTGCGAAAGGTCAAAAGCGTGGCCCCCGCATCTATTGCAGAGTCAACACAGGTGACGCCAGATTCGAATCCACCGGGCGCGAGGGCAAGCTGTTGCGGTCGCAATTCTGATCCGCGTTCCAGCCACCAGGTGAAGAGATGTGCCAGAGAACCCGTGGCGCGTTCAGGGAGGACGAAAGTCGTGATGGGAGTGAATGACTCAATGCGATCGACTAACGTAATCGCTTCGCCGGTTTCACTCACGGGCTCAGGATATGCGTTGGGTGTCCGTGAAAACTGCGGGCGCATCAAATGCGGCTTTGCGCGATGCACGGTGCAAAAGTTGCAGGATCGGTGAACCGATCAACGCAATCAAGATCACCGTAAGCGCCGCCCGAGGTAGATCAAAACCAAGTGACGTTGCAAAGCAGAACCGGATCCAGGCTAAAAGATTCTCACCGGCGGCTGCACCTGGAGTAAACGCAATTTGTTCGGGCAGGTTAACTGAAAAGGGCCAAAACCACAGGTTCATAACGAATCCGAATGCAACACAAGCAATCGCGGCGTAACCACTGAGAATCAACAATTCCCGTTTGCCGGTTGCTTTGGGTAATAGGCCAGCGCCGAGGCCCACCCACGCGGCGGCCAGCATTTGAAAAGGAAGCCAAGGCCCGACTCCGCCGGTAAACAGTGCCGAGGTGAGAAGTGAAATTGAGCCAAGCAGGAATCCGAATCCAGGCCCCAGCGCCCGGCCAGCCAGAATCAGGATCACCCAGATCGGTTCAATGCCACCCAGGCCGGCGCCGAGCGGGCGCAGGACCGCGATAACTGCGGCCAGAGCCCCCAAGAGGGCGATCGCTTTCGCATCTAGACCGCCGTCACTGATCTGTGAGATCACGGTGATCAAGAGCAGGGGAATAATCAAGGCGAACAGCAGCGGGGTTTCACTTGAATTGAGAACAAGGAAAGAGTCGGCGGGCGCAACAAAGGGCCATAGGAAACTCAAAATGCCGAGAATGCTGATCGCGGCGATTGAAACCGTAGAAGTTCGCCCCAACGGAATTGCGCGCATCAGGCCGACTCTTGTTTCAGGGCTTGGGCGATTTGTTCAACGGTAATCCAACGCTCCGGTGCCAAAATCTTTGAAACTTGCGGGGCAAACATGGGCGAGTCGGTAACTACCGCTTGGGTTGGGCCATTTGCCACAATCTCACCGTCACCCATAATCACAACCCGGGTTGCAAGTTCGGCCACAAGTTCCACGTCGTGGGTCGCTAGCAAAACACTGTGACCACTTTGTGCCAATCCGCGCAGCACTTCTCCCAATTTTTTCTTGGTCGGGTAATCCAAACCGCGGGTTGGTTCATCCAGTAGTAGCAACGGTGGTTTCGCAGCAACGATTAAACAAAGGGCAAGCAGCATCTGTTGCCCCTCGGACAGATCCCGCGGGTGGGTGTTGTCCGAAACGTCGGGTGCCATCAGGGCAAGAAGTGCACGGGTTGTTCCTGGTGCGCAACCCGCATCGGTGTCCGAGGATTTGCATTCGGCAGCGACACTTAGTGCTTCAAAAAGGTCATGCGGTTCCTGTGGGACAAAACCAACGTGTCGAAGCAAATCTCGTGCGGCCAGTGTCTGGGGATCCACCCCATTAATGCGGACGGTTCCTTTGACTTGATCTTTGAGTCCAACCAGTGTTCGAAGTAACGTTGATTTGCCAGCGCCATTACGACCCATGAGCGCCGTGATCTCGCCGGCATCAAGTTGAAGGTCAACACCGCGCAATACGATATTTTTTCCGTAAGAACAGTGCAGATTCTTGATCTCGGCAATTCGAGGGCTGTGGGTTGGTACCGCTCGAATTGCGGGTGCGTGGTTTGCGAGTAACGCTCGAAGTGGTGGCGCAGCCCTGCGAGCGTCGCGAATACTGATGGGTAGTGGATCCCAGCCCGCCAGTCGACCAAGATGAATCACCGGGGGAGCGATCGAGGAAGTTTGCATGAGTTCACTTGGCAGACCGGAACGGATTGAACCATTCTCCAAAAGCAGGATCGAATCGCAATATTGCATGACTCGCTCAAGTCGGTGCTCGGCCAGTACCACGGTGATGCCGAGATCATGAACAAGCCGGTGCAATGCAGCGAGTACTTCCTCCGCTGCGCCGGGGTCGAGCGCCGATGTGGGCTCGTCAAGAACTAAGACTTCTGGTTGAGCGGTCAGTACCGAACCGATGGCAACTCGCTGTTGCTGCCCCCCACTTAATGTGTGCAATGGGCGGGTGCGTAACTCGGTGAGTCCCAACAGATCCAAGATCTCTTCAACTCGACGCCGCATGATCGGTGGATCTATTCCTAAACACTCCATTGCGTAAGCAAGCTCGTCCTCAACGAGGTCAGTTACAAATCCCGATACCGGATCCTGTGGCACGAATCCGACCAGGTCCGCAAGTTCACGTGGCTTGTTCACCTGGGTTGAACGCCCATTAACACTGACGCTCCCGGTGAGATGCCCTCCGGTGAAATGCGGAACCAGACCGTTGATTGCCCGCAAGAAGGTTGTTTTTCCGCTGCCCGTCGCGCCCAGTAGCAGCGCAAGCTCGCCGGCGGGGATCTCAAGGTTGAGATCACGTAAGACTGGTTGGCTTTCTTCGGAGTAACGGAAAGTTACGTGCTCGAAACGAATCACGTGAGGATCTCTGCTTTCAATGTCTCACTCGTGCCAATGTCAAACTCTGGTGGATGGGGAGAAGTAATCGCGGGGGTGCAGGCAATTCCAAAGGCGAGAAGTCCCCAGAGGGGCAGTGTGGGCCAGGTATTCAACAAGGGTGCAAGGACTAGTGCTTGATCTGATGGGATGCGAACGAGCAGAAAGATTCCCAACACTGCAACTCCAGCGACACTCACCAGCCATTCGGGCGATGCCCAAACATCGGGGCGGTAGACGGTCCGGATCCGAGTCCGGCCGGCCCGCCAAAGAGTCACTCCACCCATAAGTAACCCAATGAACAAAATGGTCATCGCAATTACCGCACTCATTCCTGCGGTGAGAAGGGAATAGACCCCAATAAGGGCCAGTGAAAGCGAAGCCAGAACCAGACCAATTGATAGCCGGCGCCCCACGGCGGTTTCCTTTTGATGCCGGCCATAACCCCGTGAATCCATTGACTCGGCAAGAACTATCGAGCGATCAAGAGCTCCGGCAAGAACAGGCAGACCAAGAGAAGCGAACCCTCTAAGGCCCTTGGTGTTCCTACCGCGAAGTCTGCGCATTTCGCGGATTCGTCCGGCATCGATTGTGAGTTGCGGAACAAAAGTCAATGCCACAACAATGCTCACGCCCAGTTCATAAAGGGCAGTGGGAACAGCCTTGAGCAGCCGAGTGGGTGAAGCAAGTGAATTTGCAGCGCCAACCACAATGGCAATGGTGGCGAGTCGAAGACCATCATAAAACGCACCAAGGAGTGCTTCAAGCGTTACCGAACCACCCAGACGAAGCCCGCTCATCCAGTCCGGAAAGGAGACACCAGGCAATTCGAATAACTCGGTTGTACCCAATCCCGCACCAAATACAAGTTGAAACAAGACTCGAATCGTGATGATCATCGCGCCAAGAATTAAGAAGAATTCGAATGATTTACCCCAAGGTGCCTTGGGTTTGCGGGCAGCAACCACGATTACGGCCGAACAAACCAACAACGCAAGCAGGAGTGGATTTGTGGTCTGCGCTGCGGCCGCAGCCAAACAGAGGGACCACAACCACCAAGCACATGGGTGAAGCCAACGTGGAGTCATTTCTTGCTCCGCCGCCAAAAAAAGAATCCGGCAACAGCGAGTAAACCGAATACCAAGGCGCTTCCCAATTGCGCCAAACTCGTGTCCTCTGAGGCAATCGCAGCGTCCCTCGCGACATCGGAAATAGTGGGCTCGGTAATGGGCTGGGGAGCCGCGGACGCAACGTAGTCGGCAACGGGTGTAGCGCACTCACTCGCAGGGTAGCCGGTAATGCCACAAATGAACCCGTTGTCGGTCCGCAGCTCAACGATTGTTTTTAGCAGGTCATAGCCGTTTGTATCTAGTTTGCCCACCGCGCAATAAGCAATGGGCGCCGGTGGAGTTTCCCCCTCGGGGGCGAGAGCCGGGTCTCCGGAATCAATAACAAAGGCCACGCGCTTTGTTCCCGTTATTGGCACCACGTCGCTGCACGCGCGCTCGAAGACCGCGCCGGGTAAATCTGCAGGGGCCATTCCAGCAACGGATGGACTCGTTGCGTCAAAGCGCCATGCTTGCGCGCTGCCCTCGGCCGGATTAGTGCTGGCAGGACCTAGCGGGGAATAAGTCCACGTGTCACTCTCCTGGGTCCAAAAAGTCCAGTACCGATATTCGGCTGCACTCGCATTCCCGGCCACTGAAATGAAAAACATAAGCGTCGCTACGAGAGCAAAACTCACGTTCCGGATCAATGGCCGGGGTGCGATTGACATGGTTCAGTTACTTCTTTTCGCTCGTGGTTACCGCGGTGACAAGGTTGATCCCACCGAACTTCTTTTCATTTGAGCCGGTTGATTCGCTCACCATTAAAAGCCAGCCGAGGGCCCCTGCATTTGCTTTACCGTCTTTGAGAGCCCAGGATTTTGTGTTTTCTTTGAGTGCCGCTGTTGCTTTGGCAACACTCGATCGACCCATTCCTGCTTCACTAAAACCGATGACGGCAGCAGCGGTGTCACCGAAGTCGTCACCGTCGTAGGGGTAGTAACTCAAAATTCCGGTCTTGCTCAGTTCACTGGTCAGGTAACTTCCCATTTTATTTACAGCGTTGTTTCCACATTTTGGATTACCCTTAAGCCTTCCGGCTTTTTCCGCTGGGGTGCCCGCGGTTATGGCGTAGAAGGCTTGTCCGGTGGAACTGTTATTTGCCCCAGGCGTACCTACTTGGTAGGCGGCTGCGCCTCCGCGCTCTTTACTGCAAGGCAGGATCATGCTGGCCAGAAAAAACTTCAGACTTTTTGTTGCTGCCGATCTTGGAAGCATTTGCTTGAGGGTGAGGTACGCCAATGCTGAAGAGTTCACGTCCGGTACGGAACCTGGAATGCTCGGCATTCCGGATCGTCCGTTGCCGGCGGGAGCGACCACTTTTGTGAGCCATGCCGCGGCCTTATTTGCTTCCTTGGTCTTGCCCACTTCATCGAGGGCCAAGGCAGCAAGCGCTGTCGAGTTGGTACTTGGACCGGTGAAATTTGCTGGATCCGCAGGTGCGCAAGCAACCGAGGTATCAGCTCGGTAGGACTCGAAACTGCCGTCGGCGCACTGTTGTCCAACGAGCCAGTTAACGGCGGACCTACTTGGAGTGACCCCAACCGAAGTCAATCCCAGAATCGCTAAGGATTGGTTAAAGACCCCGGTGAATGTGGGGTCGGTTGCGCCGTAGAGGCCCTTGTCCGTAGTTGCTGCCTGCGCCGGTGAAACAGCGGCGCCGGCTACGAGCGCGATCGACCCGAGAACTGCGGCTGCGAATCGCGTGGAATTTCTTATTTTTTTGCCTACCATGACCTAATGGTCCTTTCAGGTGAGTGGTCGCTGGACCACGCCCCGAACTACGCCGACCAGTAATGAACCCCCCCCTAATAAACATCTCGGGGGCATGGCCAAGCCTCAGTTTGAGCGTTCGTCCCGTTACCTCGACGGATGACCGCTCGTGATTGCTAGGTGTTCCGACTTAACAGGTTTTCACCTGTCTTACGGTTGCGGGACAGCGCCGGGTTCACACCGGACTTTCCCTAGAACCAATCACGACAATCTTTTATTGTGTGCGTATAGCACCACGTCCAACTCTCCATGTCAACTCTCCATGTCGACATGGACACGGATTTCCGGTACTAAACGCTATTCCGGGTCCAAACTCATGGGTCCGTAAACAACGCGATCACCGTCAAGGAGGGTGACCGCTGTAATTCCTGCTGCGCGTAAGTCACGCCACGAGTCAGAAACGAATGCTTCCGCATCAATTTGACTGGGAAAAGCCGATGTGACACAAGGTTCTACTGGAGTGTCAATTAATACGCCGTCATTATCGAAATACTGCCAAGTCCACGACATTAGATCTCCTCAAATTTTGCTTTTGAAATTTACGGGCGAATTTCAGGTGAAACAGTTAAGGCTGGATCGGTTTTCACGAGGTCTCCCAATGCATAGTCAATTGCACTGAGGACATCTTCCGGCAATGTTACGCCCGCAGCCTTAGCGTTTTCAGTGATTTGCTCAGGTCGGGAAGCCCCAACGATCGCTGCGGACACGTTGGGATTGCTCAGGACCCAAGCAATCGCCAACTGGGACATGGTCAAATTCATGTCTTTTGCCATTGGTTCAAGTTTTTCAACAGCTTCGAGTACTTCATCTCGCAACCAGCCATTGACAAAATCAGCGCCACCGGACTTGTCGGTTGCCCGGCTACCTTGCGGCACGGCAGCCCCCTTTTTGTACTTCCCGGTGAGAACTCCCTGGGCAATAGGTGACCAGACAATCTGGCCGATTCCGAGTTCCTCGCTTGCAGGGACAACCTCAGCTTCAATTACCCGCCATAGCATGTTGTACTGCGGCTGGTTGCTGACGATGCGATCAAAGCCCATGTCGCTGGCAACTCGAACGGCGTCACGGATCTGCGCGGCGGTCCATTCGCTAACGCCAACGTAAAGAACTTTTCCCTGACGAACCAGATCGTCAAATGCGCGAAGGGTCTCGTGCAGCGGAGTTTCATAGTCGTACCTGTGCGCTTGGTACAAATCGACATAATCCGTTTGTAGACGACGAAGGGAATTTTCGCAGGATTCCATAATGTGCTTGCGTGAGAGCCCACGGTCATTTACGCCAGGACCTGTTGGCCAATACACCTTTGTGAAAATTTCCAAATTCTCCCGGCGTTGACCCTTGAGGGCCTTGCCCATTACTTCTTCGGCTTTTGTTGCCGCATATACATCCGCGGTGTCAAAACTTGTTATCCCAGCATCGAGTGCTGCCTGCATAGTTTTAACGGCGAGGTCGTCGGTGACCTGTGAACCGTGCGTGATCCAGTTCCCGTAGGTGATTTCACTGATTTTCAAACCGCTGCGACCTAAATGACGAAACTCCATTGGCTTATTTGCCCTTCTTTCGTCCCCGTTGAACACGTGGTTTTGGCATACGGAGTCTGCGGTACTGCAGCGTACGCATGAGTGCGTAGAGGGTGATTCCTCGGCGATCCGCCTTCTCCGGGAAGGCTTTTTTCGTGCGATTATTGAGTTGAAAAATCAAAATGGCGGTGTCAACGACAATCAATGTCGCCATTAAGAAAAAGCCAACGGAGACGAGTTGTTGAATTGACGGGTTGTTAATAAAGCCCAACATCAGAACAACAACCGCCATGAAAATGAAGTACTCAGCGATCGTGTAACGCCCGTCAACAAAGTCGCGAACGAAAGCACGAACCGGACCCTGATCGCGTACTGGAAGGAATCGCGGGTCACCGGCCAGCATGCCCTCGCGTCGTATTGCGCGGTCGGCGCGATCAGCCGCACGAGAGGCTTTCTTTCCTGCTTTGGTTCCTGGTTTTGCTCGAATTGTGGTCTTGCGGGCAGCCTGCGCCTCTCTGCGAGAGGGAGTGGGGCGCCCTTTTCCCGACTGAACCGAAATGGTTTCTGGCGCCGCTGCGGGAGGGGCTTCAACTGACTTCCTAGGCATTCCAAACATAATGTAACCAGCGTAGCGCCATGCGCTAAAGCGCTAACCGCTAACTGTCGTTTACCCTAGGCTCACAATTATCGAACGCAATCGATTTCCGGCAACGAAGGGATTTCTTATGGGCTTGTGGTCACGCTTCAAACTTGTTTTCGCATCGAAGGCGAATAAAGCTCTGAATAAGGCGGAGGACCCACGCGAGGTTCTTGATTATTCATACGAAAAACAACTCGAGTTGTTGCAGAAGGTTCGTCGTGGTGTCGCCGACGTTGCCACCAGTCGCAAGCGCATCGAGTTGCAACTCCACGGTCTTGAGAAGCAGGAAGCCAAGCTCGAGGAGCAGGCACGTGCAGCGCTTGCTGGAAACCGTGAAGACTTAGCTCGGGAAGCACTCGTTCGTCGCAGCGGCTTACACACTCAAATCGCCGACCTACAAACACAATTGGCCGGTTTGCAGGATCAAGAAGAAAAACTTGTCATGGCATCCCAGCAACTGCAGTCAAAGGTTGAGGCGTTTCGAACTCGCAAGGAAACGATTAAGGCCACATACTCTGCTGCAGAAGCTCAAACGAAAATTACCGAAGCGTTCACCGGGATCTCTTCCGAGCTTGGCGACGTTGGTCTTGCGGTTCAACGAGCTGAGGACAAAACAGCCGAGATGCAGGCTCGCGCTGGTGCCATGGACGAACTAATGGCCTCCGGTGCGCTCGACGACATGTCGGGAACGAGTAAAGACAGTCTCACGATCGAGCTTGAGCGCATGGCGAGTGAGTCCGACGTTGAAGCGCAACTGGCTTCGATGAGAAATGAATTGGGATCGGCTGAAAAGAAGGCAATCGAAGACTAACGAAAAGGATGTAAAACACGTGTCGCGCTCAAGATATGAAAAAGACGCAGGGCTCGGTGTTCGGATGTTTGGAACGCTGTTTGGACTCGGACTTCTCTATGTAATCCTTGCCGGTGTCCTGGTCGCAGTGGGCATAAATGCGATTCTCGTTTTGGTGCTTTCTGGCGGATTCCTTTTCGGCCAGTGGTGGTTTTCGGACACGTTATCTATGAAAGCGATGCGCGCGGTTGAAGTAACACCGGAGCAGTCACCTGCCGTGCATGCGATTGTTGACCGGATTTGCGCACTAGCCGACATGAAGAAACCACGTGTCGGCATCTCAGACAGTCCAGTGCCGAATGCTTTTGCAACGGGGCGCAGCCCCAACCGGAGCGTTGTGGTTGTCACCACTGGCATCCTCAAGGAACTCAATGAGGAAGAACTTGAGGCTGTAATTGCCCACGAACTGTCCCACGTTGCTCACCGCGATGTCACCGTCATGACCATCGCGGCATTCACTTCGATCCTGGCCGGGTTCATTACACGCAGCGCAATGTGGGGATCCATGATGCGTGATCGCAGGGACCAGAACGCTGCCGTCGTTTTCTTAGCGGTCATGGCCGTCAGCGCCATTATTTACGGCATTTCATTTCTTCTCATACGCGCCCTTTCGCGGTACCGCGAACTTGGCGCCGACAGGGGGGCGGCCCTGCTTACCGGTAAGCCAAGTGCCCTCGCCAGCGCACTCGTCAAAATAAGTGGTGGCATGAACGCCATCCCGGATAAGGATCTGCGGTCAATGGAACCGGTGAGCGCGATTGCATTCGCTCCGGCATTCAAAGGTGGCAAGGGAATGGGAATGGAAGCGATTTTTGCCACCCACCCTTCGTTAGAAAAGCGTCTCGAGCAACTTGCCAAAATCTCGGCTCAACTCGGCGAGCGTTAGCCGATGGGGTTTCTTGATGTAATCCGCGGGCGTAAAGAACCTGCGCGGCCCAACCTTGATGCGTTATTTGCATTGCCCTCTGCCGTAATCACCTTGGAAATTGACCTAGGCCTCACCCCGACAGGTGCTGGCTCGGTCTGTTTTAGGGCGCCCGAGGGCAAGGCATTTGCCGACCTTGAGGCCGAAGTTCGCGAACTGCTCGACGCTGATGGTGGCCCAAAGGTTGAGGCCAGTGCCGACGAATTCGGATTTGACTGGCTCACAATCCGCACCGAACCAGCGGATATTTCAACCGCGGTGACCGATATTCACGCGGTGAACACCTCGCTCGTGCAAGCTGGTTTTGGTCCGCAGTTGCTGTGTTCGCTGTTCCCATTTGTGGATAAAGATGGAAATACCGGTGCACTCGTCTACCTGTACAAGCGTGGATCTTTCTATCCCTTTGTGCCAAAAGCGAAAACAAACGACAAATCGCGTAATAACATTTTGGAACTTCAGATTCGAGACAAGCTTGCTGGGGAACTGCCGGTTGAACTGGACACCACGCGTTGGTTTGCCCTGTGGGACGCTCCCGGGATCGTTTCGTAGCAACCTTTCACACCAACAGGATTGTGATCAAAAGGCTCCCCCTACGTTTATCTGGCCAAAAGGGGCATAAAAGAATTTTAGGATAAATTGGACTATTTCGGCGATTCGGATTGCGCTCTGGGCTAAAAAGAGAAGAATACACGTGCGGTCATTCGTCTACTAGATCGTAAACTGATTGCTCGTTAGGAAGGTCTGACAACCGTCAGCCATTAAAAGGAGGTTCCTGTGCCTGGAGTTCTTGAACTCTCGTTCGGCCAATACTCGACCGTGTATAACAGTATTTCGTTTGCACTTGCTTCAATGCTAGCTACTTTTATCTTTTTGTTGGTGGTCATGCCACGCGTACTGCCTCGTTACCGGCAGGCGCTTGCAGTTTCCGCAATGGTCTGTTTGATCGCGGCTTACCACTACTGGAGGATCTTCGACTCTTTCACAGAGGCTTACGTAGCAACAGGCGCTGGTGACGCATCGGTGGCTGGAGTTGAGCCAACCTATGTACTCGTCAACGGTGCAGGTTTCAACGAGGGCTACCGCTACATTGACTGGTTGCTTACCGTTCCGCTTCTTCTGTTCGAAGTAATCGCGGTACTGGCGCTCGCTCGTATGGTGCGTCGCAATTTGATGATGAAGCTAATCCCCGCAGCATTCTTCATGATCGCGCTGGGCTACCCGGGCGAGATCTCCGCCGACAACATGACCCGCGGTATTTGGGGCGCGCTGTCGTCAATTCCATTCGCATACATCCTGTACGTACTCTGGGTGGAATTGGGCAAGTCAATGTCGACTCAGCCAGTTCAGGTTCGCAAGGACCTCAATGGACTGCGTTTGCTGCTCCTTGCAACGTGGGGCGTTTACCCAATCGCTTACCTGCTACCACAGCTGGGAATCGACGGCGCCGACTCGTTCGTTGGTCGCAACGTCGGTTACTCGATTGCCGACGTTCTAGCCAAGTGCCTCTTCGGTTTGCTGATCTACAAGATCGCTCGCGAGAAGAGCTTTGCCGACGACGAGACATTCGCCGCCCAGGAAATCAAGGAAGCCCCTTCCTCAGCAGGCAAGGTCGCATCCTAGTTCTACAGTAATTCACAAAAACGTTCATAAGAACGTTCACAAAAAGGTGGCCGCGAGAAGGAATTACTTCTCGCGGCCACCTTTTGTTAGTTTGGGGCGTACCCTCTAAATATGACCGAACAGCAGCCCTACACGGTGATTAAAAAAACAGGTGAACTCGAGATCCGGGACTACCCGGCAAGCGTGCACGCCCAAGTAACCCTTTCTGGCAGTGCGAACATGGTCGGCAGTAAAGCATTCGGTCCGCTCATCGGCTACATCTCGCGCAACAAGATCGCCATGACCTCACCGGTGATTCAGGAACGCAATGAAGGCCAGTGGAATATCTCCTTCGTCATGCCGGCCGGTATGAACGCGGCAGACATGCCGCAGCCCACCAACGGCGAACCTATGATCCGCGACGTACCCGAGCATCTGGCCGGGGCCACCACCTGGTCGGGTAGTTGGAAATACGACGAAGTTGAAAAGCGCGGTGAAGAAATGATCAAGCAACTCGCCGGCCTTGGCTACCGGGCGAGTGGAGAGCCGCGCTGGGCGCGCTATGACCCACCGTGGAAGCCATGGTTCATGCGTCGCAATGAAGTGATCGTGCCGGTCGTGAAGAGCCAGCCTGAAGCTGGCTAATTACGAAACAGGCTAACTGCCAGGCAGAGCGAGCATCCGATCCAATGCGATTTTCGCCCAATGCGACGTTTCAGGATCTACGCTTATTTGATTGATTACGTTTCCACTTGCCAGCATCTCAAGCGAGTACACCAAGTGTGGGAGATCAATTCGGTTCATGGTGGAGCAAAAGCAGACCGTCTTATCTAGATAAGTAATCTGCTTGTCCGGGTGGGAGAGCGCAAGGCGCCGTACTAGATTCAGTTCGGTGCCAATCGCCCAAGCAGAGCCAGCCGGAGCGTTCTCAATCGTCGTAATAATTTTTTCGGTCGAGCCAACCAAGTCTGCTTTTTCCACGACCTCGTAGGTGCACTCTGGGTGCACGATCACGGTGACACCGGGAACCTGCGAGCGAACCTCGTCAACGGAATCGGGGGTGAAACGTCCATGCACACTGCAGTGGCCCTTCCACAAAATCATTTTGGCATTTTGTAGTTCCTCAACGGTGAGCCCACCATTGGCTTTGTGGGGATTGAACACAACGCAGTCATCAAGGTCCAGGCCCAATTCTCGAACAGCCGTGTTTCGGCCCAGATGCTGGTCGGGCATGAAGAGAACTTTTTCGCCCCGCTCAAAAGCCCACTCGAGATTGCGTTTTGCATTGCTCGATGTACAGATGGACCCACCGTGCTTGCCGGTGAACGCTTTGATCGCTGCCGTTGAGTTCATGTAGGTGATGGGAATCGTGACTGCGGCGACGCCAGCAGCCTCGAGGTCGATCCAACATTGTTCGACCTGGTTGATCCCGGCCATGTCCGCCATGGAGCAACCGGCGGCGAGGTCGGGAAGTATTACCTTCTGAAAATCATCGGTAAGAATGTCGGCGCTTTCAGCCATGAAGTGAACCCCACAGAAGATAATGAACTCGGCTTCGGGCATATCCGCTGCTCTTTGAGCGAGTTTGAATGAGTCCCCGGTAACGTCGGCAAATTGAATGACTTCATCTCGCTGGTAGTGGTGTCCGAGAATAAATACTCGTTCACCCAGTGCAGTTTTCGCGGCCTGAGCTCGAGCCACCAGATCGGGATCGGAGGCGGGAGGCAGATCACCCGGGCATTCCACCCCGCGTTCACTCTCTGAGTCGGCGGAATTACCCAGCAAAAGCAAGGCGAGGGGGCTCGGAGTGGGATCAACGAAGGCTTGTACCATTTGATAAGTCTCTCTCGTTCGCCGATTCGTGCCAGTCGGGGTGGCATCTAGCGCTATCCACGCTCGTGCTTTATGCTGACAGAACGCCTTTGTTGAGGCGACCAGTAATTAACCAGTGAAAGAGGTGTGATTCATGTCTAGTGATACTTCAGTTGAAACTCCAGTGGCCGTCACCGACGGAATTTTGCTCAGCAGCACAGCCGCGGTCAAAGTCAAGATCCTCCTCGAATCTGAGGGCCGCGATGATCTCGCCCTTCGCATTGCCGTTCAACCCGGCGGCTGCTCTGGTCTCAAATACCAACTTTTCTTCGATGATCGTAATCTCGACGGTGATGTCGTTAAAGAATTCGGCTCCGTCAACGTGGTCATGGATCGCATGAGTGCTCCTTATCTCAACGGTGCCACGATCGATTTTGCCGACACGATTGAGAAGCAGGGCTTCACAATCGACAACCCCAATGCCGGCGGTTCGTGTGCATGTGGGGATTCATTCAGCTAATTGGTTGGCCTGCGAGCGGTCGATATAGGAACTCGCTAGGCTTTCCCAAATGGCAATCCTCATTACCGGTTCCATCGCGACCGACCATCTAATGACCTTCCCCGGCAATTTTGTGGATTCACTCGTTGCCGAAAAACTCGACAAGGTCTCTTTGTCTTTTCTCGTGGACGAATTAGAGATTCGGCGAGGGGGAGTAGCCCCCAACATCGCTTTCGGCATGGGGTGTTTAGGACTCAAGCCGGTGCTCGTTGGTGCGGTCGGGCCTGACTTTGCGGACTACGAAAGCTGGCTCAACCGTCACGGCGTTGACACCAGCGGCGTACACGTTTCCGAAACGGCCCATACGGCGCGATTTATCTGCACAACCGACTCTGAGCAAAATCAGATCGCAACCTTCTACGCGGGCGCCATGAGCGAAGCCCGCAATATTGAACTCAAGCCAATAATTGATGCAGTGGGCAGCGCCGACGTCGTTCTCATCGGTGCAAACGACCCACTGGCAATGCAGCGTCACACGGACGAATGCCGGTTTCGCGGTTATCCCTTCGCCGCAGACCCATCACAGCAACTTGCCCGCATGAGCGGCGACGAAGTGAAGCCCCTGATTGAAGGCGCCGAGTACCTGTTCACAAACGAATACGAATCGGCACTGATCGAACAAAAAACCGGCTGGAATGCGGCGGACATCGCGGCCCTGGTGCAGGTAAGAATCACCACTCTTGGGCCCAACGGTGCGCGCATCGAACGTCGCGGAGAAGCAGCGGTTCACGTGCCCATCGCCGAAGAAGAACGTAAAGCAGACCCAACGGGTGTTGGTGACGCATTTCGCGCAGGTTTCCTTTCGGGTCAAGCCTGGGGACTCAGCGACGAACGCAGTGCACAAATCGGCTCTCTTTTGGCAACCTACGTAATTGAAACCGTGGGCACACAGGAATACGAATTGGCGCAGAGACACTTCTTGCAGCGCATGGCGGCCACCTACGGCGATACCGCCGCCGCTGAAGTCGAAGGCTTTATTTCCTGCAATCGCCCGTAGTTCACGCACGTGCAGACACTGACAACGGGCAGCGGGCGGATCCCGCCAGGTTCGTGGTCACTGCTTGATCCGCATCTTGCCCATCATGATTCGGACTTGGTGTGCGTTGGGGCAGAACTCGACCAGGTGACCGTGCTACACGCTTACGCAATGGGTTTGTTCCCTATGAACGTTGACATTGACACAGGTGGGCAGGAACTTGGTTGGTGGTCACCGAATCCGCGCGGGATCCTGCGATTGGATCATCTGATCGTGTCCCGGTCGTTGCGCAAGTCAATGCGAAAGTTCACGGTCACATTCGATCACGCTTTCGTACAGGTCATGCGGGCATGTTGGCGCGATGGTGGTGAAGGAAACTGGATAACCGACGAATTCGTCGACACCTACACGCAATTACACGAACGTGGTTTCGCTCACTCGGTTGAGGTGTGGAACTCGAGTGGCAAACTCGTTGGTGGGCTTTATGGAATTGAATTGGGCGGTCTGTTCGCGGGTGAATCGATGTTTCATAGCGAAAGTGATGCATCAAAAGTCGCGTTGGTGTCAATTGTGGAAAAACTCGCGGGTTGCGCCGGCCCGCGACTCTTCGACGTGCAGTGGCAAACCGACCACTTGGAATCAATGGGTGTCACTGAAATTGCGCGTGACAATTACTTGGCAGAGTTGGCTCAGGTGCTGCTCAGCCAACCGTGTTTTGGTTAGGCGGTAACGACGGCGAGGGCAGCGGGGAGTTGCGTTAAAAACAGGTCGATCGTTTCCTCGCTGCAGTCAGGTGGCAATGAAATGCGAATACTTGAATCATTAGGTAAACCCATTGCCTCAAGGACGTGTGAAGGCATCCGGGTGTCCGCGGTGCACGCAGACCCGCTGGCAACCTGTATTCCCCGTTTGTCTAACTCGGTGACGAGTGCTCCGCCAGCGGCACCTTTAATGCTGAAAGTGAGAATGTGCGGCAGGCGGGTTATTGGATCGCCGGCGCAGGACAGGTTCATCGAAAATAATTCCGATCGAACGCGATCAATCATGGCCCGATTCGAATCGGCCTGTAATCGCCAGAGCGGTGCGACCTCTTCCAGAGCGACCGCCGCAGCGACCGCCGCAGGAATGTCAGGAAAGCCGCCGATCCAACCGCGGTCGGGTGCTTCTTCCGGTCGCCAGCGAAGGTTTGTGCTGGTTACCACGATCGCGACTCCTGGGGGCCCGCCCCAATCTCGTGCCGGCGCAACAAGGACGTCAAAGTCGGTAGGAAGGTCGTCGTGGGTAATAACCCCGGTGGCGTCAGCGACTAAGGGGACCCCGGCTTTGCGGCAAGCCGTGAGGGCTTGGGTAAATGGTTGGCGGGTGCCAACTTCGGCATTTGCAACCTGAACGCAGGCCAAAGCAGCACCAACGTTGAGTTGGGAAACTAGGTCGGTCAGACCAACGGCGCCGGTATTGGCAACAGAATCCAACTTGAGGGAAACAACTTCGGCTCCGGGCAGTGACCCAGCGGCGCCGAGAACTGCCATCGACTCAACGCTGCCCACCAGAATACGTGGTGAAATACGCGATCGAATCGCAAAAATCCCGCCGATAGTTGCTCGCAGGGCGTCAGGCCCCGAGCCGGCAAAAAAGACGTTTGCCGGGGAAACGCCCAAAAAAGTAGCGATACTGGCCCGAGCCGAATCAAGGAGCAAGCCGGATGCCCGGCCGGCGTAGTGCATCCGAGCCGGGTCAGACCACGCTTGGGAAGCCGCCGATTGCCAAGCAGAAAGGGTGGCGGTGGTCAGGGGCACACCCGCAATTGCGTCCAAATATCCGGGTGCTCGTTCGGGGTTCACATACACAGATTAGTCATGAATTGCTAGGGGCACCTAATGTGACCTGAACAACTCTCCCAGCGCCCGATCCTGCAGCGAGATGTTGTGGCCGGTGCGCTATTCTCACTCGTGGGGGAAGTAGCAAAAGTTCGACAAAAATATTTGGTTCGACCAATAACGATCAATGGTGACTTTCACGGGTGACTGTGAAAAATGCGAAGGGTACATTTGTGGTTATGACGCGTAACTCGACCGGAAGTCAACTGGGCAAACGTCTAGGGCTTGCGGGAATTGCGGTTGCCGGCATGTTGCTCATGTCGGGTTGTTCGACAAATGAAGCTTTTTTCTTTGATATGCCAGAACCTGCCACAGCCGAAGGCCCCATCACGCAAAGCCTCTGGCAAGGAGCCTGGATCGCTGCATGGAGCGTCGGCCTTTTCACGGCAGGTCTGATGATCTGGTCGATAGTTGCTTACCGTCGCCGCCGGATCAACGAGGTCCCCGAACAAACCAAATACAACGTCCCGATAGAAATCCTCTACACGGTCGTTCCGCTAATTATGGTTATTGGATTGTTCTGGTTCACCGCGCGTGACCAAAGTGAAATTCTGACGCTGGACGACGATCAGAGTCAGACCGTAAATGTGGTCGGCTTTCGTTGGTCTTGGGCGTTTAATTACCTCGACGAGGATGTCTATTCGATCGGCATGCCGGTGGATTCGCAGATGATCTCTGAGGATCCCGAAATCGCTGCCGATCAGATTCCCACCCTGGTGTTGCCCGTTGACGAAAAAGTTCGATTTGAACTCACCTCACCCGATGTCATTCACTCATTCTGGGTGCCCAGCTTCCTGTTCAAAATGGATATCATCCCCGGGAAAACAAATGTTTTTGAACTGACGCCCGACAGGATAGGAACATTTGCTGGTAAATGCGCCGAACTGTGCGGGACTTACCACTCCCAAATGCTTTTCAACGTCAAAGTGGTGGAGCGAGCAGAATTTAATAACTACGTCGCCGGGTTGCGCGCTGCCGGACAAAGCGGTTCAATTCAAACAGGTCAATCAAATAGTGATGGACAGAAACCAGGGGAGCGGACGATATGACAATCCTGAATGACCGCCCAATAACTACCCCGGGTTCGGGTGAGTTCGGTCCTCGAACAGTGAGCTATGCGCCCAAGAAGAGTTTTGGGAAAGCGGTCGTCAACTGGATGACTTCAACGGATCACAAAGTGATCGGTTACATGTACTTGATCACCTCTGTGATGTGGTTTTTCATTGCCGGGCTCATGGCGCTTGCGATCCGCGCCGAACTCGCGATTCCTGGAATGCAGATTGTTTCCCTTGAGCAGTACAACCAGCTGTTCACCATGCACGGCACGATTATGCTCCTGTTGTTCGCAACGCCACTGTTTGTTGGTTTCGGTAATGTGATCATGCCCCTTCAGATCGGTGCGCCCGACGTTGCCTTCCCTCGCCTGAACATGTTTGCCTACTGGCTCTTCCTTTTCGGCGGGTTGATCGTCATTGCCGGCTTTTTCACCCCCGGTGGCGCGGCATCATTTGGTTGGTTTGCTTACGCTCCATTAAGTAATGCGGTCAACTCACCCGAAGTTGGTGCAGATCTGTGGTTACTCGGTTTGGTTGTCAGCGGGTTGGGAACGATTCTGGGCTCGGTCAACTTCATTACAACTATTTTCACAATGCGTGCCCCCGGAATGACCATGTTCCGGATGCCGATTTTTACGTGGACAATCTTGATCACCAGCCTGCTGGCCCTCATCGCCTTCCCAGTACTGGCCGCAGCTCTGGCAGTCGCATTTATCGACCGACAGTACGGATCCGTCATTTTCGCACCTGAAAATGGTGGTGCGATCCTGTGGCAGCACTTATTCTGGTTCTTCGGGCACCCGGAGGTTTATATCATCGCCTTGCCATTTTTCGGTATTGCCAGCGAGATTATTCCCACCTTCTCCCGCAAACCTATTTTCGGCTACAAAGGTCTGATTTTTGCGACGATGGCAATCGGTGCACTCTCCGTCGCCGTATGGGCTCACCACATGTACGTCACCGGTTCGGTGTATTTGCCGTTCTTTGCCGCGACAACCATGCTGATCGCGGTGCCCACAGGCGTGAAGTTTTTCGCCTGGATTGGCACCATGTGGCGGGGCTCGCTGTCCTTTGACACCCCAATGCTGTGGACGATGGGCTTTTTGTTCACCTTCCTGTTCGGTGGACTGACCGGCGTTATTCTCTCCGCGCCACCGCTTGACTTCCACGTTTCGGACTCCTACTTTGTGGTCGCGCACTTCCACTACACCGTGTTCGGCACCGTTGTATTCATGATGTTCGCCGGCTTCTACTTCTGGTGGCCAAAAATGACCGGAAAGATGCTCGACGAGAAGTTAGGTAAAATCCATTTCTGGATGCTCTTTATCGGTTTCCAGGTGACCTTCCTCGTCCAGCATTGGCTGGGAGTCCAAGGAATGCCACGTCGCTACGGTGATTACCTGCCTATCGACGGGTTCCAAACTCTGAACCTTGTGTCAACAACGGGGGCGGCAATCCTCGGGTTCTCAACCCTATTCTTCATCTGGAATGTGTTCAAAACGTGGAAAACCGCACCCAAGGTCACCGTTGATGACCCATGGGGTTGGAGCGGCTCCCTCGAGTGGGCAACATCCTGCCCACCACCACGTCACAACTTCACCTCGCTGCCCCGCATTCGCTCCGAGCGCCCGGCATTTGATCTACACCACCCTGAGCTGGCAGCCGTCGGTGCCCACAAGCCGCTGGTCTCGGCGGCAGGTCCGGCAGGTCCGGCAGGTCCCGACGTGGTGGTCGGTGATTCGAAGTGAGGATAGAAGGTGCCCTGTTCGCAATGGGGTTCGTCTTCTACTCCTTCCTCGCCGGGATCTACTGGTACTTCAGCCGTGATGAGATCGGGACGACCGCACTTGCCCTGACCGGTGCAATGGCGTTTTTAATTTCGTTTTATGCCCTCTACACCTCAAAGCGGGTTTATCCGCGCCCCGAGGACCGTCTCGACGCCGAGATCGACGAAGCCGACCCGGAATACGGTTTTTATAGCCCGCATTCATGGTGGCCTTTGGCCGTTGCCATCTCCGTCGTGATTGTTGTCATGGGCCTGATCTTTGCTGTGTGGTTGATTGTCTTAGGCGTGGCGGCCCTGATTCTGGGCATGGTGGGAATGCTTTTCGAGTACTACCGCGGAGAATTCGCGCACTAGCATCTTTGACCACATCTTGGTGTTTTGGAACCCGAAGTTTGTGAACTTCGTCGTACCCTCGTAATGTGAGTGTTCTCGTAATGTAAATGTGGGGGGATGCAACCACCAGGGTCACCAGCGTCAGCAGGGTCACCAGCGTCAGCAGCGACATAGGGGAGGGTCAATGCTTGCTCGTATCAACAGCCGAGCGCGAGTAGTTGCCCCCGTCGGTATAGCCGCGGGTGCGCTCCTACTCACCGGGTGCAGTTCTACCCTCACCGTGACCACCGCCACCACCGACCCAACGCCTGTGGTGAGTATTGCGGCGACGCCACAAGGCGGCACCGAAATCGACCCCGACACCCAAATTGTCGTTGAAGCAGAACTCGGGCGGTTAACGCAAGTTTTAGTTGTCGGACCTGACGGTGACGTGCCGGGAATCCTGGCCGAAGACGGGTCACGTTGGACGGCAACCGGTGCCTCCCTTGACTACTCGGCGACCTACACGATCACGGCGCAAGCAGCCGATGCCCGTGGTCGAGTTAACGCAATGGACTCGAGTTTCTCCACATTAGAACCCGAGAAGTTCTTCCGAGCAGAAGTATCACCGCATGCAGGGGAAATTGTCGGTGTTGGTGAGCCGATCGTGGTCAGCTTCAACAAAAAAGTTGAGAATAAAGCTGAAGTTGAGGCAGCCCTGCGTGTTCGCACCGGAAAGCCTGTTCTTGGAGCTTGGTCGTGGCGAGACAATCGAACCGTTGAGTTTCGCCCCAAGGAGCTGTGGCCCGGAGACATGGATGTCGAAGTCGATCTCAATCTCACCGGGGTGCAAGCCAAGCCCGGTGTTTTTGGGAAAGCCAATACAACGGATGCCTTCTCATTCCGCGAATCAATGGTGAGTGTGGTTGACGCGGATACTTTCACCATGGATGTCTTCCAAGCGGGTGAATTGTTACGGACCATTCCGGTCACAACCGGCAAGCCTGGTTTTGAAACCCGCTCGGGGACAAAGGTCTTGATGACTAAAGAACGCTCACGAGTCATGGACGCAGCAACTGGTGGCACCTCAGAAGACAGCCCCGATTATTACCGGGTGACAGCCGAGTACGCCATGCGCATGACCTATACCGGCGAATTTATGCACGCGGCCCCTTGGAGTACGGGAAGTCAGGGCAGCGCGAATGTTTCCCACGGTTGCGTGGGCATGAGCACCGCGGACGGAGAATGGTGGTGGAATCAAAACGAGATCGGTGACGTTGTGATTGTGAAAAACACCCCGATCATCCAAGGTGATGACGGCAACGGTCTGACGGTGTGGAACGCCCCGTGGGATGAATGGCTGGCAAAGTCACTTACCGGCCCGCAGATTACGAAACCGTTACAGGTAGTCCGCTAAGAACCGCGGTGCCACCGAGTGGGTCCACGTGATCAACGCTGACCAGAACGTTGACGTTGAAATCGGACCACCCGTGCGGAATGCAAATACAACCCCGAGACACCGTGTCGCTGATCGCCAACGCGATTGTCAAGCTTCCGCTTGCGCTCGTGACGGAGAGCATGTCCCCGTCACTGCGCCCTAATGCCGCCGCATCAAGTGGGTGCATTTGGGCGGTCGGCAGATTTGAACCACCCTGCAAGTTCTCAATGTCTTTCATCCACGAGTTATTACTGCGTAACTGGCGGCGCCCTACTAACAGGAAAGTGTCAACGGGGGTTTCACTGCCGGAGTCAGCGGCATTAACTCTCAATGCAGAACCTGCCGTTGAAAGGGTTTCAACAAGTACCGGTGGCGCGAACTCGATCATTGAGCTTGGTGTTCGCAGCACTTCAGGCAGCCGTGACGTCAGCGGACCTAAGTCAATCCCGTGGGGTGCGTCGACAACGTCCTGCAGGGTCAGCCCGTGTGGGCTGGAGCGGAACCGAATGTCCAAAATTCGGTCCACACCGCGCAGTGGTGACACCAGTTCGAGAACTGCTTCAACGGTTGACCCGTGCAGACGCGAAGCCGAATCACTCACCGCTTGGTGGGCAACGGTCGCGGCCAAGATGTCATCCATTGATTCGGCGCTGAGTTCACTACCCGTATTGATCCCCACGGCGATTCCGGCCAGGGTCAGCAAGACGTCCGCTTCGTCCATTTCGCCTGCTGGTACCGGAAACACTGCGGGGGAGTAGCGCGCCTGATTGCGCACCGAAAGGTTGTTGAACACAACGTCGTAGTGCGGACGAGTCAGCGGCGAGGACACCGGAAGAACAACATCAGCCACAGAGTTGGTTGCGGTGAGATAGGGATCAACGGACACCATAAAGTCAAGGGATTCGAAGGCTGCCCGCAGCCGTGAGGAGTCCGGGGTAGAAACGAGCGGGTTACCGCCGATGACAAACATGGCGCGAATGTGATCACCCGTTGTTGGATCTGGAGTATCAATTTCCTCGGCCAACGCGGACACGGGGAACTCGCCCAACACGCTGGGTAGGCCACGCACGCGGGTACGCCGACGGCCAGGAATGCTCACTCCGTGTCCAACCCCGGAGCTTCCCTCGGTTGAAGGACCGCCGGCCGCCGGCAGTGCGAACATGACGCCACCTGGTTTATCCAAGGAACCGATGGAAATGTTGATGACGTCGATCAACCACGAAGCAACCGTTCCCATGGGCAGAACGGTGCCGTCAATACTCAACCCCGACGTTGTTGTTCCCATGCGGCCGTAAACGGCAGCGCTGGGTGCGGCGGCGAGTTCAGCAGCAATGCGGCGAGTAACCCCAGCGTCAATCCCGGTCACCGGAGCAACGGCTTCAGGGGTGAACTCTGAGAGCACCGCAATCAACGAATCAACGGCAGCAGGGTCGATCCACGTGGCCGCGACACCGAAGTCGGCGGTTCCTTCAACAATGAGCACGTGGGCAATGCCGGCAAGCCAGAGTGCGTCACTGCCGGGACGAATCCCCAAATGCTCGTCGGCGAACTCAGCGGTGCGAGTGCGAATCGGGTCAACAACCACCATGCGACCACCGCGCTTGCGCAAGGCACGCAACCGACCCGGGAAATCCGCCGCGGTTAGCATCGAGCCGTTTGAAACCAGCGGGTTCGCGCCAAGCACCAAGAAATAATTGGTGCGATCAATGTCTGCCAAAGCAATTGACAATGCCGTTCCATACATCATGGCCGAGGCTGCCTGCTTGGGCATCTGGTCAACGGTGCTCGCGGAAAAACGTTGTGACGTTCCCAAAGACTTGATCAAAGTTGGCAACATGAACGCACCCGAGAGTGAGTGCACGTTGGGATTGCCCAGAAACAGGCCAACCGAGTTCGGACCACCGGCACCGATCACCGCGCCGAGTCGCGTTCGAATCACGCCGAATGCTTCGCTCCACGTGGCGGGCACCAGTTCGCCCGAGGAGTCCCGGATGAGGGGTGTGCGCAATCTGGTGGGGTCGGAGTCAACGTCACCCAAGGAAACACCTTTAGGGCAGATGAACCCGTGGCTGAACACGTCGGCTTTGTCACCGCGAACCGAGGTGACGGTCGTGCCTGAAATCTGAAGTTCCAGACCGCAGGTTGCTTCACACAGCGGACAAATGCGCAGCGCGGTGCGCTCGGTGGGGGAATCCATGGGCGTAAGCCTGCCATCTAAGGTCAACTCGCGTTCACGAAAAACCAGAATTGCCGGTTTAGCTTGACGCCTCCGTCATCACGATGGTGGTCGTGGGGGAGGTCAAGGTCAGAGTTAACCCATCAAGGGTGTAACTCGGGTTCGAGGTGAAGAAGGTGATCAGTGCTTGATCTTGCGCCATGAGCATTTCCGCGCAGGCCATCATGGTTGATGCCAAATTCCCCGCGGGAACGGTCAGAACCCCGTCAGCCAACGTGGCCGCCCCGAACATGGTGTTGCAGCCGGCGATCACAGAAATACCGTCCTGAGTGAAGGTCAGGGCAATTGAACTTCCTAGCGCTGCCGGCGTAAGTACACCGTCAACGGTGAGTTCACTTGCAACAAAAGTCTTCCCGGTCGGATTAGTCGTATCCGAGTTGTCGTTACTGCAACCAGAGACAACCGCGCCGATCACAATAAAGGACAGGATGGATCCAAATATTGTCTTCATTGCTTCACAATAAAACACCAAGTGCCGTGACTCCGGCTTGAGTCGCACATTCATAGGCAATTTTTCATACAAGTTCGCCTAAGCACGGAAGTCGACGAATTACCGCCAGAGTTGTCAAGTAACAAGGCATCAAATAACAAGGCATCGAGTCAGGACGAGTACAGCAACTGTGGTGAGCACACCCAGCCAAGTAGCCGAGCAATTTTTTGGGTTCCCGACCACGTGAACGGAGCCAAGCATGGATCGGTTCCCTCACACTCAGTTTCATTGGGCGTGAATTGATCCGATGGTAGGAAAATCCCATTTTTACGGTATTTTTATGCCATGAAAACGCAAATTGATTCAGCGGGCCGGATAGTGATCCCAAAGCAGATCAGAACACAGGCCCGTCTGGAAACGGGAATGGAATTGGAAGTTAATTTGCGCAATGGAATTGTAGAGATTTGTGCCCCGTTGCCTGATGTCACCTGGGTCAACTTCAAAGGAATTGAGTTTCCCGAAATTGATTCGCTAGGGCTCACCGCTGGAGAGATTCGTGCAGCAATTGAGGAATCTCGTGATGGTGGTCGTTGATTCGAGCGTAATTGTTGGCGCGTTGCACTTCCCCACCCAGAAATCTCGTGATAAGGCTCGCAGCGCCATCAAGGCAGCGCCTCGACCGTTGGCTCATGCGCTTTCCGAGTCCTACTCGACACTCACGCGGTTACCGATACCAATCCGAATTTCTCCCCAGGTTGCTTGGAACTGACTCGAATCTGCTAGTTCATGAAAGTATTTTCGGAAGGAAGGTTCTATGACGAAATTATCGGATAGCAGCTCGGTCGGTAGGGGCAAAACTCATAACAGCCAACCGTCGAGCTGTCCCAATCTATTTACTTGTTGGTGTTGAATTCGAATCACCCGTCCCAGACAACTCTGCATGAGTTGGCAAGGTCCTGCGCTTTCCCTCAAACCCCTCGCCAACCCACCCCAGATCGAAGGGTCAGGATTGCGCAACATCGCGTGAGGGCCTGATGAAGACCGTTGTACCGGCATTTCGAGCACAATCAGACAATGAAATGCCCAATTGACGAATCCGTTTTGCAGATGACCGACCGGCAAGGCATTGAGGTTGACTACTGTCCGCAATGTCGCGGTATTTGGCTCGACAGGGGAGAGCTGGACAAGTTGATTGAAAAGTCCACTGGCGCCGCACCTGCGCCCGAACCAAGCCGCCCTTCGTATTCAAATGAAAAAAGTGACACACGTCGAAACGATCAGGGTTACCAGAAGAAGAGCAAGAAAGAATCTTTCCTGAGTAACGTGTTCGACTTCTGACCGGAAGCCATTAGATCCGAGAATCACCGTCATCTTTGGCATTGGTGCGTTCGATTAAAAACCTTACAGTTTTTTAGTTCTATTCCCCATTTCACGGGAGATGGTTTGATCCGTTTGCGGTCGAGCGAAAGCCGCGTCGGGTGAAACCCCGATCTCAGTGGCGAAGAATGCAATTGCGTCCACTGTTGCGAGTTCACTTAAGGACTCAGTTCGACCACGGGGGATCAGCGCATCTCATGCGAATCGGTCAGCCTTGATCTCCCGCTTGTCAATGTTTGATGAGCGAGTTGCTGCATCTCCTTTAATGAGCGCATCGCGTTGTCCGTGAAGGACGACGTGTGCCAGTTGATGGAAGAGAGTAACCCAAAAGTCAGCATCTGAAATCTCTATGCGAGACAGCGGTTTTGCTCAGAGTTCGATGGCACCTAGCCTGTATATTTTTTGTGTTTCGACGGAAGGATTTTGGGATCTCGGATGGGTGTTTGTCGAGTTTGTTGAAGAAAGTCGATATAGCGGACGGGCACCGACAGGTCCGCCGAAAAGACAAACAATAAATTTAAAGCTAACAATTTAGGTTATGCGTTTCCCAAGGGGTGCAATCACGGCCAGTAAAGTCGGTCCCACCAGCTACCTGTTCAAGTTGTTCGTCGGTAATTTCGACCGACAATTCGGGTGTTATTTCCTCTGGATTCACAACACAGACGGTAGCATCCACTTTGGCTAATCGCGGAAATTTTACGAGAATCACTCGGGGTAATCCCAACCCCCAACACACCACCGGTTACCAAAATCACGGGCGCCAAGGAAGCGGTATCCCCAATTCCCGCACAAATAACAAATAATTGGACATTGATTAATTATTTATTGAGAATGTCAGCCGTAAGGAGTAACCTGCAATCAAGCGAAAAATAACGGCAAGACTAAACTCCTTGGGGGGAGAAAATGAACATGAATCGAATACGCAAAGTCACGAGTGCAATTGGAATTTCCATTTTGTTAATTGGGTTTGGGGCCCCAAATGCAATGGCCGAAGAGCCCGCCGCTCCTGCAACGGCCGAAGAGCCCGCCGCTCCTGCAACGGCCGAAGAGCTCGCCGCTCCTGCAACGGCCGAAGAGCCCGCCGCTCCTGCAACACCGACTTACGCACTCGGCATGGCACCCGGTGAGCATGGTGGTTGGGCTGTCGTTGATGAAACGGGCCGCGTAGTAAATAGCGGGTTTGTTTGCACTCCTAACAATTGTGGTTCCGATCCAATACCGGGCTATGAATTGACAGCGGAAGAACTTGCCACCAGGAAACATCTTCAGCAGCATTTCACCGGGGGCCGTCCTGGCTGGAAGGTGGTTGTCGCAAGCACACAAGACCCTGTTGGAGCTGCGACTTCGGAAAACGGAATAGGTAACGTTACTAATGCCCTTCCAAGTGGGCAATACGATCACAACAGTGGGCAATGGATCAACAGGGGACCCGGTGGGACAATTCATGTAGTTCCATTGTCGTACGGCGGTATCGGCCCGGATGGAAATAGGGTCACACCGATCCTGGTGTTTGACCCAACTTCTGATGACGTAGAAAGTGGCGGCACACCCGCACTAGGTTCAACTCCGGGCGATACTTCGTATCCAAGGGTCCCCATTACGCCCGAGCGCCAGAGATTCGTGGATGCTCTAACCATTGTGGTCACCGGGGCGATAAGTTCAACCGAGGATCTCGAGGCAACCGAAAACATCCGATTTACTGAAGTTGCTGCCAATCGACGAACATCGTTTGTATTTGACACCACCGATTCACTCATTAATCGAAATACAGCATCTAGTGTCGACGCGGCTCAAAAACTTTTGTGGGTTTACGTCTGGGCTGCGGTGCGAGATGTTGATGCGAGGGACAAAGATGCCCTGCGAACTAATCTGCGTACAACTCGCGTGGATTCAACACTTGAGCGAGAAGTGCGTGCCGTAGCAGCTGGGTTAGCAAAGGCAGACCTTGCCAACACATTGAATGCCGTCAATCCAGATAGCAGTGCTCTTTCCGAAAGGTGCGCCACCTATCTGGTGAACGGACAAGGAAAATTTGTTCGGGAGCAATGCCTGGCTTAAACGAAACGGTTTTGGGACTCGGTGGCGCTTGGACTATTTAGTGTGACACAACCTCCAAGCGTCACAACTCAATGACCGAGGACACCCTTTTTGAATCCGATTGGATCTAATCCGGCGCCAGACTCACCTAGAGTCATGCCACAGGGGAGTTCATTGGTGTCGAAGCCGCCAACATTCGCGGTCTTTGACGTCTCCCCGGTGGTGGAATGTCGTACTACCTGGGGGAGGGCGGTGGTAATTGAGATCGTTCGCTTTGATACGACAGCTTTTTGTGAGGGGCAGGATTTGCATGGTATTAAATATTTCTTAGCGGATCCATACGGCACTGCTGTTGAGCTGAGTCCCATCTCCAGTCATAACGGAAGCGACCGATATTTCGCTAACTTCACCGCGACGACGCAGGGTAAGTGGAGTTTTAGCATTATGGCGCGGGGTGATTCACTCGATACGTTGCGGCGTCGGGACGGGAAACATTTCACGGGTAAAATACGTGTGGGACGTCGTGATTTGCGAGTCTGGTTGCATATTAATTAAAGTCCACTGAGAAGCTTATTGATTTCGGCGGGTCAGTCGCGATTATGAAGCCGATAAAAATTCCGAGTCACCTGGTGGCTCTTCAATTCCGTCCTGATCCGCATCGGCACAACTCTCGAAAAAAATGGCCCCAAACATGAAAGCTATCAACAGTCCGATTAAGACTGTCAACTCGTCCACAATGTCCAAACTGGAATGGGACAAAAAGCACAGAATCGTTAATGTTTCGAATGCTTAATTCGTTTGCCGTGTCGGATTCGCCCGCGTGATCCTCGCTTCTTAATCCTCGCCTTCCGTGTCGCGGAAAATCTGTGAGGAGATCGGGGGTGATGGTGAGGATGAGTGATCCTTACCCCAAAAGAAAAAGCCCAGCCAAGTGGCTGAGCGATTTCCTAGGATCCGCACACAACAGACGGATCTTAGCATGGATCGGGTCTTTTACTCTCAGTTTTATTGGGCGTGAATTGATCAGGTGGTGGCAACATGGTTGCCACCACCTCCGCCAGGTTGCAGACAACTAACTCCACACGAAAACTGTTGTGTTGTCAGTAGATAAGGGCTAGTAGTCATAGATGCATCCCCGCTTGTTGAAATGTGG
>Ga0209702_10001583_pt1 | contig 42930 bp, 37 predicted proteins | sample FRY01_FD_187210 | JGI IMG/M metagenome (GOLD analysis project Ga0209702, IMG submission 187210) | Freshwater microbial communities from Lake Fryxell liftoff mats and glacier meltwater in Antarctica - FRY-01 (SPAdes) (version 2) | ecosystem: Environmental > Aquatic > Freshwater > Ice > Glacier...
GAAGCACTCGATGCCGAATGCTTGGCATCTTTGGATCGTGTCAACTTCGACCCCGCGGTCCTCGTTGGCCGCGCGCGACTTGCGAAAGTGGATGAGCGGTGAGATCCCAAGGATCGCATTGGCCCGCAGCAATCCGTAGCGCACCGGCGCCACCGATCATCGCGGCGTTGTCGGTGCACCAGCGCAGTTCTGCCATGCGCAGAGCGACGGAGTGCCTCGCACAAATCGCCGCGGCTTCGCGGCGCAAGAGTGAATTGGCGGCGACACCTCCGCCGATGAGGCATGATGGCACGCCGTGTTCTTCGATCGCGTTCACCAACTGACCGATGATTTGCGCGATGATGACGCGCCGAAACGATGCCGCAAGATTGGCTGTTTGACCGCTGAATCGAGCATCCTTTGCAGCGAGTGCAAGCGCAGTCTTAACACCACTGAAGGAAAAATCGCCACCTTTGAGGCGAGTCACTGGCAGCGCAATAGCTGCGTCGTCGCCGGTGTCAGCGATGGCGTCGAGTTTCGCGCCGCCTGGATATCCAAGATCCAAGATCGCTGCACCTTTATCAAACGCTTCGCCAGCGGCATCATCAACTGTCGCGCCGATCAACTCGGCATCGAGGGCGGATGTCATACGAAAGAGACTGGTGTGTCCACCCGATGCGACGAGTCCGATCGCTGGCCACTCGAGTGGGGGTTGATCGAGCAACCCTGCGACTAGATGCGCCATCACATGATCGACTCCCACGAACGGCACGCCGAGCGACCACGCGAGGGCCTTGGCCGTGCTCGTTCCAACCAAAAGCGAACCAATCAATCCCGGTCGATTTCCAGCAGCGATGCCGTCGACTTTCGTCAGCGTGACGCTGGCGTCCGCGCATGCACCGCGAATCACTGGGATGATTCGGTCCAGGTGCGCGCGGCTGGCGATTTCTGGCACAACGCCGCGGTATTCCTCGTGCAGTTCATCCTGACTCGCAGTGCGACATGCCAAGACGCGCAGCGTGTCGCCGTCGATCGATACGACCGCCGCAGAAGTTTCGTCGCAGCTGCTTTCGATGCCAAGGATGATCTTCGCCGACATGGTGTTCAGCGTATCGCGCTTCATGCGTAGACTCACTGTTTCATGGAGACAGGTCTGCGAAGTGGTTCGATTCAGGCGGAGCGAGCAATTCTCGCGGCGGTGATTCTCAGCGACGATCACGACGCGGGGAATGCGCAGTTGGATCCACTGAACGAATTGCGTGCGCTCGCCGAGACGGCCGGTGTCCTGCCCGTCGGTCAACTGATTCAGAACCGTCACGGAATGGATGGCCGCACATGCCTGGGCAAAGGCAAGATTCAGGAATTGAAGGCGATCGTGAGTGAGTTGCGAGCGGGGGTGGTCATCTTTGATCACGATCTCAGCCCAAGTCAGTTGCGCAATATCGAAGAAGAACTTTCATGCAAGGTCATCGATCGAAGTGAATTGATCCTTGACATCTTCGCCAATCGTGCGACATCACGCGCTGCGCAATTACAGGTAGAAATCGCCCAGCTTGAATACACCGCTCCTCGGCTGCGCGCGATGTGGTCGCATCTTGGACAGGTGACGGGCGGATCGCCGATGGGTGTGGGAACGCGCGGTCCAGGTGAACAGCAATTGGAAATTGATCGACGACTGGTTTCGCGGCGCATCGTGGCGCTCAAGCGCGACTTGGCCGAGGTTCAGGCTCGCAAGACTCGCGAGGTGCAGGCTCGTCGCGCGGAACATTTCACAGTTGGCATCGTTGGCTATACCAACGCTGGAAAGAGCACGCTGTTCAATGCGCTCACCAGTGGCGGAGCATTCGCCAATGATCAACTCTTCGCCACGCTTCAGACACGCACTGAATCATGGAATCTCGGCGGTGGGAATACTGTCTTGCTCTCGGACACCGTTGGTTTCATCAAGCGCCTGCCGCATCATCTTGTGGCGAGTTTTCGCGCAACGCTCGAGGAGACCGTGCACGCGCATCTCTTGCTGCTCGTCGTTGATGCCGCAGATCTTGATGCGCCGGCGCAGTTGGCGACTGTGCGAGAAGTGCTCGACGGCATTGGTGCGAAAGATCAGCCACGAGTCGTCGTGCTCAACAAGATTGACAAGATGGCCGCGCCCCCAGCCGTGCCCCCGGGAGTTGCTTCCCACGCTGCGACTCAATCCCACGCTGCGACTCAATCCCACCCGTCCACGAACCTCACGATTGCCAAGTGGCTCGAGATCGAGCCTTCGGCGATCGCACTGTCGGCCGTCACACGCGAAGGTTTCGACGGGCTTCGCGAAAGGGTCCGAGGACAATTGCTCGGCGACATGGTTGAAGCCGTCCTGAGAATTCCCCTGCGCGATGGACGCGCTGTCGACTATTTGGAATCCCGCGCGACCGTCACTCACCGCGACTACGACGAAACTAGCGCGATCATCACCGTCACACTCGCTCGGCGACACATCGAGCATCTTGTCAGTACCGGTTCTCGTTTTACGATCAATGATCTGCCCGTGCACGAGGCACTCGCACAACTTTGGCCTTGCGCTGGAGAAGTTGTTGTGCAGCGCATCCCGCTGCACGAGCGAATTGTCGGCGATGGTGAGTGATCGAGTCGCGGCTCAACGCCGCGCAGGCACAATGTGTTGGAAGATTTCCGCGCACGCGCCGCGCGTGGCAGCGGCAACGCCGATCCGCATCCAAGCCGCGGAATCATCGCCGGTCGCATCGAGCGATTGCCATGCCACGATGCGACTGAGATCATCGCCGCAATGTCGCCAGAATCCATCGTCGGCGTGACCGAGCGCAACCCGTTCACCGCGCCGCGGATACTCGTCCCATCGCTCAATCGGCGTGCCGAGCAGCGCATGCGTGAAAGTCCACTTGGCGATCCGGGGACCAAAGATCACGATGATGTTCTCACCGCCAGACAGGAATTGTCCCCGCGCCTTGCGCAGAAGTCGCAGCACTCTGGTCACGGCCAGCGGATGGTCGTCATCGATGCCGCTGGTCAGCGTGACGCCGCCCGCATCGCGCGACGATCGAATTCTGCAACGACCTCGCAGTGTGCCTCGACGACTTCGTACGACACACTCGTCGCCGATCGCAGCACGCACGAGAAAACTGCGCATGGCATCTGCAGTCATGCGCAGCGCGGCGGCACTCAGACCACTCTGCCACTCGACTTCGATCAGCAGTCGTCGATCGATGTTCTCGAGCGCACGGAGCGCCGCGGGAATGCGCGCAGATCGTGGCCGCGGGGGAGCGTCGTCGGTCTTCATGCATTTCACATGCAAATGCAAGACCAGCGATCCACGCGTGGCGACAAGGTCGCACGATTTGCCCGCTGGCGTCGGCACTTCGCTGCCCACATCGAAACCCACCTCGGTGAGTTTCTTTGCCAACAGCACCTCGCGCAGCAGAGATGTGTGCAGTCGCGGATTGTTTGTCGATCGATGCAGCCTGCGCGCCATCGCGCCCATTCCAGCGGCAGCAGGCGATTTCAGCCACTGAAATGCCCGCCGAGAAAGAATGTTGTCGCGAGAAGGCATCGGTTTTCGGTCTGATAAACGATGCTATTGCTCGGCGTCAACTTTGTCTCACCGAAAAACTGGAACTCCACAAAAGTAGTCCATGCGAATCTCCGATGAGCATCTGGAAGGATGAACTCTCGCGCCATGATTCAAATCAATATCCACCCTCGTATTCCGCGACTTGGAGAACTTCTCGTCGCACAAGGACTGCTGCGACAAAGTGAAGTCGATGCAGTTCTCGCCCGTCAAGCGCACTCGAGCCGTCCGTTTGGAGTCTTGTGCGAGGAAATGTTTGGTCTTGATCCGGACATTGTCGAAGGAGCGTGGGTCGATCAATATCGCGCTCTTTCCGCTTCATTCGACGCTGATTTTGCGCAGGTCCATCCAGCCGCACTCGCTCTCGTCAGCGCACGACAGGCTTGGCAATTTCGGTTCTTTCCGCTGCGATTGGAAACTGGAACGCTCGTCGCAGCAACCACGCCAGGTCATTTAGCGCGCGCAGCACGATTCGCATCCGGAGTGCTGGGCATCCCCGCACTCTTCGTTGTTGTCGATACGCACGAACTGTCGAGCGCGCTCGAGACGCACTATCCAATCGATGGCATGGGCATCGACATCGTGCGGGCCTTGCACAAGACCAATGGCAACACCCGGACTTGAACCGGGGACACTCGCATTTTCAATGCGATGCTCTACCAACTGAGCTATGTTGCCTGCGGCATTCGTTCCAACGCGAACGCTTCGCAGTCGAGCGTACGCAATCTTGGCATGGTGTCAAGAATGGTTGAAACGGTCGATCGATTTGATCGAGGGGATCCCAGCGGTATCGATTCGACCTGCCCGAGAATTTGACTCAGCAACCAGCGCGCGATGGTCTGACCACCTCGATACTGTTGCATGCGCCGACGATCGGTCATGGTGCGCGAAGTGGCGCATGATTCAGCGCATGATTCAGCGCATGATTCAGCGCATGATTCGGCGCATGATTCGGCGCAGGTATTGGCGCGAAGTTCGCGCCAGAATCGTTCGACCACCAGGAGCGCTTCTTGCGGGCTGAGTCGAAGTTCAGCCGCTTCGCGCATCTTCCAAGTATTTGTCATCGTGAGGTGGTTCCAAGCCTGTTGTTCGCCGCGCACGCAAGCGCAAGCGATCACGACATCATCGAGCCAGAGTTCGACGCGGTCCATCCACTTTGCATTTTCAAGATCGACTTGCGATATCACCAACTCGATCGAGACATTCCACTTTGCATGTGTCTTCGCATTGGCGAAGTAAGCCCGCCGAATCATGTCGCTGCGCTGCGCTGTGGAAGTCAGCGTTCGCTGGTTCAACATCTTCGCGGATGGTAATGCGATCGTCTTCATATCTTTCTCATTATCCCGTGTTGAATTTGAACGACGAACCCACACGAATCACTAGCACAACTCTTGGGGTGAAGTTTACGAAGTCCACTCAAGCCGTCAATGCGATTGTGAGAAAATTGTCGGACCAAGAAATTTTCTTTGGATGTCCGATATGACTTTGAACTTGCCACGCAGCGCACGAGCTTCCGCCAAGTCAATTTCATGACTGATAAAACTCGCATCGCTCCCGCACATCGCTTTCGTGGCGCCGCTGAAGTCAACGATGGTCGAACCGCCTGAATATTGCGCAGTTGGCTCGTCGCCAGTTCGGTTGCATGCCACCACCCAGGCCTGATTTTCAATCGCGCGCGCGGAGATCATGGCGTGCATCTGATGCATACGCAGAGTCGGCCAGCATGAGGACATCGTAAAAACTTCCGCGCCGCCGAGAAGCGCATGTCGCCATAACTCGGGGAATCGCAAGTCGTAACAGATCATGGGTGCCACACGAATACCCGCGCAGTCGATCACCACCGCACCCTCTCCGGGACAATATGAACGATCCTCGCCCGATGGCGAGAAGAGAAAGACTTTGCGGTATTGCCCGACCTGCGATCCATCTGGTGCGAAAATCGTTGCCGTATTGAAAATTGCTCCGGCGGAATTGCGCTGCGCGATACCGCACTGCATAAAAATGCTTCTAGAGCGGGCAAGCGCCGACCACCACTCGACAGAATCAGCGCACGCGGCAAGAGTGCTGTTCATGGTGAATCCGGTCTCGCACAGTTCTGGAAGGATCACGAAATCGCCAACTGCGGGGGCGCAACGATCGAGGGCGAGTTGGATATCCGCGCGATTGGCTGGCGGATTTTCCCAGTGCGGATCGGTCTGAATTGCGTGAAAGCGCATGGGGAATTGAGAAAGGGCGACCGACGGGATTTGAACCCGCGACATCCAGGATCACAACCCGGCGCTCTACCGAACTGAGCTACGGCCGCCAACTGAAGAGCGACGATGGTAGATAATTTTCTCCAACTGCGCAAAGCAGCGATCGGAGCACCCGTGCTACCCTGTATAACTTGCCGTCTTTTCAAGGAGCAACACCATGAGCACAATGACCCCAGTCTCTTCCTTTCAGCGTCACGCGTTCGCGAATGCGAAAATCTTGAGCAATTTGTCGGTGCCAATCTTGGTCGAACACGCACTCGACCGAGGCGAGGGTCGGTTGGCTGCCAATGGTGCGCTGGCATGCGATACGGGCGATCGAACTGGTCGAAGTCCTAACGACAAGTTCCTCGAAGACACCGCGGGCATTCATGCCAACATCGATTGGGGCAAGGTGAATCAACCGATGAGCAGCGAGCATTTCGAAGCGCTCGAGAAGTTGGTGATGGCGACGCTGAGTCGCCGCGAAAATCTCTATCGCTTCGATGGTTATGCCGGCGCGGATCCCGCCTTCCGCCTGAAAGTTTCAGTCTTCACAGAAGAAGCGTGGCATAGTCTCTTCGCCAAGACACTCTTCATCAACGCTGCGCCCGCTGACTTGGCGAACTGGAAGCAGGACTGGACCATCATCGATGCGGGCAGTCTGCGGCTTGATGATCCGGCGAAGTATGGCGCGAAGGGTCCCGTCTGCATCGCGCAGAGTCTTGAGAAGCGAACGGTGCTGATCGTCGGAACGCGATATGCGGGCGAGATCAAGAAGTCGATCTTCTACGCGATGAATTATGACCTGCCAGACATGAATGTTTTTCCGATGCACTGCTCATGCAATGTTGATCGGAAGGACCCATCCAATGTTGCGCTGTTCTTCGGCCTCTCTGGGACGGGCAAGACCACGCTCTCGGCTGATCCCAATCGTGATCTCGTTGGCGACGACGAGCATGGATGGAGCGAGCGCGGAGTCTTCAACATGGAAGGCGGCTGTTACGCCAAGTGCATTAAGTTGTCACGCGAAGGAGAGCCTGAGATTTGGGATGCGATTCGATTTGGAAGTGTGCTTGAAAACACCGTGATCGATCCAGCGACGCGCATGCCGGATTACGACAGTTCTGCCAAGACGGAGAACACGCGCGTTACCTATCCGGTTTCTTATATCAAGAACGCGCGTACGCCAAGCGTTGCAACGCATCCTCGTAATGTCATCTTTCTGACCGCCGATGCTTTCGGTGTCTTGCCACCCGTTTCGCGGCTGACTCCCGAGCAAGCGATGTACTACTTCCTCAACGGATACACATCCAAGCTCGCAGGCACCGAGGCGGGCGTCACCGAACCGCAACCGAATTTCTCGGCGTGTTTCGGCGGACCATTCATGCCGCGTCCTCCGATGCGATATGCAGATATGTTGCGAGATCGAATCGCAACCTACAAGTCTGATGTGTGGCTCTTGAACACCGGTTGGACTGGCGGTCCATACGGCTCAGGATCGCGCTTCAAGTTGGCGTATACCCGTGCGTTTGTCACGGCGATTCTCGATGGATCGTTGCGCTCTGCGACATTCACCAAGCATCCGATCTTTGGTCTGCAGATGCCAAGTGCTGTGCACGGCGTTCCGTCCGAAGTGCTCGATCCGCGCAACACATGGGCCGACAAAGCGGCGTATGACGCCAAGGCTAAAGATTTGGCGGCGCGCTTTCGAGCCAATGACGCGAAATTCGCAATCACTTCGGAAGTTCGCGCCGCTGGCCCGATGAGCACATAGGACGATCGATGTCCATAGCCGCGACTTCGATTCCAACATTCGACCAAGTGGTCGAAGCCGCCAAACGGATCGAAGGTGGAATTGTGCGATCACCATGCATGCACAGCGTGGCGCTGTCGGAACTCTGTTCCTGCGAGGTCTGGTGCAAGTTGGATTACATGCAAGCGACTGGCTCGTTCAAAGAACGCGGCGGTCGCAATGCACTCATGCTGCTCGACGCCGCGCAGAAGTCCAGGGGAGTCGTCGCAGCGAGCGCTGGAAATCACGCGCTTGCTTTGGCTTTTCACGGGCGATCGCTGGGGATTCCCGTCACAGTCGTCATGCCGCGGTTTGCGCCGCTGGTGAAGCAGGTTCGCTGCCGAGAATTTGGCGCACGGGTGATTCTTCACGGCGACAACATTGCCGATGCTCGACAGCGAGCCGATGAGATCGTCGCATCGGATCGTCTCACATACATCAATGGCTTCAACGATCCGAACATCATCACCGGAGCGGGGACTTGTGGGCTGGAAATATTCGAGCAAGTTCGAGACCCCGACGCGATCATCGTTCCCGTTGGCGGCGGCGGCTTGATCGCTGGCATCGGACTTGTTGCAAAGAATGTCCGTCCTGCTACCAAAGTGATCGGTGTCGAATCGTCGCGTTGTCCGAGCATGTCCGCTGCGCTTGCCGCCGGGCATCCAGTGCGGGTCAAGGCCGAGTCGTCGCTTGCCGACGGATTGGCCGTTCCAGAAGTCGGTCCGATTGCATTTGAAGTGGCGCGAACTCGCATTGAACAGATTGTTCTTGTTGGCGAGGAATCGATCACGCGCGCCATTCTGCGCATCGCAGAATTGGAGAAGGGTGTGGTGGAAGGAGCCGCAGCAACACCGCTTGCAGCACTGCTCGAGGGCAAACTTCCTCATCTTGCGGGCAAACGAGTTGTGCTTGTTCTCTGTGGCGGCAACATTGATTCAACAACGCTCTCGCGCGTGATCGAGCATGGATTGGCGATCGACGGACGCATCATTCAATTTCTTGCCGTAATCCGAGATCGTCCCGGTGGTCTGGCCGACTTGGCCAGCGCAATCGCTTCGACTGGAGCGAGCATCAAGCAAGTCTCGCACGAGCGAGCCTTCGGTGAAGTCGATGTTTCCAAGGTGCAAGTGCTCTGTCAGATCGAAGTGCGCGGACCGCAGCACGCCGAAGAAGTCTTCCAGGCGCTTCGTGCCACGGACATTGAAGTGCTCGCACGCGGGAAACTGCACGAGATTGCCGCGATCTGAAATTGTCGCACGAAGTTACTCACGAAAAGCACCACGAAAAGCCCTACGCAGAGCCCACGAAAACCCCACGAAAGCACCCACGAAAGTCCCCATGCGCATCGCGCTGCTTCAAATCGATTCGGTGGTTGGAGACCTCGAGCACAATGCCGAGTCGATCCGTGTGCGTGCCGTTGAAGTTGCCAAGCAAGGCGCGCATCTAGCGGTCACTCCAGAATTATCACTGGTTGGATATCCACCGCGGGACCTCTTGCTGCGCGGCGGATTCATTCGCGCATGCGCAGCGGCCGCAGAGTCGCTCGCCAAGCGATTGTTGCGCGACGGCGCTGGCAACATGCCAGTGATTGTTGGATTGCCGTGGGCCGTCGCAGGCCACGGCTCGCTGATTGCAAACGCGTGCGCGGTGCTGCGCGAAGGAAAAATTGAACGGGTCTATTGCAAACGGCTCTTACCGCAGTACGACGTCTTTGATGAAGAACGCTATTTCGCGCACGGCGATGAAAGTGTGATCATCGAGGTTGCGGGAGAGAAAGTCGGTCTGCTCATCTGCGAAGATTTTTGGCACGGTGCCGATGTTGGAGAGGGTGATGCATATGCGAGCGATCCGCTCGCGCACACAGTCGCTGCTGGAGCGCGCGTTGTGGTCATTCCAAGTGCGTCGCCATTCTTTGAAGGTAAGCAGTCTTTGCGACTCGACCTCATCGCACGCGCGGCGGCTCGCTACGGCATCTCGATTGCGAGTGTGAACGCCGTTGGCGCCAACGACGACTTCGTCTTCGATGGAGGCTCGTGTCTCATCGGATCAAACGGCAAGGGATCCTTCGCCGCGCGATTCCGCGAAGAATCGCTGGTGGTCGACAGCACCGCCGGCATGGATCGCCCACTTGCCATGACGCAATATGAGGAACTGACCCACGCGATTGTCAGTGCAATCCGCGGCTATGTCTTGAAGACTGGTCACCGTGGAGTGATCTTGGGTCTCTCTGGTGGCATCGACAGTGCATTGGTCGCTGCGCTGGCCGTCGCAGCGCTTGGCCGCGAGCATGTGCGCGGCGTGTCGATGCCCGGTCCATTTTCGTCCCCGGAATCGCGGACGGATGCGATCGATTCTGCGCGTCGATTGGGAATGCACGCGCCGGATGTTCTTTCGATTGAAGACGCATATCAATTGTTGTCAACGCATGTCGGACGCGTTGCGCAAGTCGCTGGATTGACTGACGAAAACTTGCAGAGTCGACTGCGTGGTTTGACGCTGATGACGCTTTCGAATTCCACTGGTGCGCTGGTTCTTTCAACTGGAAACAAGAGTGAACTCGCTGTTGGTTACGCGACGCTCTATGGCGACATGTGCGGTGGATTAGCGCCGATTGGCGATCTGCTGAAGACTGAGGTTTTCGCCGTTGCGCGCTGGTTGAATGAACATCCCGCGGCATTTGGATTTTCACTGCCGCCGATTCCGCCGTCGAGTTTGTCCAAGCCGCCGTCGGCTGAACTGCGACCCAATCAGACCGATCAAGATTCACTGCCTGAGTATGCGGTGCTCGATCAAATCATTGAAGGATGGGTCGATGATGAGCGCTCGGTTGAGCAGATTGCGCAATCGACTGGGCTTGATCATGCGCTCGTCGCTCGATGGACGACTGCAATCGACCGTGCGCAGTACAAACGATTTCAGGCGCCGATGATTCCCAAGCTCAGCGCACGAGCTTTCGGCCCCGGACGACGGATGCCGCTTGCCATGCGCTATCGGCCGGTCGACGGCTTGAGCGGCGACGGAAATTGAACTGCCGTCGTTGCTTGCTTGGAATCAGCAACAGTCGATCCGCGCCGATGCGATACGCGGTAAGAAAACCTCCATAGACACAACCAGTATCGATGGCCGCGACAACAGGACGCCCATCTGGCCTGCGCAGAATGAGCGGCCGCGAGAGTGGTTTATGACCGACGATGAGCAGTCCATCTTTGCCGTCGTACTTCCACCACCAATCATCCTCGTCAGGCGCAGCTTTGATGCTGATGCGTGTTTGTTGTGGTGTGCGCAGCAGCCCGCGCAGTGGATCGACTCCCGCATGCACCGCGGTCCACAGTGGATTGCGTCCACGAATGAATGGCATGCGCATCGCACGGCGCAATATCTCTTGTGCTTCATCAAGCAGATCCGCATCCGCAAGAATGTCCACCATTTCAGCGAGCCGAGGGGGAAGGTCGTGCGCACGGCCATCCACACCCGCACGACGCAGCGCCGCAAGTGCACGCGACTCATGATTGCCGCAGACCAAATCAATTCGCCACCCCTCGCGCTGACGCGAGAGGATTTCTTCCACGACGAGGTCAGGACGCGGTCCCTTGGTGAGCAGATCTCCGATGAGAATCACTCGGCACCCACGCGCCCATGTGCGCAGACGATCAAACATTGTGCGAAGTTCCTCGCCGCAACCGTGAATGTCTCCGATGACGACCGTATCGCGCATCGCCGTACAATACTTGCACGATGTCGATTCAGATTCTCCCACCCGCACTGGTGAATCAAATTGCCGCTGGCGAAGTGGTCGAGCGCCCCGCAAGTGTCGCCAAGGAGTTGATCGAGAACGCCCTCGATGCCTTCGCGAAGCGAGTCATTGTGCGCATCGAAGGTGGTGGACGGGAAAGACTGGAAGTGATCGATGACGGTTGTGGTATCGCACAACTGGATTTGGCTCTCGCGCTCGCTGCCCATGCGACAAGCAAGATTTCGTCGAGCGCAGATCTCCAACGCATTGCGACATTCGGATTTCGCGGCGAGGCGCTCTGCGCCATATCCGCCGTCTCGCATGTTTCGATCACATCGTTGACCGTCGATGGCAAGCAACCTTGGATGATCGAAAGTCGATTTGGAGAAATTGTTGGTCCCAAGCCCGCCGCACGCGACACTGGGACGACCATCGAGGTGCGAGGTCTCTTCAACAATGTGCCGGCGAGGCGGAAGTTTTTACGCGGCGATCCGGCCGAGGCCGCGCGGATCACGGAGGTTGTCTGCAACGCAGCACTTGCCCATCCGTCTGTTTCATTTCGATTGGAAAGCAGCGGGCGCAAGGTGCTCGATTTCCCAGTCGCTGCAGATGTATTCGGTCGTGTGGCCGATGTCTTTGGCGAAGCGCTCGGTGAGAATCCACTGACCGTCGCTGGTGAAGCGGTCGGCGATGGATTCACAGGCCGAATCATCGGCGTGATCTGTCGACCACACAACATGCGCTCTGTCAGTCGAACACAGCGCATCTTTGTCAATGGTCGGCCGATCGTCGATCGATCGCTCGTTCACGCTGTTCGCGAGGCATACCGCGGTCTGGCCGAGCCATCTCTGCAACCAGTCTTCGCTCTTTTTCTTGAGGTCGATCCGCACATGGTGGATGTCAATGTTCATCCACAGAAGACCGAGGTGCGTTGGCGCAATCCATCGTGGATGCATCGACTGGTCTATCGATCTGTTCAGGATGCACTGCGAGGTGGAGACTTGACTGCGCAGGATTTGTCTCTGCTTTCGGCGGCAGTTTCTGACAGCGAGTCGGATGTTGGCAACGGCGCTGGCGCTGGAGTGAGTGATGCGCGACTGGCATCGCAGACCACTCCATCGCATCGCCGCCATTTCGAACAGCCCGATCGCGCTGTGCCGTTGCCCGTGCCGTCGCGCTCGATGTCATCGTCATCACCATCAGGATCATCATTCTCCTCCAACGCCCAGGCTCGTTCGACAACATCCTGCGCAATTCCAACTGCCGACTCTGATGCGCCGCTTCTTCCAACGCCCATCGTCGCGCTGCGCGAAGTCTTGCAAGTCGACGACACATGGATTGTCTTTTCCCAAGGCGATTCGTTGGTGATCGTCGATCAACACGCCTTACACGAGCGTGTCATGTTCGAAGAGATCCGCAGTCGAATTGGCCGTGGAGACCTCATGTCGCAGCGGTTGCTGCTGCCTGCGACGGCCGATGTTGCCCCCGAGGCGCTGGCGCATCTCGAAACTCTCGCGCCGCTCTTTGCACGACTGGGCATTGAAGCGGTCGCCGCTGGACCGCGAACCGTTGCTGTGCATGCATTCCCTGGTTTTCTCACGGCACGGCGCGTTGACGCAGCGGCGTTCGTGGCGCGTGCGCTCACCAACGATGCGCTCGTGAGCGCAAGCGAATCTGGCGACGAATCTGCGCTGCGCGAAGGCGCGCTGGCTGATGTGCTCGACATGATGGCTTGCAAAGCAGCGGTGAAGGGGGGCGATCGTCTGTCGAGCACTGAGATTGCACAGTTGCTCGCGGCGCGGGAAGTGACCGATCGATCCACAAATTGTCCTCACGGTCGACCGACATCGATTCGCATCGCGCTCAGCGATATCGAGCGGCGCTTCGGCCGGCGCTGAACTTCGGCGCGGGCAATCGCCACGCGCATCGCATCACTCCGCCAGCGGTTCGGTCAGAATCTCGGTGTAAACGACTTGTCCTGTGCGAAGGGTGCATGCGACATATGCGAGACACAACTTGCATCGGCCTCCGCAACCAAACTGCGCCGTGGCATCGCGCACCTCGACTACCTTGGGCTGTTCCTTCGCCCACAGCGCAATGCGCTCGAAGGTCACATCGAAACATACGCATCGATCAATCCTCAATGCAGTCATTGCGTGGGTTCCTTCGTTTCACCGCGGGTCATACGACGAATCGTCATCGCTGAGAAATCCATTCTGAGGCCATCCCAGCGGCGATTGCAGATATGCAAACGCAGCGCTCGTCGATTGCGCCGCGTGCATTCCCGTGCATGCTTGGCACACGCCGCGTACATGTCCATCCAACCATGCCACATTCGTGCATCCCAGGTGGCGAAATGCCTGCGCTCCGGCATAGACGATGCCGAGGTCCATCTCGACGGTTGCGCTGGGCGCACGCATGAATTTATTCGCTCCGCCTTGCCAGCCGCCGTCGCCAAAGAGCGCGGTATCCGTGGGATGGCGGTGCTGATTCATCGACAATCCACGCCGCGCGTTGCGCCAGCCGCTCAGCACTTCTCCATTCTCTCCCATGATCGGCCACGAACCTTCCGCACCGATGAATGAAGTGTTGTAATTGAATCCCGTATATGGATCGGCTCCAAAGGTGCTCGATCCATCGAACGAAGGACATTGTTGCACAGTGAATGGATGATCTGTGAACGACCAGAGCGGTCCTGGTTGAACGCCGCCTGACGAATCTTGAACAAAGTCCCACGCGACGGTGCGGACTCCAGACGGAGTCATTTCAAACAGAATCGCTGGCGGGAATACTTCGCGAAAGACATTCGCATAGGATTGCGCAGCGACGCTCAGTTGGCGAAGTCTGCTAGCGCACTCGCTGCTTCGGCTGTTCTCTCGCACACTCTTCAAACTTGGCAGCATCACCGACGCAAGCAGCGTGACGATGCCGAGCACCACCAACAACTCGATGAGTGTGAACGCACGACGCATGATCACGGGCTCCATCCCGCGAGGACGGTGGCGAGATCGAGGCCATCGACCATTCCACTCTGGTCGATGTCGGCCGCGGGCGAGTTCGTTCCAAACGCGGCGAGCAGGAGCGCCAAGTCGGCAGCGTCGACAGTTCCATTGCCGTCAAGATCCGCTGGAGCAGACAGCGGGAAAACCCTAGAAATAGCGTCGATTTCGACATTCGGATGGAATCCAGATGGGACGGCGATTCTCACCGCAACGACCTCAGTCAGCCCAACACTCGCCAGGTCAACGCCCGCACCACCTGCCGAACCCGCATAGATGATGACAAGTTCATCGTATGACTTTCCAGCCAGAGTCGCAGTGGTCCAACTCGGATTGACTGGCTTGTGCGCATCAGTGGCAATCTGGCCAATCACTGGCGAGTATGGAGATGCGTCAATCCAACCCATCGTCGGAAAGAGACCGTCCGCGAGCACATTGCCAACAGTGATCCATGTCGTGCCATCCGCCGAGACTTGAATTGTTCCGCCATCGGCTGCAAGAGCGCCGACGACTCCACTTGGAAAACTGCTGTCGGTGAAGAAAGAATTGCCAAAGACCACAAAGTCGATGCCGAATGGATTGCGTGGATCATCTCGCAGAGGCGGGCTGAATCCCAGCGTGAGTTGCCCACCAGCGCCGATGGAAACAATTTCATTGGTGCCAAAGCACGGTTGAAATGGCGTGACCGCTCCGGGGTCAATTCCTTCGCCAGTGAATCTCTCTGGCGGTCCGAGCGCGACGAGGGGATTGGTAAATCCATTGGCGGCATTGGTTCCAGGTGAATACGAAAGAACTGCGTGCGCAAAGTCATCGCCGCGCGCGCACTCTGCCAGCAATACAACCGATGTGATCACAGCGATCACCGTATGACATTCGACGCGCTCCATGCTTCGCATAATTGAGTTGTCTCGAGTGAAAGGCGTTCAGCACCGTGTTCCCAAATCGCGAGGGAGCGGCACAACATGAAAGCAGGTCTTCCGACTTCGGGCACCCGAACCTGCCTTCCCAGATCTTGCAATCGCAAAATCCAGTGGCTTCTCTGGTTCGGAGTTGGAGAAAAATCTCCACCCGTCACGGCGGCGCGTCCGCGGCGGAATTGCACCGCCTTCCCTCGCGCGATGGGTGGCGCCTGCGCCAGCCATCACACGCCTCGACTCACGAGTGTCGAGGATCAATCACAGACGAAAAGCATAGCAGATGCTCGTGGACCAATCGTTGCGTCCCGAGAGATATTCCGCTACTTTCGTCCGTTCACACCGTTCGGTCGCCGAGATCGTTCGTACCTCATGTCCGCCAGGAGCTGAACTCAATTGTTTGACTACTACTTTCGCTCGTGCTCGATTTTCGCTTTGGCTTTGACGCTGAGCATTTTTGCGGTGACGACTACCGCGCATTCGTTTCCGCAGATGGATGATCCAACCGATCCAGAAGCCCAAGCTGAACCAGAGGCAGACGAACCCATAGCCGAACCTGCGGCGGGGGATGCGCCCGATGCGCCCGATGCGCCGATTTCAAGTGCAAGTGATTCCGCGACAACCCAGCAAGCGCACGACCTTGACATGGCACTGCACTATCTGCTGATCGCCAATGCGCCATTAGCACAGGAGTTTTTGCAGGCGCTGTTTGATTCTGGAATCACCAACGAGCAGATCGCACGATTGGTTGATGAGCGTGGAATTCGCGAGAAGGTTGAACGAGCCATCACCCGCAGCCGCAACAATCCTGATGTGGGACCAGCGGTTGTCGAGTTCGAATCACGGTTCTTGGCAGGAGTGCGTGCGACAAGCAGAAATGCACTGCGTATCGAGGAAGCAGTCGCATCTCTCGGTGGCTCGATGCGCCAAGAAATGATCGCGCGCACACGGTTGATGGCCGCAGGGGCCTTTGCCGTTCCAGCGTTGCTGAAGGCGATGAGCAATGTCAATGACATGAAACTTGCCAACGCTGCAAGGTCCATGCTCGTCGATATCAAGCGGCTCGCCGTCGCACCACTGTGCGCAGCCCTGCCAGCTGTCGATTCCAACACTCAGCGCAAAATTTGTGAAGTGCTTGGCGAAATCGGCTATCCAAGCAGTCAGGCATATATCTTGGGACTTGCGACCGATCCAACAACGACCGCGGATGTTCGAACGGCTGCCCGTCGAGCCTACGCACGGCTCGGCGGAACAAGTCAGGATGCCGCAAGTCAGTACACCGCGCTGGCGCGTCGTTACTTTGATCGCATTCCGTCGCTCATTCCATATGCCTCGGATATTGACAATGTCATTTGGAGTTATGACGATCGCAATGGATTGACTGGAAGCGCAGTGCCCACGAGCGTCTACTGCGAAACGATGGCGATCCTCGCGGCGACACAAGCGCTCACGCGCGATCCTGCTTCGGATATGGCACTGGCAATTTATGTCGCCGCAGACCTCCGTCGCGCAGCGTTTTTGCTGCAACTGAATATTGAACCATCTGACGACTCGACGCTTGCTGAGATCCAGAGCGGTCGATTCAGCGCCGAATTTTTCGCAACTGCCAGCGGTGCGCGAATTGCGCAAATGGCTTTGGGATTTGCCATCGATGCCAGCGATGTTGTGCTTGTGCGAGAGTGCATTCGCGTATTGGGATACAACAGCAATGCAGCGACGCTGGTGACTCCGGCGAGTGGTCGATCTCCAATGATTGAATGCCTTCTCTTTGCCGATCGTAGAGTCCGATTTGAATCGGCAGTGGTCTTGGCCCGATCTCTGCCGCAGGCTGAGTTTCGCGACAATAACCTTGTCATCCCCGCTTTGACTTCGATGTTGAATTCCAGCGGTATGAGCGGGGCGGTCATCGCCTCAACAGAAGAAGATCGCCAGGCTCTCTCAAGCAAGATCAACGACGCTGGAGTGAGTTCAGTCATCACTGGTGCATCCATGAGCGATGTCATCGGCAAGTTGTCTGCTGGTCAGACACTCGACCTCGTCATCGTGCAAGGCTCGATTGCATCAGTGCAGGATGCTGTGATTTCCATCCGCGCATGCCGCGCTTCAGCGACATCTCCTGTGGTGGTGATCGCCAACGGTGCTGACGCATCAACGCTCTCGCTCCAATTCGAGAACGATCCGAGGGTCTCGGTCTTCTTGGCCATTGCAACGGATGCGCAGTTCGCAGCGGCGATTGAATCAGCCGTTGGCGCCGCAGGTGGAATGGCCCTCTCCCCTGAGCAGTCACAGCAGTATTCGGCGGATGCGCTTTCAACCCTGCATCTCATCGTCGCATCGTCAAGTTCAGTCTTCGATATTCGCGATGCCGAACGAGCGTTGGTGGCGACTCTCGGATCGTCTGATGCGACGAGCAAGGCGGCCGCCGCTGGCATCCTCGCCTTGATCCCAACAGAGAGTTCTCAGCGTTCATTGATGGATGCAGCACTCGCCGCAACAGAGCTCGAGCAGGCGATATTCCTCGACGCCGTTGCGGCAAGCGCTCGTCGCCTTGGCAATCTGTTGCAGCCACATCAAGTCGATGCACTGAAGGCGTTGATCAACAGTTCGGGCGGAGCCACGGCAGATGCCGCCGGGCGCGTCTTCGGCGCGCTTGGACTTCCAACTGCGGAGGTCGTGAAATTGATCCTTTCGCCTGCGAAATGATGCGAAATGACGAGCAGCGTCATCGGGGTTCATTCCAGTTGGCCGTGGTTACACTTTCAACTGTTTTGGTCACGCCACCCTAGCTCAGTGGTAGAGCAATGCTTTCGTAAAGCATAGGTCGTGGGTTCGAATCCCATGGGTGGCTTTTGTCGCAGTGCGCACGCGCGCATGATCATGCCAGATCTCGCCTGCCAGACGGATGCGCCAGCGATCAACTCGCGCGATCGACATCAGCGTGCGAGAGAACAATCTCCAAGGTTTGGCAAACCTGCGTCACTTCACGAGCTTTCATCGAAGTGAACATTGGCAGCGTGACCATCCGATCGCCAATGGATTCAGCCGCGGGGCAATCTCCAACCTTGGTGGCAAATAGGCGCTGCACATGCGGCAACAAATGCGAAGCTGGATAGTGATTCGCGGCGCCGATGTCATGTCGATGCAGTCCATCGACGAGTGCGTCTCGATCATCAGCGCCGAAGCGGTCGGAGAGTCGTACCCAGAAGAGAGGCCAGCAGATCTGGGAATTTTCAGCGATATTTGGCAGAATCAAGTCGGGATGTCCGCCGAGAGCGCGCGTGTATGCGGTTGCGATCGCCATCCGCCGAGATCGGATCTCATCAAGTCGGCGCAATTGGCTCGATGCCAGTGCCGCGAGCGGTTCGGCCAGTCGAGCGTCGAATCCAATGCCGGAGAAAACCATGAGCATTCCCAAATCCTGTGATTGATCGGGAAAACTTTGACGATCCACGCGCCCTTGATTGCGCAGTGCGCGACATGCGGCAGCGAGTCGATCATCGTGGGTCACAATTGCTCCGCCTTCTCCGCAGGCGATGGGGCGATTGGGTCCAAAACCAAAAACGCTCAGTCGGCCGAACTTGCCGACATTGTCGCTGCCGATGGTCGATCCCAAACCTTCGGCCGCATGCTCGACCATTGGAATTTCCAATCGCGAACAAAGCGCGATGAGTTCGGGTAAGCCCGCTGGATTTCCAAGAACTGGCACGCCAATCACTGCGCGCGTCTTGGCCGTGACCTTGGACTCGGCATGCGCCACATTCATGTTGAGCGTGCGCGGGTCGCAGTCGACAAAGACCGCAGTCGCACCGACCGCGATGACCGAATTCACATTGGACGAATATGAAAGCGAAGGCACGAGCACTTCATCGCCTGCGCCAATTCCCAGCGCGCGCAAAGCAATTTCCATCCCAGCACCCGCACTCGAGACACCGATGGCGAATGAACGGCGAGTAACAGCAGCTAAGTGCGCCTCGAATTCCAATAGTGCGCTACCCATCGACAGGCGTCGGCCTTGCAGTGTCGCAAGAACCGCCTCGCGATCGGCATCGGTGATGTCTGGCTTGCTCAGTGGAATGTCGTATTTCATTTGGACTGAATCTGCGCAAGCGCTTGCTCTGCTTTGCCGCTATGCCGAACGAAGAGCCATGCAGCTTGGACGAGTAGCGTTGGATCGATGTCCCCACCACCGGCGGCAACGATTCCAAGGCTGGCCAATACATCAGGCGGGAGAGTTGGTTTGCCGCGTGCCATGGCAAGAAGGGCCAGCGCCTCACCTCTGCGAGTCAACGAACCGGCAACGCGTGCGGCGACATCAGCCGCTTCGACAGTCGCGGCGTTGCAGAGTGCGAGAACCAAAATCTCTTGCAGTTGCGGTTCACGATCCGAGGCCTTGATCAAGGTCTCGATGGTGCCGGGATCAACTCGAGCTAATCGACTTGCGCAGTCGAGCACAACGGTCGAGAGTGCTTGAGCATTGGATGGTGCGGCAAGGAAATAGACCAGCAGGTGACGCCAGACTTGCGTGGCGAGTTCTGGTGGCAATGAAGCCGCGCGTTTGACGGCCCATTGCGCACTCGCTCGATTGGCCCGATTGATGACCACTTCAAGCGCCGAAGCCAGAGCCTTGGGATCGCCCGATGCATTGGCTTCGATCGCGTCGGCGATCGCCTCGACGAGAGGCTCCCCATTTCGCAGAGCCGATCCCATGCCCGCCTCAACATTCTTCTCCTGCGACATCAACTGCAAACCCGAACGCACGAGCGATGCCTGACCACGCTCACGCAGCGTGTTTTTTTTCCACTCACTGAGCCCCAGTGGAGGATTGAGCGTCAGTGCGGCCCCAATCACAATCATGCGAGTCGCCGCGGTATACGAATCGTCCTGCATGATCTCGATCATCGAGTTGATGGGAGCTCGGATGCCATAGAGAAGGCACGACTTTCCAAGTTCCTGCAGCACAGCGTTGCGTATTGCGGGTGGTCGCGTTGCAAGGCGGGCGACACATTGTTTCCAAGCCGTGTCATCGCCGGTTTCAAGTATGAGCGCGGAAGCAAGGCTTGCAATTTCTTCGGATGAATCGGTTGAGCCTTGGCGAAGAGCAGGGGCAGCGATTTTTTCACCGAGTCGGTGCAATTCGGCATGGAGCACGATTTGATCGAGCACCGGCAAATCTTTGATCTCGAGCAGGTCTCGAATGGTGGACGGTTGAATGAGTTGAAAGCCAATCGCGTTGCGGATCGCGGTCGAGCGATCTTCGGTCGCGGCGAGGCGAATGATCAAGTCGCGATCGACATCGCGATTCTTTGAAAGTTCAGCGAGACCGAGAATTCCATCGACACGCGAACTCCAATTCGAAGATTGCGTTAGTGACTGAAAGAACGGTCGTAGCGCTTGGTCGTCGAGCGACCGGAGCGAAACAATGAGCGCGTGATGTTCGCCTGATTGACCAGATGGAGCGCATCGCTTCAATGTGGCGATCGCTCCATCGTACGGATCCGTTCGACCGTACTGCGCCGCCGCTTGGCTCGTCATGATCAGCGTTGACAAGACAACAGCACGGACCGCATGGACCGCATGGACCGCATGGATCGCATGGATCGCATGGATCGCATGGATCGCATGGATCGCATGGATCGCATGGATCGATAGAGTCCAACGGCCTCGTTGACGCAATCGCGCAACGAATCGACGATCATCCGTGCAAGGGAGTGTCATTGTTCGCAGTGTAACGAACTGCTGATCAGGTTTGATTAGATTCGTGTGCGCAGAACTTCGCGGCGAGTTCGCTCGCTCAGATCCGCCGCCGTGAGGTGATCGCTGCGAGCCTCGACGAGCTGCGACTGGTCGATCATCGAGCGATATCGATTGGCGGCGGCGTGGACGGTGGAGTGGCTCGACCGACCAAGCGCCTTGGCGATTTCTGGGAACGAAAGGGTGGTCATCTCACGGGCGAGGTGAGCGGCGAGCCCGCGTGCGGTAACGATGCGTCGATGCCTGCTCACACCGACGAGATCGTCGCGCTCGACCCCAGTCGTCGTGCACACTGCGTGGAGAATTTCCATCACGCGCACTGGACGACCAGCGTGCGAAACAGTGGTTCGACCGAGCGCCCGCTCGACAAGAATCTGGCCGTTACCCATCTCCATACCGCCGAGCGAATGAAGCGCTGCAACCGTCATGACGGCGCCCTCAATTTCGCGGATGCTCGTGCCAGTCCGGTCGACAAGTGTTTCAATCGCAGCTGGCGGAAGGGCAAGTCCGCGGCGTATTGCAAACTGGCGCGCGAGGGCCAGGCGGGTGGCACGATCCGCATCATCGACCTTGACCACCATCCCAGAGAGGAATCGACTGACGAGCGCCGCACTGAACTTGGCGATTTGCCTCGGATGGCCGTCCGAGGCAAGCACCATCCGTCCGCCGTGGAATCCAATCGCATCGATGGTGTGCAGACATTCCGATTGCGTCGCAGTCTTGTTGCCAAGGAAGTGCACATCATCAATGACCAACAGTTCGAGTCTGCGGGTGCGCCGTCGAAACTGCTCGATGTTGTTTTCGCGAATCGCGGCAATGAAATCATTCGTGAATTGCTCGCCCGTCGCATAGCGCACCTTGGCCATTGGATGGCGCTCGCGGAATTTTCGGCAGATCGATTGCAGCAGATGGGTCTTTCCAACGCCGCAGGATCCGTGCAAGAAGAGCAACTTGGTTGGGTCATCATCGCACTCGGCGATCTGTCGCGCGCTCTCAAACGCAAGTCGATTTGGAGGTCCAGCCAGAAAGTCCTCGAATCGCTTCCAGCCATGTCCGGCATCGTCGCCGCAACCCGATGTTTTTCGCGGCGCGGCAAGCTTGGATTGCCGTGAGGATGGAGGCTCACATGGCGCTCGAGTTTCACCCGTCGCCGTTGGATCAATCGACCCAACGCGCGCGAGACTCGCGAGACTCGATTGTGTCCGAATCGTCACCGCAGCGTGTTCGCCCAGCACCGCTCGAGCGACTTCAACCAATTCTCCGCGAAAGTGTCGATCGATCCAGTCGGCTGCATATTTGCTTTGCGCAGTGACGAAAACTTCGGCTTCCACGATTTCAATGTGCGCGTTGTCTTGAAACCACAACGAATACTTTCGAACCCCAATCTGCTGACGCAGGGAATCGCCCAGCGCATCGAGATTGGCATCCACGCCCGTTCGATCTGATTCGTGGCAGTGCTGAATCATGCAATCTCCCGACAAAGAAGAACCAAGAGCGGACGAATCGTTCGTTCGAGGATCACTATGGACACAAGTTTTCGCAGACGAATCCATTCACGGGTTCGCTCATCGCTCGCCTAGCCGCGCACATTGAGCGGGCATGAGGCAATGGGTCGACGACACGAGCCACACGCCAGTCCGTAGCGTGCAGATTGAGAAAGTTAGCACGGTTTCTGACAGCTCATTCGGTTGCGAGCGCCAGAATTATTTGGCGGCTCGATAACTCCCCATCTTGAGGGAGCATATGAACCAAAAGAAAATATCAAGGAGTTTTTTCGTCGCACTTGTCCACGGTCGGTGGACAAGTCGTGGGAAAGTGCAGCGCGAGGTCTGGAACCCGACCGATCAGAGCCGCTCGTCGCAATCGTGTGTTGAATCCACGAGCTTGATAGAGCCGCATCGCAGGGGAATTGAGCTCGTCGCATGCAAGGGCGATTGGAACGCCAGTGCGTTCTTGCACGATTTTCAGGGCATAATCAAGCAAATGACCGCCGAGTCCTTGGCCACGCGCGCTGGGTGTTAGCCCGAAATAAACAATCTCAACGCATCGCGATCCTGGAATCTCGCTCATGAGCGATACGCCCGATGGTGTTCCATTGACATCAAGTATCAGCCATGTGCTCGGATCGAGAATCCCAGCGGCAATATGGCCATCGAGAATGTCGGATGTGCGCCGCATCTCTGCGAGGCCTGGACAATCGAGCGAGTCGATGTATGTTGCGGTGAGTAACTCTTCGAGCAACGCGCGATCGCTGGTCTTCCACGGTCGAATAGACACACCAGTGGGTAATGCGCGTTCTTGGGTTGTCGATTTTCTGCTGGTTGGTCGTTCCAAATACGCCAGTGTTCCAATGGGCGTCATTCCTCCCAGTGCAAACATCGCTAAATCGTCGCTGCGAAGTGGTTCGATCAGAGCCTGCACGATGACCGCATCGATCTTGCCCGCGTGAGCGACGGATCGACCAATCAAGCAGGCGCCGCGTTGCTGGTCATCAAATGCTCGCGGCGGTGTGGCGAAGATCAACGCTGTCCGACCTGGTGATCGAATCAGCATGGACGCATGCGAGATATTTCCGCGCGAGTCTTCAATCGCCCAGATGAGTTCTTCGCGATCATCCGCAGCGCGTTGCAAGTAGCGGTCGGCTCGTTGATGTGATCCGCCGAAAACAGCGAGAATTGCACTGGCGCGCTGCTGCGCCGTCGGTGCAAAGACCTCAAATTGTTCGGTCGGCGAGCGTCCCATCTTCGTCAGCGTAGCACCTCGATGGCACGCTACACTCTTGAATATGCGCTCCTTACGATGGAAAGTTTCTGGTCTGATCGCTTTGACGGTTTCGGCGAGCACCGTTGCGTGGTCGCAGGACTCCGCCGCACCAACGACTCCCAAGGCGCCACCGAAGAGCCAACCGCAACCGGCCAAGCCCGAGGCAACGGATCGTTCGCAGACGATGACGGCCGAGCCCACGCCGGGAAATTGGCAACTCGATTTTATCCCTGGAGATGTTCGACTCTATACCGATCCGCAAACCGGCGAGCATTTCTGGTACTTCACATACAAAGTCATCAACCGAACTGGTCAAGACCGTTGGTGGGCTCCAAAGTTTGAGTTGCTTGTGGATGGCGGCACCGTGCGGCGCTCTGGGAAAAATGTCTCTCCGATCACCATGAAGCGAGTCGAGGCATTGATCGGCAACAAGTTGATCGAAGATCAATACCAAGTGCTTGGAGAGATTCGACAAGGCGAATCCAATGCGAAGGAAGGCTTTGTGGTTTGGAGTACTGATTCTCTTGAAGCGACGGAATTGCATTTATTCATTCGCGGTATGTCAAGTGAAATCCTCAAGGTTGCGAGTCCACAAGCTGGTGGACCCGAGGTGCTGACACATAAGACGATGAAACGCGATTATCGAGTCTCTGGCGACCCCGTGGATCGCGGCTCAAAGCCAGTCGAGTGTGAACAGACCGAATGGATCATGCGCTGAATCATGCGCTGAATCATGCGCTGAATCATGCGCTGAATCATGCGCTGAATCATGCGCTGAAGCATGCGCTGAATCATGCGCTGAATCATGCGCTGAGACCAAGCGCTGGCCGCGTTGGCGTTTGAAACTGGTACTTCGCAGGGACTTGCTTGAATGGCTCGCCGGGTTTATGATGGGGGGCTCGATCGGATTACCAGCGGAGCATCAAACTATGGCACATAAAAAAGGACAGGGCTCAACTCAGAACGGACGCGATTCCAATGCGCAGTACCGTGGAATCAAACTCTCCGGCGGTCAGCTCGCGAAAGCGGGTTCCGTCTTGGTGACCCAGTGCGGAACGAAGTGGAAGGCCGGCTATCTGGTTCATCAAGGTCGTGATTACACATTGACGGCGCTCGTTGTTGGAACCGTTCGTTTCCGCGGACGCTCGGTCGACATCATTCCAGCCGATCCATCGACGCCGCGGATGGCAATCGACCGCTGACGATTTCGATGTCGCTCCCGTCCTCTGCTTGCTGAGGTATTGCCGAGGATTTGCGGAGGTCGTGCGCACGAGTTCAGTGTTTGGCCAAACGAGGTTTTCTCAATCATGTTCATGGATACCGCCATCATCTCGATACGCTCGGGAAAGGGCGGCGATGGTTGCATGCATTTGCTGCGCTTGAAGGGCAACGCCAAGGGCGGACCTGACGGTGGCGATGGTGGCAAGGGCGGCGACATTATCGCGGTGGCCAATTCGCACATCGACACACTCGCCGAATTTGGATATCGCCCGCATTGGTCGGCGGAAGATGGCGAAGCGGGATCGAAAAAGAAATGCGCTGGCAAGGCTGGCATGGATTGTGTCTTGCAGTTTCCCCTTGGCTCGCAGGTCTTCGACGCCTCAACCGGCGAGTTGATCGTCGACATCGTCGAACCCAATCAGCGTGTGATTCTCGCACTCGGCGGTCATGGCGGTCTTGGCAATGATCGCTTCAAGAGCCCCGTTCATCAGACTCCAACCGAGTTCACGATGGGTGGAGTGGCAATCGAAATCGAATTGCGTGTCGAGTTGCGTCTCATCGCGGATGTTGGATTTGTCGGACTTCCCAATGCTGGCAAGAGCACCTTTCTTCGGGCAACGACGCGTGCGCAGCCCAAGGTCGCGGCATATCCATTCACGACATTGTCACCTCAATTGGGTATTGCCGAACTCTCCGACGAACGCAGATTGGTGCTGGCCGATCTTCCCGGATTGATCGAAGGCGCTTCGCAAGGGGCTGGCTTGGGTCATGACTTTCTGCGGCATGTTGAGCGCACGCGGGTCATTGTGCATGTGGTTGACGCAGCTCCCATCGATGGCAGCGATCCAGTAGAAAATCATCGGACGATTCGCCGTGAGCTCGCGGAGTTCAGCGAGCAACTTGCGCGAACGCCGGAAATCCTCGTGCTTAACAAGATTGATCTCATCGCAGAGAGCGATCGCGTGCAAGTGCTCGACGCACTCGCGCAAGGCTTCGAAAAAGCTCGCGGAGTTCGTCCGCTCTTTGCCAGCGGCGCTAGCGGCGAAGGCGTTCGAGCGGTGTTGGAATCGGCGTGGGATCTGACCCGCCGTGTGCGCGATCACGCGCCAGTCACTCCTCATCAAACTTCTGGGTGATCAACAGCACCAGGGCAGTGAGCGCTTGATGCTCGTCTTGCCCATCGCAAGAAATTTCCAGCGCAGTTCCAGCCGTCGCGGCAAGCAGAAGCATTTGCATAATGCTCTTGCCGTCCACCCATTCGTCGGAATCGTTTCTTCGAACACGGATCGCGGCCGCAAATCCATTGGCAGTCTGCACGAAACTCATCGCTGGTCGCGCATGCAACCCAAGTGAGTTGAGAATAGTTGCGTCGCCTGTGACCACGCGTCCACTCAGTCGGTGTTGATCCCCGCGTCTGTCTCATCAAGCAGTGTGATGACTTCCTCGATGGTCTTCGCCTGACGCAGGAAACGGCGGAAGACTTCTTGGCTGAGCGCGCCAAAGACGGTCTCCATCGCATTGAGATGTGATTCTGGATCGGAAAGCGGGCTCAACATGAAGACGATGGAATGAACGGGTTGGCGATCGAGTGAGTTGAAGTCCACTCCACCAGTTGAGACGCCGATCGCAGCGAATGGCTTCTTGACGAGATTGGTCTTGGTGTGCGGAACAGCCACTCCGTGACCAAATCCAGTCGAGCCCTTTCGTTCACGCGCGAGGGCTTCCTTGAGCACAATCGCTCGGGCATCAGCGGGAATCACATTGCTGGCGATGAGGCTGTCGATCAGTTCGCCGACGGCAAGATCACGCTTGGCACTTTTGAGGGCAGGCAGAATTGCGTCGGTGACAACGATCTCTCGTAACTTCATCGACTGCAATCATACACCGTCTGCGCAAGCATGCTCAAGATCGGTGATGATGTCGAATGCGATCCTTGTGGTGCGAGAGTTGCCGAGCGCCGCGATCAACCGCGAGGTCGACGCATGCGTAGAGGTCGTTGTGGCGATAATTGCAGACGAAGTCTCGATGTCGTTCGACATCTGAGCGAATTTCCACGTGATAACCACGCGGAGCTCGCTCGATGGTGACTGCAAGCTGCTGCAATCCGTTGAAGAAGCGGGGCAGCTTGCCAACCTTCGACTTGATGTATTTGGTGAGAGCTTCGGTGAGCTCCATGTGTTTTGCGCTGATTGTGATGAGCACGGTTCTATCCTCCAGTTCTGGCGGACACATTCAAGTGCATCGGCAACCGCTGCCGCAGGGATTCCATCGCTTGGCGTCGAAACACGGCGCTTGAAGCGACGAGATCATGCACAAAATTCCTAGGGGATCCTAGGCTGAATCTACTGTGTGATCGACCACCGGCAACGAAATTCATGACCGATTTTCTTGGCCCCAGAATTTCCCCATTCAGCCTCTGAGCGATCAGCCCAGAAGCTGTGATTTGGTTGGTTCTGCGAAATTGTTTGCAAGTCGTCATCACGGCTGAATGGCATGTCCTGCTGCCAGATTCACCTCAACTATGGAATACAAAGTGCCTCTGCGAAAGCGAACCTTGACATTTTCTCCAGATTTTCGGTCGGCCATCGCCAGGACATAATCGCCCACACAGCGAATTTCTTGCGGTCCAATTTCAGTGATCACATCGCCTTGGCGCATGCCAGCGCGTTGGGCGGGGCCTCCGACTTGGACGGCATCGAGACGCACCCCATCCGGCAGATTGGAAACTTTCGCTCCCATGACGCCATTGACGCCATTGACGCCATTGACGCCATTGACGCCATCGCCCGAGTCAATCGTCGAATCCTGGCGACCATTGGCCAAGACCCAAGCCTTCCACTGCGCTTCAATTCTGCCGATCGGCGCGGCAAATGTCTGCTCCATGGCGCGCTGGCCAGTTGGATCATCCTGCCAAGTGGCGGTGTACAGGCGATACCAACTGATCAACTTGCCTTCGGATGCGAAGTACATCAGCATCGATCGCGCTTGGGCATAATTCCACTGCGGCTCAGCCATGAACGGTGTCTCATTCATCGCGATGAAGTCGACCCATGGAACCACTTTTCGTTTTTTCACTCGGTCGTATGCATCACTAGAACGCAAGTTGGGCAGGATGACCAATTGGCCAGCGGGCCCGATCTGCCAATCTTCAAAGAGTGTCGCGAGGCCTTCGAGAATCCAAATTGGATGCCGTTGTCCAAGTCGATCCATCTGTCCGTAATGGCGCAAATGTGTGTACTCGTGCCGCAGTGTGGAGCCAGTATTGCGCGTGACCAAACGCCGTGCTTCATGGACATACAGACCAGCATGTTGGGGATTGCTGAGAAATTTGTCGGCGTCGGTTGGAGTGGCGACGACCAGTAAAACGGTCTGGGGTTGAAGCTCGCCGAAGAAATCTTTCGTCAGCGTGCTCGAGAGCAATTCCAGCGACCTCAGAGCTGCGCGAAGAGCATCGGGGTCGATCGCAGATGCCATGAGCAAGTTGAGCGGCGGATGTTCCTCGGTGCGATATCGACCGCCACCAAATTGATCCAACCACGATTGCAGTGACCGCCGAGCGATGACATCATGTGGAGCGACCTTCGCGAGCGGCGCGTTGGATTGAGGCGATTGCGACGATTGCTCGTGGTGCTTCGTCGCGTCGCGCAATTGATGGCGCACAGCCCGCACTTGCTCCCACGCTTCATGTGCTCGCAGGCGAGTCAAATCTGGATGTTCATCGAGCGCCTTGTCGTCGACCCATCCCGCACGAAGAGCTCCAATGGCATACACCGCGCTGCCGCGAGCATCGCCGAGGCGAGATGCCACGCGAGCGCCATCAAAGAGAACCTGTGCATCGTTGGGATGAGCGGCGAGATATGCGTCGATCAATTCGAGCGCCTCTGTCGCTCGATTGGATGCCAGCAATCGCGGCACAGTGCGATCAAGTTGCCCGCGCGATGGCGGCTCGTGGTCTTGCCATGCACCGAGTGTCAGGCAAGCAAGCGCAAGCAGAATCGACCGATGGCGCATCGCTGGATGTTAGTCGTGACGATCGCTGGCACTCAATCGATTGTTCGCCGTGTTGGCCAATCGCCTCGTGCAACTTCGATGCAGTCATTTCGCTTGGTGCGTCTGGGCCCAGATTCGAATGGCATCGGGATATGCGATGCATTCCTCTGCGAAGACTCGCCGAGCAAGCGATTCACTTGTGTCAGTCGGCAAGACCTCAACCCGTCGCTGCACAATCGTCTCGCCATGGTCGTATCGATCGTCGACGAGATGGACTGTGCAGCCCGATTCGCGCGCACCACTGGCGATGACCGCATCATGGACGCGCTGTCCATACATTCCCTGACCGCCGAAATTCGGCAGCAGCGCTGGATGAATATTGAGCACGCGCCCTGCCCACGGACCAACGCGCAATCGCCGCAAATAGCCAGCAAGCAGCACCAATTCGATTCCATGTTCAAGCAGGAGTTCATCGAGTCGATCACTCGCAGCTGGCGAAGATTCGCCAGGCAAGACGACGACTCGCCGACCAACAGCGCGGCAGCGCGAAACCGCCAGAACATTCTCGCGGTGCGCCACGACGAGAGCGATGTTGACTGGAATCTCGCCGCGCTCTTGCGCTTCAATTAAGTTCAGCGCGGTCGTACCGCCTCCGGAAACAAGAACCGCAGCCGTCAATGTCGGCTCGTCGCTGCTCACGAGAGCGATGATCCATCATCCGCGCTCAGAGTCGCGGCGCTCGTGAATGGAATCGGTTTTCGATTCGCGTCGACTGCGACCATCTTGACGGTTGAATCCGTCACGCGCACGGCCTGACCAGTTGAATAGCGTTCCGCTTCGACGAGAATCCGTAGCGTGACCGATGTGCGTCCCGTGACAAGGGTCTGGGCGCGCAGTGTGACGAGTTCACCAACATAGACTGGCGCGAGGAATTCAATTCGCTCCACCATCACGGTGACCCAGCGGTGCAATCCAAGCGTTCGTGCATGGACATATGCGGCCTGATCGATGTAACTCATGATCACGCCACCAAAGACTGTTCCGCTGTGATTGGTATCGCGCGGCATTGTCATGACGCGCAGGACAAGTTCTCCATCAGGATGCGACATGCGTTCGATCCTAACCGCTCGGCCAATGCGGGTCTTCATCAGCGCACGGCCGAGCGACGCGTGACACGGCGGGGTGGTTTCTTGGCTGGGGCGTCCACCGTTGGCTTGGCAAAATCGCCCAGTAAACGCCGCAAATAGTGGCCCGTGCTGCTCGTGGCATGCTGGGCGATCTCTTGCGGTGTGCCCACCGCGATAATTTCGCCGCCGCCATCACCGCCCTCTGGTCCAAGGTCGATGATCCAGTCGGCCGACTTCACAACATCCAGATTGTGTTCGATGATCACCAAAGTATGCCCCGCATCTCGCAGTCGTTGCAACACGATCAGCAGTCGAGCGACATCCGCGAAATGCAAGCCTGTGGTCGGTTCATCGAGCACATACAGCGTGTGATTGCCACTGGGACCGCCCGTGGGATTTCCGTGACTACCAAGCTCCGTCGCAAGTTTGATCCGCTGCGCTTCACCGCCGGACATCGTCGTGGATGCTTGACCGAGTTGCAGATAACCAAGCCCGACATCGCGCAGGCATGTCAGCATGCGCGAAATCTTGGTGTTGGCTTCGAAGAAAATCACAGCCTCGTCGACGGTCATGTTCAGTACATCGGCGATGGACTTACCGCGATACCGAATCTCCAAAGTCTCGCGGTTGAATCGCGTGCCGTGGCATTCCTCGCATTCCACAAAGACATCTGGCAGGAAGTGCATTTCGATGCGGCGGACACCTTGACCTTGGCATGTTTCACATCGACCGCCCTTGACATTGAATGAGAATCGACCAATCGGATAGCCGCGGATTTTCGCTTCAGGAATGCGGGCGAAGACCTGGCGAATGTGATCAAAAATACCTGTATATGTCGCAGGATTGGAGCGAGGCGTGCGACCAATGGGCGACTGATCGACTTCGACAACACGAGCCACTTGATCCAAGCCTTTGATGGAATCATGTGCGCCCGGCACCACGCGCATGCCAGAGACATCGCGTTGTGCAGCGCGCAGCAGAATGTCGCCAACCAGCGTGCTCTTGCCACTGCCAGAAACGCCAGTCACACAAATAAAGCCGCCGAGTGGAAACGAGACCGTGACGGACTTGAGATTATTTTCACGCGCGCCCTTGATCACCACAGCGCGCTTTGGATCCATCGTCGTGCGTACTGCTGGAATTGGAATGCTTCGTTGACCACTGAGATATTGGCCGGTGATACTCGCCGGACTGGCGCAAATGTCCTGGATCGATCCTTGCGCGACGATCATGCCGCCGTGACAACCAGGGCCGGGACCGACATCGATCAGATGATCCGCCGCGCGAATGGTGTCCTCGTCATGTTCGACGATCAACACGGTGTTGCCGATGCTGGTCAGTTTGCGCAAGGTTGAAATCAAGCGCGCGTTATCGCGCTGATGCAGACCAATGGTCGGTTCATCCAAGACATAGCAGACGCCAACGAGCCCCGAACCAACTTGCGTCGCGAGTCGAATGCGCTGCGCTTCGCCGCCTGAGAGTGTCGAGGCCGTGCGATCGAGCGTGAGATAGTTCAGTCCCACCGAGGAGAGGAATCCAAGGCGTGCATCAATCTCCTTGAGAATCGGCGCCGCGATCTTGGTTTGCGCAGCGCTGAGCGTCAGCGCGTCAAGAAATTCGCGGGCTCGATCAATCGACAAGGCTGAAAACTCCGCGATATTCAGCGACTTCTTGCCACCATGCAGCAGGACGGCGCGTGCCTCAGGTCGCAGCCGCGTGCCCGCACATGCTGCGCAAGGCTTGTTGCTCGTATAGGCATGCATGCGTTCGCGCACGAAAGCGCTTTCGGTTTCCTGATACCTGCGCCGCAAATTTGGCAAGACGCCTTCAAATGTGAAGTCAAGCGTTGCCTGATCGTCATCGGTCGTGCCATGCATCAGCATGTGTCGGATGGGTGGCATGAGTTTGGCAAACGGCGTCGACGGATCTGTATTGGTCTGCGCGCAGAATTTCTTCAGCGCTCGCGAATACCAGATGTTCATCCGACGCCCGTTCTTGCGCCACGGCTCGATGGCACCTTCGGCAACCCCGCGCGAATCATCGGGGACCACGAGTGCCGCGTCGAATTCATCGAGGCATCCCAGACCAGCGCACGCGCGGCACGCACCATGCGGCGAATTGAACGAGAAGAGCCGAGGCTCCATCTCTTCAAGCGAACATTCTGGATGTTCGGGGCAGGCGAACCGTTCGCTGTATCGCATCTCATTCCATTTTTCGCCAGCTTCGACGAGAATCAGCAGCGAACCCGATCCTGTGCGCAGCGCGGTCTCGACGCTCTCTGACACACGCTGGCGTTCGGCCTCGGATGGAATCGTTCGGTCGACGACCGCCTCGATGTCATGCATCTCATAACGCTTCAATTTCAGCGGATTTTCCCCGCCAGACTTCAGCGCATCCCGCAAATCAATGATGGTGCCATCCACTCGAATGCGGACAAATCCGCCGCGCTGCAATTCTTCTGCGACATCCTTGTGATATCCCTTTTTGCCTCGGATGATCGGGGCGCAGATCATGATCTTGCGGTCAACGAGTGTCGTGAGAATGTTCTGCACGATTTGCGTCGCAGTCGTCGCAGTGATCGGCTTCCCGCAGACCGCGCCGTCATCGTCTTGATGCCAACAGCGGGGGTCGCCGCAGCGCGCGCACAGCAGTCGCAAGTAGTCGTAAATCTCCGTCGTCGTCGCCACGGTCGATCGCGGACTGTGGCCGCCAGAGCGTTGCTCGATGGCGATGGTCGGCGGCAGACCATCCACCGATTCAACATTGGGCTTCTTCATCTGGTCGAGAAACTGGCGGGCGTACGCGCTCAGGCTCTCCATGTATTTGCGCTGACCTTCCGCGAAAATCGTGTCAAATGCCAACGAACTCTTCCCGCTGCCGGATACACCGGTAATCACCACCATCTGATCGCGTGGCACGAGCACGCTGACAGATCGCAGATTGTGTTCGCAGGCCCCTTTGACCCGAATGCTGCGATCATCTGAGGTGGGGGGGATTGATCTGGCGCTCATCTGGAATGGTTCGTAATGACTAGAAAATGCACAAAAGAGTGAACAAAAGTGGATATCGCCGATTGACGACATATACTAGTTCAAGGATTTGTGCATCTCTTGGTCAATTTTGACCGAATTGCTGTACACGAAAGCAGTACCCCGTGTCCGCACCAAACACCAACATCAGCCTGCTGCGCTCGCCGAAAACGAGCGCTAGTCATGGTGTTAAGACTGACGCATCGACCGCAGTTGATGCGACTGTTCGAGTTCGTCCGTCCGTGGCCAAATCGAGCAAGTCGGTGGATGTACGAGATCTGGATTTGGAACTTCGCGATAGTGTCAGCCGCATTCGATTGCGCAGTTGCAATTCAATGAACGGCGCGGCATCGCAGAGTTGACTGCGCTGGAACTCGTCTCGTTATCGAACGCGCAGAACCGAATCACTTTTTTTACGCATGGTTCATGGTTCATTCTTCATGGCCGCGATCAACTCGTAAGCCTACGCATGCGCTTATTTTCTGCGTCCTCGCCGCGCCTTCGAGCCAGGTGATCCCGGCGGAGTCAGTCGCTGCTTGGGTGCGTCGTGGGAATTGTCATCGTCGTCGTCGTGCACTTCCACCACCTCGTCACTCATCAATCGAACCCGCGCCAACTCGTCGCGCAATTTTGCAGCGCGCTCAAAGGCCAGTTCGGTCGCGGCTTCCAACATTTCCGCTTCCAGTTCATTGGCGAGTTCATCACGCCCGATCGACCGCGGCGGGGAGCGCTTGGTGGTGCTGCGACGATCGGCTGCCACTTGATCCTCAAGCGCCCGGCGGTTGTCCTTCACAATAGTCTGCGGCGTGATGCCATGTTCGGCGTTGTGCGCCAACTGTTGCACGCGTCGGCGATTCACTTCGTCGATTGCCCGCTGCATTTGGGGGGTCATGCGATCTGCGTACAGAATGCACTGCGATTGCGCGTTGCGAGCACCGCGCCCCATCGTTTGGATCAGGCTCGATTCGCTGCGCAGAAATCCCTGCCGATCGGCGTCGAGAATCGCCACGAGCGCCACTTCTGGCAAGTCGAGTCCTTCGCGAAGCAGATTGACGCCGACGAGAACATCGAAGACACCCGCGCGCAAGTCGCGCAGAATCTCCAGCCGCTCAAGTGTCTCAATCTCGCTGTGCAGATAACGCACGCGAATGCCTTTGGAATGCATGAAACTGGTCAATTCCTCGCAGAGACGCTTGGTCAACGCCGTCACAAGTGTCCGCTGCCCGCGCGCGACGACGGGGCGAATCGCTTCGAGCAAATCCGCAACCTGCCCGCGCGCCCCGCGAACTTCGACGGGTGGATCGACCAGACCAGTGGGGCGGATGATTTGTTCAGCGACGACACCCGCGGACTTTTCCAATTCATATGGCGCTGGAGTTGCGCTGACGAAGATGCACTGCGGAATCAACTCCTCCCACTCGGCGAATGTGAGCGGTCGATTGTCAAGCGCGCTGGGCATTCGAAATCCGTGCTCGATCAAGACTTCCTTGCGCCGACGATCGCCAAAGAACATGCCGCGAATCTGCGGGACAGCGACATGGCTCTCGTCGACGAAGATCAACCAATCATCCGGCTTGCGCCCGGGTATTCGCCGGTAATAATCGAGCAAGCAGAAACTCCGCGACCCCGCCTCGCGTCCTTCCATGTGCCGCGAATAATTCTCGATCCCGGGACACACTCCAGTCTCAGCAAGCATTTCGAGATCCCACCGCGTCCGTCCCAGAAGCCGCTGCGCTTCCAAGAGTTTTCCCGCCGATTGCAGCGCGAGAACTTGTTCATTCATCTCAATTCGGATCGATGCGATCGCTCGGGCCATTTGATCATCGGGCATCATGTAATGCACCGCCGGGAAAACAAAAATGCGCTCATCCGTGCCGAGAATCTCACCAGTGAGTGAATCGAATCGCTCGATCCGATCCACAAGATCTCCGCAGAATTCAAAGCGAATCGCATACTGCTCCGTGGCAGGCCAGACCTCGATGTATTCGCCGCGCACGCGATAGCAACCGCGCTCCGGTGCGACATCATTGCGGCGGTACTGCATCGCATAAAGCGAAAGCAGAAATGCGCGACGGTCCATTTTCTGCCCGCGTGTCACCAGCGTGGTCTTGTTGGCATATTCCTCGGGCGATCCAAGTCCATAGATGCATGAGACACTTGCGACCACAATCGTGTCCGATCGATGCAGCAGATTGCTCGTCGCAGCAAGGCGCAGTCGATCAAGATCCTTGTTGCGCGACGCATCTTTCTCGATGTACATATCGCGCTGTGGGATGTACGCCTCTGGCTGGTAGTAGTCGTAGTACGAGACGAAATATGAGACAGCGTTGTCTGGAAAGAGAGCCTTGATCTCCTCATACAACTGTGCGGCGAGTGTCTTGTTGTGACTGAGGATCAACGCTGGACGCTGGGTCTGCGCGATCACATTGGCCATGGTGAATGTCTTGCCAGTGCCCGTCGCGCCCATGAGAGTTTGGAAGCGCCGCCCTTCGCTCAATCCTTGGCAGAGCTGTGCGATCGCCTTGGGCTGATCGCCAGCTGGCTGATATGGACAATGCAGTCGAAAGGGAAAAGTCATGGTGGTGATGAACGGTGCGCTGCGTGTCGTCGCTGAAAGCCTAGCCCTTCGCACCGCCGAGAAGTTCTCGAGGTGAACGAGCGGCCAACGATCTGACGGCTGGGGTCGCACACAAAATCGCCGCGAGGCACACCGCGACAAAGCCGCCAATAAGCACATTTGGAGGCACTTTGAGCGTCAATTCCAGCCCCGCCATATCGCGGTAACAGCGCACGCCCATCCAAGCGAGTTGAATTCCAAACGCACTGCCGATCAGCCCAGCCGTGATGCCAATCAGCGCGCTTTCCGCAATGATCAGGCGGCAGACAACACCGCGGCTCGCACCGACCGCTTGCAGAACGCCCAGTTCGAATGAGCGTGTTGCGACTCCGGCGGCGATGACTCCACCAGCGGCGAGCGATGCGAGAATCATCGCACCCAGCGCTACGAATGTGCTGATGGTCAGCATGATCGAGCCGATGCGAAGTATCTCCTTGCGAATCGCTCGGCCGCTGGCGAAAACAGATCCAGGAGCGGCGACCTCGACCGCCGCAGCAAGCTGTTCTTCATCGCGCGCGGTCGCTTCTTCTGGAATGCCCAGCTGCATCAGAAATGCTTCGTGCGTTCCAAAGTATCGCGACACGCCGCTGAAATCCATGAAGACACAACTCACCGCATGTTCCATATACATGCTCTGAATGCCGAAGAATTGCGTCGCGACATCAAGCCCCGCGGCGCCGACCACGCCGACGACTTCGAAGCGATGATGATCTGTTTCGCTGCCGAGCTCGATCCACGAACCCGGTCCAATTCCACGCGCCGTGCGAAATTCCTCCGCGACGAGAATCGCATCGCCATCACGCAGCCGTTGAGCGGCATGCACGGCATCGCCTTCAATCCACTCCAAGCGGTTGAGTTTCAGAAATGGCTCCGAGTCGAATCCAATGCACACCACATTGGGAGTGGAGAGCCCCTTCAGTCCGAGCACTTGTTGACCGATGACTTGCACTGGCAGATATCCCACCGCCGCGGCCGAAGTCACGCCTGGCATAGCTCGCAACCTCTCGGTCTCGGCTGCTGAAAACCCAGTCGATTTGAATGCGAAGGCATCGCCGAAGCGCACGCGCTCGCTGATGTCAGCGAGAATCGCGCCACCGTTGGTCCATGTGCTGACAAGCACCGAGACTCCAATCATCAGTGCGCCAGCGATCATGCCAAATCTCCACGGATTCGCAGCAAGCGATCCAGCCAAGATTCCCCGGGGAATGCTCAAGATGGAAGCAAGGACGGGTGTGAGTAGTCGCCCAACAATCCACAGCGTCGGCACCGCAAGCACGAACCATGCGATATGCAAAAGCGGTAATCCAATCAAGACATATCCCCAGAAGCGAGACTCGGGATCGGCGATGAGTAACAGAGCGCTTTGAATGCAGATGCACACAAGTCCGCACGCCGCGGCGATCCAAAGGCTCGAGATCGCTGGTGCCTTTGCCTGCACGCCCAGTGCGCACAGCACCGAGACTCTCGATGCTTTCCACGCTGGCCACAATGCGCCGACGATTCCTGCGCCGACGGAACCGATGAGTGCAAGTGCGAGGCCAGTCCACGAAATCGAAATTCCAGCGGGGAGGATTTCGTGGAAGTACCAACTCGTGCCTGCGGTGATCGCTAGTCCCAGTGGAATTCCAATGACACCGGCGATGAAACAGAGCGCGGTGCCCGCAAGAATTTGTCCGCAAAAAAGTTGACCCTTCGAAGCGCCGATGCAACGAGCCATCGCAAAGATGCGTTGTTGTTCGCCCATTGCCGTGGTCATCGCCGTGGCAACGATGAACGAGCAACAAAGAAACGCCAGCATGGTGGCCACGGCCAGGGCGATGCGACTTCCGCGCTCGGGGCGATCGAGTCCGCTCGTCGCGAGTTCCATGCTCTCAAGTTTGAGCGGTGCGGCGATCTTCGATGCATTGGCCTTGATCCACTCACTCGTATCGATTCCCTTTTTCAAGACAATCGAGACGATCGCGATCTCGCCGTCTCGCTCATTGACCGCTGCGACAATGCGCCGAGAAAGATGTCCCATCGGCCGTTGCAGTGCGCCGAGTGTGGGTCGCTCACGCACGCCCGTGACGGTCAGCTCGATCGGTTGGCCGAAATACACGACCGACAGTCGAGTTCCAATTCCTGCATCGAGCAGTTGTGCCGCAACCGGATCGATGCCAATTTCTCCCTCGGTTAGGGGCGCGCGTCCGATGGGATATTTGAGTTGATCGAACGCCAAATCTTGGGACAAGTCCGTGCCGCGGCACTGCAGCGTGGCCCGCAATTCCCGCCCATCTGCGCCGACTGCGCCATCTGTGCGGCGCACCGAAATCGTGCCGCTCAATCGGCCCGCGGCGGCGACGACATCGGGGAAGGTGCGGACACGGTCGATGACATTCGCATCGAATTCAGCCGCATGTTCATGAACGACTCGCGCATCCGCCTCGCCGATCAGTGCTCGCATGCGTGCGTCGACATTTGCCAAACCAGTCGCAAGGGCGCAACTGATCGTGACCACAAGTGTGGAGGCGAGTGCGACCGAAATGCCGACGAGAATCGTGCGGCTAGGCCGTCCGAGCAAGCTCAGACGAGCGATGTGCCAACTGGGAGGGATCGAGTCCATGACTTTCAAATGCTCCGGCCACGCGACCATCTTTGAGAACGAATGTTTGCCGACAGTGCGAGGCGGCCACGGCCTCGTGAGTCACCATGAGCACGATCATCTTGCGCTTGGATGCAGTCTCTTCCAACAATCGCCACAGCGCCGCGCTCGAGGCAGAATCGAGATTGCCAGTCGGTTCGTCGGCGAAAATCACTGGCGGCGCGAAGAACAGTGCGCGCGCGATCGCCACGCGTTGCTGCTCGCCGCCAGAGAGCGCCTCGGGTCGGTGATGCAGCCGATCTTGCAGACCAAGTTCACCGAGGATTTCGCGACCGCGCGCTTCGATTTCTTTGGTCGGCCGACCATCGAGCACGCCCGGCAGGATGGTGTTGGCGAGCGCATCGAGCGTTGGCAGCAGATTGAATTGCTGAAAGATCACGCCAATCTCGCGTCTGCGGTAGAGCACGAGTTGATCCTCGCGCATTGCATGGACTGCCGATCGACCAACAATCAACTCGCCCGCGTCGGGTCGATCAAGACCTGCCAGCAGATGCAAGAGCGTGCTCTTGCCGCTTCCAGATCGTCCCATTACCGCATAAAAACCAGGTTCATGGATAGCAAGGTCGACACCACGCAACGCTTCGACTCGCTTGCCGAGTGATTTGGTCGATGCGGCGGCAAAGGTCTTGCGAACTCCGCGAACTGAAATCGTCGCGTCAGCCGACGGGGTGCTTTGCGTCATAGGTGGCGGCGTCCATGAGTCCACCAAGTTTTCCAGTCTCCGTTGATCGCACTTTCACTAGCCAACCCTTGCCAAATGGATCACTGTTGACCAGCGATGGATCTTTGGCGACTTCTAGGTTGATCTCGACAATGGATCCAGAAAGCACGCTGTAAATATCGCTAGTGGTCTTGACGCTTTCCACCTCACCGAGACTGGCACCGCTGTCGACCTTCGTGCCAGCTGGTTTCATTTGCACATAGGTGACATCGGTCAGTTCATTCGCAGCGAACTGGGTGATTCCAACGACAACCGTATCGCCGTTGTCGCCGTCGACGCGAAACCATTCATGGGACTCAGTGAACTTACAATTTGTGGGGCTTGCCATTTGTTTCTCCGTTGGGGAGTGGCGGATGATAGCCACCTGTTATCCTTGACGAGTAGGTCGAACCCACCGCGACACAATGAACACCGACATTCTCCTTTCTCTTTCTGGCGCATGCCTCCTTCAGCCGCTTCCCCGCAAGGGCACGCAATTGGCGCTTTTGGATATGCCGCAATTTGTGGCGGAAGAACTTGAACTGCGCGGGCTCAATCTTTCCGTGGAGATGATCCGCGGTCAAACCGCCACGAATTTGGAAAAATTGCGCGACCAAGCCGACCGTGCGCAATGCCCTTGCTTGATTCTCTATCAAGACGAACCTCTCGACTTTCATACGAATCCATTGGCGGCGGCGCAAACATTGCGCAATCTCGGGCGCGCTGGAAAGTTACTCGGATGCAGCGAATTGGCGATCAGATTGGTCTGTCCACCCGAGAGCATCTCGACGGTTGCGTCGGCAGTGAAGTCGGCACTGGCCACCATTGCACAATTCGAGATGAATCTCTTGATTCGTCCCTGCCTCAAGCCATTTGATACTCCAGAACTCATCATGGAACTCGTTCGGAAAATTGGCGGGTTCCACATCAGCGCGATGCCGAGTTTCGCCAACGCCCACGCAAGTGGCAACGGCATTGAAGTCTTACGAAAACTCGCCCCATATTCGGCGGCCATCGAGGTCTCGATCAACGGATTCAACAAGCAGGGCGGACATCTGGAGTGGGATCTCGATGCATTTGTTGAATCCCTCGTCACGCTGGGTTATGTCAACAAGTTTTCGATTGATTGGTGTGGCACCACCAACTGGGTTCAGGGAATTCAAAAAGCACGCGAACGACTTCTTGTGTTGCTTGGACGCGAGGATCCCGTCGCATGAAGCGGCCGATCATCGTCACAATCGATGGTCCCGCTGGAACAGGCAAGTCATCCGCTGCGTCGCAGTTGGCGGACCGACTCGGCTTTGACATGCTCGATACTGGGGCGATGTATCGCGCCGTCGCGCTGCTTGCGCTGGAATCGGGCATTGATTCCCGCGACGAGACGAATCTCGCCATCGCAATGGACCGCGCGAATTTGGAAGTCGATTTCTCATGCCGCCCGCCGATCATTCGCCTTGACCGTCGAGATGTGCGCGCGCGCATTCGAGACTCCGATGTCACGCACATCGTCTCGCTGATCGCATCCCATCACGAAGTTCGCATGCGTTTGGTGTTGTCGCAGCAACAAGTCGCGCAGCAGCACGAGCGACTCGTGACCGAGGGTCGTGATCAAGGCAGCGTCGTCTTTCCCGACGCGACCGTTCGTATCTGGCTCGATGCTCGCCCCGAAGTGCGCGCTCGTCGCCGAGCGGATGAAATGCGCGCGCGTGGGCATCAAGCGGATGAATCGAAAGTCCTTGAGGAGATTCTTGAGCGTGACGCATCCGATCGAGGTCGCGCGGAAGGTCCGCTGCTTCAGCCTGCCGGAGCGGTGGTGATCGACACGAGCGATCTCTCGTTTGAGGCCGTTGTCGATGAACTTGAGCGAGTTGTTCGCGCTCAATTGGAAGCTGGGAATGTTGGCTGCGGTTGCGGGGGTAGTGCGTGAGAAACTCCTTCGCTCACCGGCGCCGTGCGCCGGGCGCGGGCTTTGTCAAGACAGCATTCTGGGACGCCTGCTCACAAGTTTGTCAAAGCGCATTGTCGTGGCGTTATCGATTTCGCGTGGATGGCGCGCATCATGTTCCACGCCACGGTCCAGTGATTTTCATCGCAAATCATCAGTCATATCTCGATCCAATGATTCACGGGCTCGCCGTGGGAGATCGTGCGCCGCGACCGATGGCCAAGCAGTCACTCTTTCGCAATCCGATCTTTGGTGCGGTTCTGCGCGGGCTCAATTGCATTGCGGTTCGCTCCGAAGGCGGCAATCGTGACGCGATGCGATCTGCGCTGGAAGAATTGGCAGCAGGCCGAACGATCATGATCTATCCCGAGGGCACGCGCTCGTTCGACGGATCGATCCAGGAGTTTCAGCGTGGCGTCGAATTGTTGGCTCGAAAATCAGCAGCGCCGATCGTGCCCATTGGAATCGATGGAGCGTTCGATGTCTGGCCCAACGGAGCGACGCGACCGAAGTTGACCGGTCGAATCTGGGCCGCGATTGGTCCGGCAATTCCACCCCATGAACATGCCGCGCTCTTCGCAGATTCAAAGACGGGGCTCGCCGAACTTCGGCGTCGTGTGTGCTCGTTGATGATGCATTGTCGCAGTCGCCTGCGCCAGAATTCTTCTGGCACATATCCAGCAATGGGATTGGCAGATGAACCATCCTGATTCATCGCCAGCCTCGTCGCCGCAGCACGAACCGAGCGTGAGTCCGCGCGCTGCGGCGGTGGCCGTCGCATCTCTGCTCATCGACCGCGGATTCACCGCATACTTCGCAGGCGGCTGTGTTCGCGATGAGATTCTGGGCCTTGTTCCCAGTGATTTCGACATCGCCACGAGCGCGCGTCCCCAAGATATCGCCGCGGTTTTTCGTGGCGCACGCGGCGTTGGCGAGGCTTTCGGTGTCATGTTGGTTCATTGGAAAGGTCGAGTGATCGAGGTCGCGACATTTCGCACGGATGGTGAGTATCAAGATGGACGACGGCCGAGTGAAGTTCGATTCGCCACAGCACGCGAGGATGCGCAGCGCCGCGACTTTACGATCAATGGACTCTTTCGCGACACGCGAACGGATGAGATCGTTGATTTCGTCGATGGACAGAAAGATCTCTCAACACGCACTCTGCGCGCCATTGGCGATCCCGCCGCACGGCTTCGCGAAGATCGATTGCGCACCTTGCGTGCAGTGCGGTTCACGGCTCGATTCGAAATGTCGGTCGATCCGCTCACCGAGCAAGCGATCCGCGATGCCGCACGCGACTTGGTGGGTGTGAGTCGAGAACGAATCGGTGGCGAATTTCGAAGAATGTTTTCTCACCCAACGCGCTTGCGCGCAGTGCAACTGATCGAAGAGTGGGGGCTGGACGCTCCTGCGCTGGGTGAACGGCATTCACGGGGCGAGTGCCCACGAGTCGCTGCGCTGCAAGGAGAAGTTTCATTCGCAACCGTGCTCGCTGCATGGCGACTTGATCGCACGGCGCGTTCGTCTGCACTAGCGCCAAACGATTGGCGAGAGCCGCTTAATTTGTCGATCCATGAAGCAAAGGAACAGCACGAAATTCTCGAAATCGTTGCGGGATTCGAGCGGAAGTGGAACGATTTGCCGCGGTGCGCCCGCAAAAGGATGGCCTCCAAAGGGTCATTCGCGGCGGCCGTGAATGTCCTCCACGGCACCCAACCCGATCGAGCGGTGGAGATATTGGCAGCGGTGGCCGCCCTCGCCGCCGAGCCCGGCGGACTCTCCCCGCCGCCCATTTTGACTGGTTCCGATCTGATTGCCTTGGGATATGAGCCCGGACCGCGCTTTAAGAGTCTGCTCGAGCGACTGTACGACGAGCAGCTCGAGGGTCGCATCGCATCACGGGCAG